>OLGD01000019.1_pt1 | contig 300149 bp, 252 predicted proteins | sample 1605311 | NCBI WGS metagenome assembly OLGD01 (sample SAMEA3888917, study PRJEB22519) | human gut metagenome | biome: human gut; feature: human-associated habitat; material: faeces | place: Denmark | collected 2010
ATACTGGATTTTTGCTGTTTGCGCTTCACCTTCCCGAACGACGTATGTTCAACGAGATGTACGCCCGCGATACTTCCAAGAAGATCCGCGCAACATGGCAGACCAAAGGCAAATCCGGCGAGCATCTTTGCACAAACCCGCCCTATGGGTACAGGAAAGACCCGGAGGACAAAAAGAAATGGATTGTGGACGAGGAAGCCGCAGCTATTGTGCAAAAAGTGTTCTCCCTCTGTATTGACGGATTGGGGCCGACACAGATTGCAAGATGGATGAAAGAGCATGAAATCCTCTGCCCGTCTGCCTATTGGAAATCTAAGGGCATAAAAACCCCGACCAAACCGCCGAAAGACCCGTGCAAGTGGACGACAGAAACGGTTTCCTATATGTTGGAGCGTGTCGAGTATTTGGGGCATACGGTGAACTTCAAGACCACAAAGCAATCCTACAAGAGCAAAAAGACGCTGTGGAATGACCCTGCGGAGTGGGCAATCTTTGAGAACACCCAGCCGCCGATCATTGAGGAAAGTGTATTTCTCATTGTGCAGAACATCCGCAAAGCCCGCCGCCGTCCTACCAAGATGGGCGATATGGGCATATTCTCCGGGCTTGTGTACTGCGCAGAGTGCGGCGGCAAGATGTACCAATGCCGGGCGACCAACTTCACCGAGGAACAGAAGTATTTTATCTGCTCTACTTACCGCAAGGACAAAAATCTGTGTACGACACATTCCATCCGAAATGTGATCCTGTATGAAATCGTGCTGAACAATCTCCGGGAGGCTATTCAATATGTGACGGAACATGAAGCCGAGTTTATACAGGAAGCGGCAGACCACAGCCTGCGGGACAGGGACGCCGAGTTTTCCCGGAAGCGCGAAGCTCACGCCAAGGCCGAGCAGCGGATCGCAGAGCTTGATCGTATTATCTCCCGTCTGTATGAGGACAATGTAATGGGCAAGCTGTCTGATGAAAGGTTTGTGAAAATGTCCCACGACTACGAGCTGGAACAGAGCAACCTTAAATCTATGGCAGAGGTTTTGCGTAAGGAGCTGAAACAGCAGGAGCAGCAGAAAACCAATGTCAAGGCTTTTATCGCAGCCGTGAAGAAATACACGGATATGCAGGAGCTTGACGCAACGCTTCTCCGGGAGTTCATTGACCGCATAGAGGTGTCCCACGCAGACAGGAAAGCAAAGACGCGGGAGATCACCATTGTCTATAACTTCATCGGTGCATTTGATTTCACACGGGCTATTGAAGAAGCCCACAATACAACTCAAAAACAGCAAAGAACGGCATAGCCGTTCAGCTAAACCGTTCTTTGCTTCAATGTTTTCTTAATTCAGGGCGGCGTTAGGCGCTCCTTTTGTCTGTTCAGAAAAGGGTGCATGTGATATAATCAAAAAGGTTGAAACAGAATAAGCCGCACGTCGCAGGGGAGTACAAATGGAAGAATTGCTGGACCAGATTCTGAACGAGTGCCGCCCATATACCAAACAGGGCGCTGTTGCAACGTATATTCCGGAGCTTTCCAAACAAAATCCGGACGATTTTGGAATCTACATAATTTCGAGCGATGGAAGCCGTTTCAGTGCCGGAGATCACGCAAAGCATTTCACAATTCAAAGCGTGGTCAAGCCCGTGCTGCTGCTTTTGGCATTGATGGATAATGGCGTGAAGGCCGTCCGAACGCGCATCGGGGTGGAAGCGACCGGGAAGCCATTTGATGCGATCAATGTATCCGACAAATCTTTGGTGCCCGAGCATTTTAACCCCATGGTCAATGCGGGCGCGATCCTGCTTTGTACGATGCTCAAGGGGAATAGCTACTCCGAACGCTTTGCAAGGCTGCTTGAACTTATTCGCCGGCTTGCGGACAACCCGGAGATCGATGTTGATGAAGCTGTGTTTCGATCGGAACGGGAGACGGGATTCAAAAACAGGGCGCTTGCATACCTGCTCAAAGCGCACGGTTTGTTCAAAGATGATGTTGAGGATGTGCTGGAATGCTATTTTCGGGCCTGCTCCATTCGTGTTTGCAGCAGGGATTTGGCATACATCGGCATGGCGCTCGCCAACCATGGCCGGAAGTTCAAGACGGAGGAGCGTTTTTTTCCGGCAGAGTATGCGCGTTTTGTTAATGCCGTTTTGATGATCTGCGGGATGTACGACGGCTCCGGTGAGTTTGCGGTTCGCGTGGGCGTACCAGCGAAAAGCGGCGTGGGCGGCGGCATCATGGCAGTTGCACCTACGCGAATGGGCATCGGCATTTATTCGCCGGCGCTGGATGAAAAAGGAAACAGCATCGCGGGAATTCAGGCGCTGGAACGCCTCTCCCGGCGAATGTATTTAAGCATATTTTAGCGGCATACCACTCCGCCGCATATCAAAACGGAGAGAACGCTCCGCTTTCGGACTTACGATTCATACAAATAAAACGGTTCAATCTTTTTTCGGTATTCTGCAAGTGGCGCATCAAGCGCGGAAATATAGCGCTCGCAATCGAAGGAGGCGGAAACAAGCGCATCGGAGCCGAACAGCTTGCTTTCAAATTCCGGATCGGCGTAGGCGAACTCCGGGTTTTGCGTGCGAATCACACAAAGCAGGCGCAATGCTGTTTCAAATGGGCGGAAAGCAGCGCGATCTGTTACATGAATCTGGATTCCGCGGCAGCGCTCGCCGCGGAATTTTGCGCTGTAAGGCGTATAAAAGGTTTCACGGAACAGGCAGCCTTCGTGGGGCAGAAGGGAAAGCGCATGGATTGCATCCCGAACGCGGAGCCACGGCGCGCCAATCATCTCGAACGGTTTGGCAGTGCCGCGCCCATCGGAAAGGTTTGTTCCTTCAAGCAGGCAGGTGCCCGGATAAACGAGGGCGCAATCCACAGTCGGAATCGCAGGAGAAGGCGGGACAAACGGCAATGCAGCTTCATCGTAATACAATCCCCGCGTTACGCCTGCACAAGGGACGACTGTGAGGGCGCAGCCGATGTGCTCCGTTTCGTTGATAAAACGCGCGAATTCGCCAATGGTCAGGCCTGTTCGTGCAGCAGTTGCATATTTGCCCACAAAGGATGAGAAAGCCGGAGAGAGGATGTTTCCCTGCGGAATGCAGCCAATCATCGGCGGCCGGTCAAGCACAACAAACGGCACGCCAAAGGCGGCGCAGGCTTCCATGGATTCCGTCATCGTGTACTGATAGGTATAGTACCGCGCGCCCACATCCTGCATATCGAAAAATACGCAATCCAGCTCCGCCATCCTGCGGAACGCGGCGCCTTTGCCGGGACCATAGGTGCTGTAAACAGGAAGGCCGGTCGCTTCATCTATATAGTCCGGCACATCCCCGCCTGCATCCACGTCTCCCCGCACGCCGTGTTCCGGCGAGAACAGCGCGGCAAGCGTATAGAGCTCTGCAAGCACATCAAAGGTGGGCCGAAGGTTCGGCAGAACGCCTGTAGGGTTTGTGATGAGGCCCACGCGAGCCGCTTTTGCCGCTATGGATTTGGGCAACGGCGCACCCGAGAGAAGAACTTCAGCGCCGGGCGAAACAACGGCTTTCTTCATGAATTTCTCCTTTCCAGAAATGAATTAAGCAAAGCAAAAGAGCGCCTGATTTAAGGCGCCCTATTGCTTATCCCTGCGCCTGATACGGCAAAGCGCGGGTTTTTAATAAGAGTAGGCGATGCGATTCACAATGGAGGCAAAAGCGCCGGCAAACAGCACTACGAAAAGAATTGTCAGCACAACGCCAATGAGTATCCAAATGAGCTTCGCTTTGGCCCAAGCTTTGCGGTTTGGATTGGAGGCATCGCCGAAAGCCCAGACAAAGCACATGATGAGGCCGACAAGCGGGATCGCCAGAATGAGGTCCATCAGGAAAAACTGGCCGGTTGTCAACGGTTGGTTGTTCATGGGCTGTATCACAACAGGTGCTGCCGGTTGATAGCCAGGCTGCTGGGCTGCCTGCTGCTGTGCGCCGGCATCCAGGCGGGCACCACAGGTGATACAGAACTTCGTGGAATCGGAATTGTTGGTACCGCAATTCGGACAAATCATACAAAAACCCCCCTTTTGCATTATGATCTTTTTATATAGTACCACAGGAAAGCCCTGAATGAAAGAAGAATCTGCGTTGAAAAGGAAGCGCTGCCACGCTGCCGCTCTGTGTTGGGTGTAGACATATGCGCGTAAAATGAATTATAATAACATAAGATCAAAGTGATGAGCATAAAGCATTTTGCGGGCACTGCGCTCAAATTCAAGAAAGGGTAAAATGCAATGAAAAAGAAACGCATAAGGCCGTTCCTTTTGGCTTGCCTCCTGTTGGCGGTGCTTCTTGTGGTACCGGCAACCGGACTTGCGGATGCAGGGGGCTTTGCCGGCGATTCCGATTACGGCGGAGGCAGCGATTGGGGCGGAAGCAGCGATTGGGGAAGTGACAGCGACTGGGGAAGCAGCAGCGGCGATGGGTTTGTCATTGGGAACAGCGATGGCAGCGGAACCGGAAGCGGCGGCGGATTGATTTTCTGGATCATTGTGGTTGTCATCATTTATTTTGCTATCCGTGCAAAAGGGAAGAAGGGCGGCGGAAACGGCGCTGTGAACCCGGGAGCATCGCGCACTGTGCTGCCGATGACCATTGCGCAGCTTAAGGAGATGGATCCCAACTTCTCCGAGGAAGCCATGAAAGAAAAGATTGGCAACCTTTATATCCGCATGCAGGATTGCTGGCAGAACAAAAAGTGGGAGGAGATGCGCACCGGCATGACGGACGCGCTCTTCAACCAGATGGGAAGCCAGCTTGCAGCGCTCATACGCAACAAGCAGACGAACTATGTGGAGCGCATCGCGGTACTCGGTGTGGATCTTACCGGCTTTGGGCAGGACGAAAAGAACGACATCATCACGGCGCTTGTGCGCACGCGCATCGTGGATTATACCGTTTCGGATGAAACGGGCGCCGTGGTCAGCGGAAGCAAGACGGCGGAAAAATTCCTGACCTATGAATGGACGCTCGTTCGTACCAAGGGCACAAAGACTGTGAAGGCGGATGCAAACGAAACGGCACATTGCCCGAACTGCGGAGCACCGCTTGACCTGAACCACACTGCCAAGTGCGAGTATTGTGGTGCAATCATCACGGCTGCGGAGTATGATTGGGTCATTTCCGCGATCAAGGGGATCTCGCAGCGTACCTCATAATAAAACTTTCCCGCGCTTCCGGCAGACCTGTTCTGACGGAAATGCGGGAAGTATGAAGAACAATTAAAAACGGGAAAGGGAGATACCATGAAACCTGTAAGACGAATCGCAAGCCTTTTGCTTGCGCTGCTGCTCGTCCTGCCGCTCGCAAACGTTTCGTTTGCAGCAAAGGAAAAAGGAGAGCCGGTCGGCGGAAACCTCATTAAGCTTGGCACGTTGGAGGACTTTGAGAAAGGGACATTGACCAATACGACCGCATCCGCTTCCGATGTGAGTGACGGCGCAGTACGCCTTGCCGAAGGACAGACGGATGGCGAGTATGCTTCCCAGATTTTTGAGGTGGAACCATTTGAATATCTCGTCGCCTCATGGAACGCCGAAGTGCCTGCGGGCACCTATGTGGAAGTGAAAGCCCGGGCTTACGTGGACATGAAAAAAACCTGGACAGAATGGCTCTCCTGGGGCAAATGGTCCCGCGACGTTGCAGAGCGCGGCAGCGCAAACACCGAAACTGAGCTTGCCGGCGTAGACACGGACATTTTCACCGTTTACGGTTCGGATGGGGAGACAGCAAGCCTCGTGCAGCTCAAAGTTGTGCTTCATTCGGACGATCCGTCTGTGACCCCCGTGCTGGAGCAGGTCGCGGCAACCTATAAGAATACGCTCGAAGGACAGGCAATTCAGCCCTCGCTTGCCTATTCGCTTTATGACGGCCAGCTTCCCGAAAAGGTGGAGCCCAACTGCCCGGCGATTTCGCAGATGGTGCGCGAGCCTTCCATCGCCGATGTGATCTGCAGCGCCACTACCATCTGCACACTTCTCAACGCGCATGGCGAGGACTTGCTGCCGGAGCAGGTTGCTCTGCTGTGCTACGATTCAAACTATGAAGGGTTTGGCAACTGGCCGTTCAGCGTTGCCGTTGCGGGTATGTTCGGCTATGACGCATACGTGCAGTATGCGGATTTTGACCTCCTGCGCAACGAACTTGCAAACGGAAACCCGGTGGGGCTGAGCGTGCGGTATTCCTCAAGCCAGAACGGAAGCTACCCATACCTTGAAAACGGCGCGGCCAACAATACCGCCGGCCATCTCATTACCATTACGGGATATGAAACGATCGACGGTGTGGAATATTTTTATTCCAGCGACGCGGCTGCGGGTTCCGATGCAGGGTGCCTGCGCAGGTATCGTGCAGACCAGCTTGACGCCGCGTGGAGCGGGCGCATCGCATACATCGTGCATGGGAAGCAAAATCCATCTGCAACCGCTATTGAAACCATCGAAGCAAACCTTGTTCCCGTAGCAGGCGAAGCGGATACCTACCGGCTGGATACGGATGCTGTGGAGCTTAATTCACGCTTCCGGGCGAACAAGCTAAAGTCAGCCGGAGCCGGCATTGCATGCCTTACCATTGACGGACACGACGCTGTAGCCGATGCGGAAAAGCTGCCTGTGCTCCTCAAGGCAAACCGTATGTTTAAATACAGCGTTAGCTATAATCCGGAGGGGACGCTGAATTTCAGCCCCGAACGGCTGATGGGCGCGGCGGAACCCGGCGAAACATGGACATTCCGCCTTTATGTGATGACGAACGACGGCAAGTACATTGAAACCAGCCTCGATGTAACCAAGCCCGCGGCGGAGGAGACCCCGGCGCCTACGGAAGCGCCTGCCGCAACGCCTGAGGCTGCGCCTGCGGCAACAGAGGAACCTGTGGCTCCCGCAGCGGCAAAAGACGGAAACGGCGGCGCAACGGCAGCCATCATCGCCGTTGCGGTCGTGCTCATCGGTGCGGCATACCTGTTCTTCCGCAGAAAGAAGAGCGGTCGATAAAAGAAGATAGAAAACAGCCGCCCGGCCAGGCCGGACGGCTGTTTTTATGCGCTTTTTCTTTGCCTTTTGGGCATTTGTGCGGTATAATATTAAATTGGCTATATGGGGCTTGCAAAGGCTATTTCGGCTTGTGCGCCCAGAAACGGGGGACCGTGATGATCGAGATAGACAACATATCCTACAGCTATGAGGACTCCGGACGCGCCGCGCTTTCGGGCGTTACGCTTTCTATAAAAAAAGGTGAGTTTCTTGCAGTGGTGGGGCATAACGGCAGCGGAAAATCCACGCTTGCAAAACATCTGAACGCGCTGCTCCTGCCTACGGAGGGTACGGTGCGCGTTGCGGGGATGGACACAAAGGATGAAGCGAATACGCTTCCAATCCGTCAAAAGGTGGGCATGGTATTTCAGAACCCTGACAATCAGCTGGTGACCACTGTGGTGGAGGAGGATGTCGCCTTCGGACCGGAAAACCTGGGTGTGCCGGGCGCGGAGATTCGCGCGCGTGTAGATGCGGCGCTTGCGGCAGTCGGCATGGAGGAGTATGCGGCGCGTGCACCGCACATGCTTTCCGGCGGTCAAAAACAACGCATTGCAATTGCAGGAATGCTTGCGATGGAACCAGAGGTGCTGGTGCTGGATGAAGCAACGGCAATGCTGGACCCGCGCGGTCGGCGTGAAATTCTTGCAATTGTTTCAAAGCTTCATCGCGAAAAAGGGATCACCGTGGTGATGATCACGCAATATATGGAGGAGGCAACGGCGGCCGACCGCGTTGCCGTAATGGCGGATGGAACGCTGCTTTTGACGGGAACCCCGCGTGAGGTATTCATGCAGACGGAGCTTTTGCGCGCACACCGGCTGGATGTTCCTGCGATGACGGAACTGAAAGAACGGCTGAACGCGCATGGCGCATCTCTGCCGGACGATATTTTAACTGTGGAGGATATGACGGACGCAATATGCCGATCGTTGTTGAAAAACTGAACCATGCCTATATGGAGGGCAGCACGCTTGCGCACGACGCCCTGAAGGACGTTACCCTCACGATTGGGGACGGAGAGTTTCTTGGGTTGATTGGGCATACGGGAAGCGGAAAGTCTACGTTTGTGCAGCATTTGAACGGCCTTTTGCAGCCAACTTCCGGAAGTGTGACGGTGGATGGCTTTGATATGGCGGATAAAAAGCAGCGCGTTCAGGGCAGGCGGCTTGTTGGCATGGTGTTCCAATACCCGGAATACCAGCTGTTTGAGGAAACTGTTGCAAAGGATGTAGCCTTTGGCGTAAAAAACATGGGCGTGCCAGAGGCGGAGGCGATGGCGCGCGCGGACGAGGCGATGGCGCTTGTCGGGCTTGCCCCGGAACGCTTCCGGGACAAGTCCCCGTTTGAGCTTTCGGGCGGCGAAAAGCGGCGTGCGGCGCTTGCGGGCATCATTGTGATGCGGCCGAAATATTTGGTGCTGGACGAGCCGATGGCCGGCCTTGACCCGCTGGGCAGGCGCAATATTCTTGATACCATTGACCATTTGCGCGCCACGCTGGGTTGCGCGGTTGTGATGGTATCGCACTCCATGGACGACATGGCAGACCGCGCCGAGCGTGTGGCGGTGCTTTCTGCGGGCACGCTTTTGCGCGTAGGCTCCACGGCGGAAATCTTCGGGGATGCAAAATTCCTGTTGGAAAACGGATTGGATGTGCCTCAAGTTTCCCGCCTTGCGCTTGCGCTGCGTGCACGCGGCGTAGCGTTGCCTGAAACCATATATGCGATGGATGAGATGGAGCTTGCGCTCTGCAACCTTCTTGGGAAGGGGGCGGAGATCTGATGCGGGACATTACGCTTGGCCAGTATTTCCCGGGCAATTCGCCCATCCATCGGCTGGATCCGCGCACCAAGCTTTTGGGCATGCTCGCTTATATTATCGTAATTTTCTTCGTGAAGAAGATTACCGTATTCCTGTTGCCGGCATTGTTTGTTGCTATGGTGACATACCTTGCGCGCGTCCCTCTTTCCTATTTGGTGCGCTCGCTGAAACCCATCCGTTTTTTGCTCGTTTTCATGTTTTTCATCAACTTGTTTATGGTGAAGACAGGTGATCTCATTTGGGAATGGCGGTTTATCCAAATTACGGAGGGCGGCGTTTATCAGGCCGTCTATATCACGCTGCGCCTGGTGCTGCTGCTTGCGGGTACGTCGCTTATGACGCTCACGACAACACCCATTGCGCTTACGGACGCATTGGAAAAACTGCTCACGCCGTTCGGAAAACTCGGCTTTCCGGCGCATGAGCTTGCGATGATGATGACCATCGCTTTGCGTTTTATCCCAACCCTCATCGAAGAAGCGGATAAAATCATGAAGGCGCAGATGGCGCGCGGTGCGGACTTTGAATCCGGCAACATATTTCGGCGTGCGAAAAGCATGATCCCCGTGTTGGTACCATTGTTCATCAGCGCATTCCGCAGGGCGGACGAACTTGCGATGGCCATGGAAAGCCGCTGTTACCATGGCGGAAAGGGGCGCACACGGATGCATGTGCTGCGCTTTGCGCCGCGTGACGCGGCGGCGGCTGCGGCATTTGCGGCGATGACGGGCATGATTGTTTTGGTGCAGGCATTATGGGTTTGAGCAACAGAACAAAATTCATCCTATTGGGCTTGGCGGCAGTACTGCTTGTTGTTGCTGCGGTTTGGAGTGTGCAGCTTGCTAAGGATGACACGCTTGCCCACCTTGCAGAGGAACTGAATGCCTTTGGGTACTCGCTGGAAGGAGAGGATATTTACGTTCTGGGTGAGTCGCTCGATATTTCAATTGCCGAAGTGCTTGCGGGAACGGATTTGACCGAGGCGGTTGCGGCGAGCCGTGCTGCCGGGTTCCCCTCGGATGTGAATGCCGTGGGGGACATCGTAGCCATGCTTGCCAACACCGAAGCGGGCGTAATCACGCTGTATTTGCGGAATGAAGCGATTGAACTTTGCTTCATTCAGACGGATGAAGGACAAGTATTGCCGCTGGGGGAATCATGAAGCGCATCCGCATGGTCATTCAATATGACGGAACGGCATATGTTGGCTGGCAGACGCAGCCGAACGGTCTGGCCGTACAGGAACGCATTGAGCGCGAGCTTTTTAAGCTGACCGGCGTACGCACTGCGCTGCATGCTTCCGGCCGCACGGACAGCGGGGTACATGCGCTTGCGCAGGTGGCGCATTTTGACACGGAATCGCGCATCCCGCCGGATAAGTTTGCCTATGCACTGAATGCGGGGCTCCCGGCGGATATCCGCATTCTCTTCAGCGGGGAGGCGGAAGGGTTCCATGCCCGGTTCGATGTTTTGAAAAAGCATTACCGTTATAACGTTCAGAACAGCGCCCACGCAAGCGCCTTTACGCGCGCGACGGCGCTGCATGTGCATACGGAGCTTAACATGGAAGCGATGAACGCGGCTGCGCAGCTCTTTTTGGGTACGCACGATTTTTCAGCGTTCCACGCGGTGGGCACTACGGTGGAATCCGCTGTGCGGACGATCTATTGCTCCGAATGGACAAGGGAAGGCTGCCTGCTGCACTACGATGTGGCGGGCAATGGTTTCCTATATAATATGGTGCGCATTCTGGTGGGGACGATGCTTGAAATTGGGCAGGGGCGCCGCACGGCTGATTCCGTTTTGCGCGCACTTGCAAACGGTGACCGGCGGGATGCCGGGCCTACCGCGCCTGCGCATGGGCTGATGCTCCGCCGGGTGGAATACAGTGATTTTGATACGGAGGAGTATTTATGCTGAAGATTCTCGTAACCCCGCCCGTTACGGCGGAGCACAAGCAGTTGCTGGAGACCGCAGGCGGCCCGGAGGCGGAATTCATCTATAAAAATGCGGACGAGGTGGATGCAGCGCTGATGCAAGAGGTGGACATCCTGTTTGGCAATGTCGCGCCTGCGCTTGTGGCGGAAGCAAAAAAACTCCGGCTGCTTCAGCTCTTCAGTGCCGGCACGGACGGCTACATCCCCGCCTTGCCGGAAGGCTGCGCGCTCACAAACACAACCGGGGCGTTTGGCCTTGCCATCAGCGAGCACATGCTCGGCATGCTGCTGATGCTGCAAAAACGGCTCCATCAATACAGGGACAACCAGAACAAGCACGTTTGGCAGGACATGGGCAATGTGACCTCCATCGAGGGTGCAACGGTTGTAGTTCTCGGCCTTGGCGACATCGGCGGGGAATTCGCCCGCAAGGTTAAGGCGCTTGGCGCATATACCATCGGCGTGCGCCGCACGGATGCAAACAAACCGGAGTACATTGATGAACTTTGCCTGACGCAGGAGCTTGACCATGTGCTTCCGCGCGCGGATGTGCTTGCCATGGCGCTTCCGGGCACGCCGGAAACGAAGCATATTCTGGATGCGCGGCGCATCGCCATGCTGAAAAACGGTGCAATCCTCCTGAACGTAGGCCGCGGCAGCGCGATTGATTTGGACGCGCTTGCAGACGCCATCGAGCACCGCGGCATTCGCGCGGGCCTTGATGTGACCGACCCCGAACCTCTGCCTCCGGAGCACCGGCTTTGGACGCTGGAGCACGCGCTGATTACGCCGCATGTTTCCGGCTATTTCCATCTGCCGGAAACGCTCAACCGCATGGTGCGCATTGCAGCGGAGAACATTTCCCGTTGCCGCGCAGGCCGGCCATACTTAAACGCCGTGAACCTTGAAACCGGCTATCGGGCGAATAAGTACGCAAAATGAGGCGCGTTTTGCGCCAACCCTTCGTCGGCTTTGGGGAAGCTGTAACAAAAAAGGCTCCTTTCTGAAAGGAACTGTCCGCAAAGCGGACTGAGGATTGTCTTATTTCCGGCAGCGCGGCTTACTTCGCCGCAGGCATGGCTCGGGATTGTCTTGTTTGTGCAAACGACGGAGCGTAACCTGCTTCCCCGCTTTATGCCCTGAAAGGAGAAACCATGGAACTTTATCTTTTAATCGCATGTGTGATCCTGAGCGCGGCGGCGGCCGTGTTCGCAGCGCTGTCGCTGAAACGCGCCGCACGGGAACAGGAAGGCGAAGAAGCGCTGCGTGCGGAGCTTGCACAGCTTCGCGCCATGCAGGAAGAACGGGAGCGCGCACTGCGCAGAGAGCTTGCGGACGCCACACAGCGCACCGTCGGCAGCATGGGGGAAATGCTGCTGCAAAACCAGCAGCGCATGGGCGCTTCGCTGGAACGAAACCTGGCGGCGCGGCAGGAAACCATGAACAAGGCCGTGCAGGACATGCATAAGACGTTGGAAACGCGCTTTGGCACATTTGCAACCGAAAACGAACAAAAGCTTGAAAACATCCGCAATACGGTGGAAACCCGCCTTGGCGCAATGCAGGCGGACAACAACAGGAAGCTGGACGAGATGCGCGGCATCGTGGATGAAAAGCTGCAAAAGACGCTGGAAGAGCGTATGACGCAATCCTTCCGGCTTGTGAATGAACGGTTGGAGCAGGTCTATAAGGGCCTTGGAGAGATGCAAACGCTTGCTGCGGGCGTAGGGGACCTTTCCCGCGTGCTTTCCAACGTAAAAACCCGCGGCATTTTGGGCGAGATTCAGCTTGGCGCAATTTTAGAGGAGATCATGGCGCCGGAACAGTATTTGCGCAATGTGGTGACTGCAAAAAACAGCCGCAATCCCGTGGAATACGCAATCAAACTGCCGGCTGAAGACGGCGGCAGCGTGCTTTTGCCGATCGATTCCAAGTTCCCGATGGATGCGTACACCGCCCTGTGCGACGCTTACGAAAGCGGAAACCCGGAAGCTGTGCGAACTGCGCAAAACGAGCTGCGTGCGCGCGTGCGCGGCTTTGCAAAGGACATTCGCGACAAATATATCGCACCGCCGGAAACCACGGAATTCGCTGTGATGTTTCTGCCCACGGAAGGGCTTTACGCGGAGGTCGTCAAGCTTGGCATGATCGAAACGCTCCAGCGTGATTTCCGCGTGAACGTGGCGGGCCCAAGCACGATGGCAGCGCTTTTGAACAGCTTACAGATGGGCTTCCGCAGCGTGGCGATTCAGAAGCGCAGCGGAGAAGTGTGGAAGGTGCTGGGCGCGGTGAAAACCGAATTTGAGAAGTTCAACGACGTGCTCGTGAAAACGCAGGAGAAGCTGACCCGCGCGCATGACGACCTGGATAAACTCATCGGGGTGCGCACCCGCGGCATCCGCCGCAGCCTCCGCGAAGTCACGGCGCTGCCCCAACAGGACGCGGCAGCGCTTCTGCCCACCCTTGGCACGGATGACGCGCCGGAGGACTCTCCCTATGGGGACGGGGAATAAAACGATTGACAACGGGCGCAGAACAATAGACAATTATAAATAAAAGATAAGAAATAAGAAACAACAAACCGAAACAATATACCGATAAGGAGGAACCATCATGTCAATCCCAACTCCGCACATCAACGCAAAGCTTGGCGATTTCGCCGAAACCGTTCTGATGCCGGGTGACCCGCTGCGCTCGAAGTTCATCGCGGAAACCTTCCTCACGGATGCCGTGCTTGTAAACAATGTGCGCGGCGTGCAGGGCTACACGGGGCTTTATAAAGGCAAGCGCGTATCCGTTATGGCCAGCGGCATGGGCATGCCGTCCATGGGCATCTACTCTTATGAGCTGTTTCACTTTTATGATGTAAAGAACATCATCCGAATCGGTTCTGCGGGCGCGGTCAGCCCGGCGCTGCCGCTGCGCAGCATCGTTATCGGCATGAGCGCAAGCTATGTTTCGTCTTTCCAGAGCCAGTTTAACCTGCCCGGAATCTATGCGCCCACAGCAAGCTATGAGCTGCTCAAAAAAGCTACGGGCGCGGCGGAGAAACTCGGCCTCCCGGTTACGGTGGGCAACATCCTTTCAAGCGACCTGTTTTATGGCGATGGCGACAGCTCGCTGGTGTGGCAGAAGATGGGCGTGCTGGCCGTTGAGATGGAATCCGCTGCGCTTTACATGAACGCAGCGCGTGCGGGCAAGAATGCGCTTTGCATCTGCACCATTTCGGACAGCCTTGTGACCGGCGAAGCGACCACCGCCGAAGAACGCCAGAATTCGTTTACGCAGATGATGCAGCTTGCGCTTGAAACCGCATAAGTAAAAAGACCATCCGCAGGCGGCAATCCCCCGTAGAGGCTGCATATGTTGCCCACAGTTCGCAATGGTTGCACTGATACTGCAATCCCCCGGCAGGTTCGTGGTGATTGCCCACAGTTCGCAATGGTCGCGTAGCGTTGTCGCAGGAGTGGCCGCCTTGCGCTTCCTTGCTTACTGGGCTTCCGCCTCGCTGCATCCGCCACTGGCGGCGCTCGGCTTCGCCCTCCTTTCAAAAAGGGGGCTTTGGGGAAGCTGTAACCAAAAGGCTCCTTTCTGAAAGGAGCTGTCCGCGAAGCGGACTGAGGATTGTCTTATTCCCGGCAGCGCAGCTTACTTCGCCGTAGGCATGACGAAGGATTGCCCTTCATTCCGCAATTTTTTCGGTGGCGCTCGCACGAAAAAGGCCGCCTTGCAGGCGGCCTTCCTTTGTGCAGGGATTTTTCCCAACAGAGAAGGTTAATTACGCACGAACCTTCTTGACGGTGACGGCGGCAGCCGCGATGAGCGCGATAGCGATCATCACGAAGCCAACGACGGAAGCGTTGTCACCAGTCTGCGGGGGTTTGACGGACGGATCGTCAGTCACGAGTTCCTGAACGTAACCGGTGGGGTAAGTCAGGCTAGCGCTGCCTTCAACAATGGTGCCAAGGTTCTTGGTGATGAGCTTGTCAGTGATGTAGGCACGGCCGCTGTACTCAAAGCCCATCTGGGTGAGGATGTTGTCCAACACAGCCTTAACATCGCGGTATTCATCGCCAGTGATGATCGCAGTGCCGCCATCGGGGACGAAGTTCATCTCACCGAAGCTGTCAACGATCTGGTATACTTTGCCGTTCAGCACAACTTTGCTGTTCTGAAGCTGACCATTGCTGTTGGTGTAGAAGCGCACGCCGTTGCTGCTGTTGCTGGACTTGAACACGGTGTAGGAACCGGCAACGCCATCATAATTCTTCAGAATGGTGTATTCTTTGCCATCTTTGCCGAAGAAAGTAAACGTATCGCCGCTCCACTTGTTGTAAACGCCGAGGGTTGCGGTAATCTTCGCATCCTTGTCAGACTTCACAACAGAACCCCAAATCTCGAAGCAGACGGTCTTGCCCAGTTCGCCCGCAGTAATTGCATACTCACCGGAATTATCCTGATGGGAGGTGCCATCCGGGTAACGGACATAGATCTTAACTTCCTCAAGGTTTTTGGTTTCGATTGTGAGCAGGCCCTGACCAGCCTTGATGCGATTCTTAATGTCTTCGCTGAGATCCTTTTCCTTGGGGATTTCAACTTCGGCATACGCATGAACCTTCATGCCGGCCACGACGGGGTAGGTTTTCTCCAGCTTGTTGTACGTGCCGCCATTCCAGACAAGGCTGGATTCTTCAACGGACAGCGCGGTGATGTCCAAACGGAGGTCTTCGAACTCGTCGGGGGTAACCGGGTTATCCCAGCCAGCCGCGAACGCGGGAGCCGCGATCGCGAAGACCATGACGAGAGCGATTGCGAGAGTCAGAATCTTCTTCATTTTTTTGTTTCCCTTTCAACAGTTTTTTTGCAAGTGAGCCGGGAGCGTTTCCCCGGCAGTGACATTTGGTTGCCTTGTTGGGTACATCCCCGATTGCACAATCACATTCTAGCATGCTTTCTTGCGTGCGTCAAGCACTTTTGTTACGGTTTTGTAATATTTCGTGCGATTTTTTTGTTTGATCGTAATATTTGCCAGAATCCCGGCCTGAAACGCAGCGTCTTGCCCGGCACAAAGCCCCATCTTACTCGCACACAATTAAATAGGAAATTTTGGTAAACATGCGCGCTTTTCTAATTGTCGGCTTCTGCTTGATAATTCCGAAAAAACCGGTTATAATAAATGCATGAAGAGGCGTTGCCGGTAAACGGTTAGCCTACATCAGGTGATTGGAATAACCGCACATCTTGGTAGGAGGGCGGTTATTTCTTTTTGCTTTTACACAAAGAGATAATGCTTACGAGCAGCAAACAGCCCCATGTTACCATAAGCGCCCTCCGCCTACCGTTTGGCAATGCCCTGTTTGTAGCATAATGTCGCAATCTGCCGAATGTCAACGGAAAAACACTGCATCGTTTCACGCGATTAAACCGCCTGAAACTGCCGGACTACATACGCTATTACATACATCTGTTACATACAGAATTACAGCAAATCCGTGATGCGTTTCAGGCTCTCATAATCCGGAGTCTGATAATATTTTGTCATGGATGCATCCGTGTGCCCCATCAGGGCGGCCTTGTCCGTATCGGATCCCGGCACGTTTTTCATCAGGTTTGAAAACGTGTGGCGGCATGAATATGGCGTGCGGTCCTTTATGCCAAGCTTTGCCATAAGCGGCTTAAAAACGCCATTGCGAAATTCGGCTTCCGTCATCATCTTCCCTGTTTCAAGAGAGGGAAAAAGATAAGGCGCGGCGCATGCTGCGCGCGCTTGGATAATCGGCATGATCTTGGGAGAGATTGTCACGATGCGGTTTTTTCCGGCCTTGGTTTTGATGCCTCCGCACAGGCAGCCGTTTACTGGGTCAAACGCTGTTTTGGTGAGGGAAAGGAACGCCGTTGGCCGGAACCCTGTGTAACACATGCAATAAACATAATCGGCATATGCTTCGCGCCCGATGGCCTTGCGGATGGTCTCAAGTTCCTCCATCGTGATCGGCGGCCGCGTGCCCGTGGTATCACTCCCGCACCAGATGTACTGCGCATAGTTATGATCCACCACACGAAGCGTGGCAGCATATTTATAAAGCGCCATACCAAGGGATTTCATGTTCTCTTTTGTGCGGCGGCCACGCGGGCATGCGTCCACGCAGCCCTGCCAATCGTCTGTAGAAAGGGCTGCAAACGGTAAAAGATGGAGCGCTTGCAGCCAATGAAACGCCGCGTCATAGCCCTGCATTGTCGTTTCACCCACGCGGGGCGAATAGAAGGGCTTCCAACGTTCAAACAGCTCTTTAAGGGTAATTTTGGGTGCAACGCTGCACGGCGCGGGCTTAAGGTTTGGAATATAATCCAGCGCTTCTTTTTTCGTTGCAAATCCGCCTTTTGAAAACGTGATCCGTTTTCCGGCAATGAATTTCGTGCAAATCGCAGTATAGGTCTTTCCGCGCTTGACCACTGTGCCCTGTCCGTTTCCCCGGCGCTTTGGTTTGCGCGCGCTGACTGCCTGCTTTACGCCGCAAGCAGGGCAAAACGCGGCTTTTTCCGGCAGTGCAACGCCGCATTTCCTGCAATTCATGGGTCCTCCTTCCCACTTTATGGTATCTTGGGATGCAGGAAATAGGCTTTCCCAATCCCAAATTTTTATCATATCAAAAAACATTAGCAATACGACAGGCCTCCTGTCAAGTCACGAATTCATGCTGCGGCCAAATCCGCCTGAAATGAAGCCCTGCGTGCATCTATTACATGCACATTACACGCAAAATCGAGAAAAGTGCCTAAAATACTACACTTTTTGTTGAAAGGGAAACAAAGAAATGAAGAAGATTCTGACTCTCGCAATCGCTCTCGTCATGGTCTTCGCTATCGCAGCCCCCGCTTTCGCGTCTGGCTGGGATATCGAGATCGAAGAAGTCGAGCTCAAGGACATCGGCCTGAAGATCCAGGCTCTTGCCACTGAGAAGTCCTCCAACACCACCTGGAATGGCGGCTCCGGCTATGCCATCCTTGAGAAGACCTACCCCGTCATCGCGGGCACCAAGGTTCACGCTGTCATCACCGTGACCGTTCCCGCCGACAAGAATCTCAGCGATGATATGAAGGCTTATATCGCGAAGGATCTGCTGAAGGCTAAGATCGAGCTCACCAACTTGGAGGATGTCACCATTACCGCCGCTTCCAATGCTACGGGTTGGACGCCGTGGACGCTTTCTACCAACGATGAAGGTGGCGAGTACACCATTAAGCACACCGACATGACCTTCACCTTTGAGGTTGTAGGCTCTGCTAAAAAGTCTGACAAGGATGTTAAAATCGTTGCCAAGCTCGGCGTTTATAACGAGTGGAATGCGGGCGTCTTCAAGTTCGAGAAGAACGACAAGAGCTACACCGTTTATCATGGCACCAATGAGTTCACCATCGTCAGCAGCAGCGGCGCTAAGGTGACCTTCCCCACGAAGGATTCCGCGAAGGGCGCTATCGACACCTCTCGTGCAATTCTGGTTGACGACAATGCTGTCACCAAGCAAGTTGACAACGCTATCGCGTTCGTCGTGAACGGCACGGTTCTGTCCGATGCTACCGATGCTACCTACAAGAAGCTGAAGGGCCAGATGGATGAAATCTTCGGCGTGCTCGGTTTCGATTATGAAGGCGCTAAGTACATGACTGAAGCTCACTATGTCCAGTTCTTCGGCACCGTCATGGAAGGCACCGATGGCCTGACCTACCCGACCGGCTACGTTGCAGAACTCGTGACTGACGATCCGTCCGTCAACCCCCCGCAGACTGGTGACAACGCTTCCGTCGTTGGCTTCGTGATGATCGCTATCGCGCTCATCGCGGCTGCCGCCGTCACCGTCAAGAAGGTTCGTGCGTAATTAACCTTCTCTGTTGGGAAAAATCCCTGCACAAAGGAAGGCCGCCTGCAAGGCGGCCTTTTTCGTGCGAGCGCCACCGAAAAATTGCGGAATGAAGGACAATCCTTCGTAGAGGCTGCATATGTTGCCCACAGTTCGCAATGGTCGCGCAGCGTTGCCGCAGGAGCGGCTGCCTTGCGCTTCCTTGCTTACTGGGCTTCCGCCTCGCTGCATCCGCCACTGGCGGCGCTCGGCTTCGCCCCCCTTTCAGAAAGGAGCCTTTTTGGTTGCTGCGCCCACAAGCCGCTTCTTCCGAAAAAGCACGCGCCGTGCTATAATAGCGGCATGAATGATCTGATCCGCGAAAAACTCAAGCTTTTGCCCGATGCGCCCGGCGTATACCGCATGTATAACGCTGCAGGCGAGATTATCTATGTAGGCAAGGCCGTAAACTTGAAAAACCGCGTGCGCTCCTATTTCCGCACAGAAAAAAACCGCCCGCCAAAGGTGGCGGCCATGGTTTCACACATCGCGGATTTTGAGTACATTCTTTGCCAAAACGAAATGGAAGCACTCACGCTGGAAGCGAGCCTCACAAAAACGCTTCAGCCACGCTATAACATCCTGCTGAAGGACGATAAGCATTTTCCTTATGTGCGGTTGGACGAAAAAAAGGATTTCCCACGTTTTGAGGTTGTGCGCCGGGTGAAAAATGACGGAGCGCGCTATTTTGGGCCGTATCTTTCCGGAATTGCGCTTCGGGATTGCCTGAACCTGATCCGCGATTCTTTTCCCGTGCGCCATTGCCGGAAAGATATTGCCCGCGCCATCGCGCGTGGCGAACGTCCCTGCCTGATGTATCATCTCAACAAATGCTGCGCACCCTGCTCAGGCAAGGTTTCGCGCGAGGAATACCATGCGCTGCTTGAGAATGTTTGCAGCTTTCTTGAAGGCAGGAACCAGCCGGTGATCGACATGCTTACCGGGCAGATGCTGGATGCTTCCGAACGGATGGAATTTGAAAAGGCCGCGCAGTACCGCGACCGTATTGAGGCCGTGAAACACCTTGCGGAAAAACAGCGGGCCATGGGAACCGGAGACGCGGACCGGGATGTGTTTGCGTTGGTGCGGGATGGGGAGGATGCCGTGATTCATGCGCTGTTCGTGCGCGGGGATGATATCATTGGCTCTGCGCATTACCGCATGGCTACGGGCGGTGAATCTGCAGGGGAAATCACAGGTGCGTTTTTGCAGCAGTTTTATGCGGAAGATATGGAAATTCCCCGGGAAATCGTCGTGCTGGATATGCCGGAAAACCATGCGGCGCTTGCTGCCTGGCTGCGTGAGAAGCGCGGGCATGCCGTGGCGATCATCCGCCCGCAGCGCGGCGAGCGTCTGCACCAGGTGATGATGGCGCAGCGCAACGGCGTAGAGGCAATAGAAAAACAGCGCGCATTGGAAACGCGGGAGTGGGAACGCACGGGCGGTGCAATGGCGCGGCTCACAGCGCTCCTTGGCTTGGACGAAGTGCCGGACCGCATGGAATGCTTCGACAATTCGCACATTCAGGGCAGGGATACTGTATCTTCGATGGTGGTGTTTCTGGATGGCAGGCCTGCTCCGAAGGAATACCGGCGCTACCGGATCCGCGCGGCTGCCGGCGGGGATGACCTTGTCTCCATGCGCGAGGCGCTTACAAGGCGTTTTACGCGGCTTAGGGATGAGCTTTCCACAGCCGGGCAGGAAGGGAAGGCTGCTCCCAAAGCGCCGGATCTTCTCGTGGTGGATGGTGGGCGAACGCAGCTTACGGTGGCGCTTGAAGTGCTTTCACAGCTTGGCCTTTCGCATATCCCGGCCATCGGCCTTGCGGAGCGGCATGAAGAGATTATCCTGCCGGACGAGGCGGAGCCGATCGTGCTTGCACGCAACGATCCCGCGCTGCATGTGCTTGAGCGCATCCGGGATGAGGCACACCGCTTTGCAATTACCTACCATCGCAGCCTGCATGTGCGCACGGCCCTGCTTTCCGAACTGGATGGGATCGAGGGCATTGGGGAGAAGCGCAAGCGCCTTCTGTTTGATGCGTTTGTAACGCGCGACGCCATTGCCGCAGCGGATGTTGCAGCGCTTTCCGCCGTGCGCGGCATGAGCCGCAGCGCCGCTGAGGCCGTATATGCGCATTTTCATCCGGTGCCGGAACCGTCCCCGGAGCAGCCAATTTTGGAATAATACAGCTTGGAGAAAACAAAATGTATCAGCTTTTGGTATTGGATATTGACGACACGCTCACCCTTTCGCCTTACGATGTTCCTGCGGAAAACCTTGCCGCCATCCGCCGCGCGCAGGCCGCAGGCATCTATGTGACGATTGCAACGGGCCGCGGCTACCTTGGTTCTGCCGCGATCCGCAAGGCCATCGGCATGCAGGGCCCGGTCATCAACTATGGAGGAGCGGTCATCCACGATACGCGGACGGATGCCACCATATTTCAAACAGCGCTCCCGCCCGCGCTTGTGCGGGAGCTGCTGCTGCTCGGCCGGGAGCTTGGCGTGCATGCACACATTTATCAGGGGGACGGGATCGTTTATGAGAAAGAAAACCCGGCCGCAGATGCATACCACAGGTTTTTGAATTTGCCGTATGCCATCGATCCGGAGGTCTGTGAAAAGCAATGGGGGAACGTTCCAAAGGTGCTCTTCATTGCAGAGCCTGCATATGCAGAAGAGCTCATCCCGGTTCTTGCAAAACGCTACGCGGGCCGGGCAAAGGTTTCCGGCTCAAAATCAGGCTTTATCGAGTTTCACGATCCCGATGCACACAAGGGTTCTGCGACGGCTTGGGTGGCAAGTTACCTTGGCATTCCGCAAAACGAGGTCGCAGCCGTGGGCGACAACCTGCTTGACTTGGAGATGATCGAGTGGGCAGGCCTTGGTGCGGCGGTTGCAAATGCCCATGACGCAGTGCTTGCGGCGGCGGATTGCGTTGTTCCCGCCTGCGCGGAAAACGGTGTTGCCTGGTTGATCGATCATGTAATTCTGCCGGCAAATCGCCAGGGCTGAAACGGAGGAGAAGGATGGAACGGCAAACGGTGTGCCTGCGTGTGGAGGAAGTTGCGCAGAACCTTGAATTGGAAATCCTGGAACCCGGAAACGGGAGCGTCGTGTTCAGCACGGGAGAAATCGGCCGCCCGGGCCTGCAATTCACGGGCTTTTACGAGCATTTTATGCCGCAGCGCGTACAGCTGATCGGCAATGCGGAGATGCATTATCTGCGCACCCTGACCTATGAGGACATTTCAGCGCGCATGGAGCGCTTTATGGGGTTTAAGATTCCCTGCATTGTGTGTGCGCGTGGGAATACTCCCCCGGAGGCGCTTTTGGATTGCGCAAAAAAACATGCCGTTCCGGTGTTCAAGTCCGATATGCACACGGATGACCTTGGGCACCGCATCCTGAGCTATGTGGGCCGGGAACTTGCCCCGCGCATTTTACTGCACGGCGTGCTGCTGGATGTATTTGGCGTCGGCGTTCTTTTGCAGGGGCCAAGCGGCATCGGCAAAAGTGAAACGGCGATAGAAATGATAAAAATGGGCCATAGACTTGTGGCGGATGATGTGGTGGAAATTACACGTGTCGCGCCCAACCGCCTTTCCGGCCGCGCGCCGGAGCTGACGCGCCACCTCATCGAAGTGCGCGGCATCGGCATTGTAGATGTGCGCTATCTCTATGGCGTGGGCGCGGTGAATGTGGAAAAGACCATTGATTTTTGCATTGAACTGGAGCTTTGGAACGAAAATACGCAATACGACCGTACCGGAACCGAAGGACGCTCCGAGCGTATTTTGGATGTGGAGGTACCCACCACGCGCGTGCCTGTAAGCCCGGGGCGTAACCTTTCGGTGGTTGTGGAAGTAGCCGCGCGCAATTTCAGGCTTCGGCGCCTCGGCTACAACGCCTCAGAGGAGCTCAATTGGAAAACACGCGATGCGATGGGGCGATAAAAGGCCAGAGAAAGGGAAAGGATCATGTATAGAATCGGCTTCGATATTGGCGGAACAAACATCGCCGCAGGCATTGTGGACGAATCCCTCGCGGTTACAGAGCGCATCACGCGGCGCTTTGAAAAGCAGGCGTATCCGGGGGCGCTTGCGGAAACGGTTGCGGAGATGACGCGCATGCTTTGCCAACAGGCAGAGCTTAGCCAGCCGCCCGCTGCAATTGGAGTCGCCGTGCCAGGCAGCATCGATCCGGCGGCTGAACGCGTGCTCAACGCCTATAACCTTGGCCTGCATGATGTGCCGTTGCGTGCCGAAGTGGGGGCGCATTTCCCGCAAATCCCGGTATTCCTTGCCAACGATGCGGATGCAGCAGCGCTTGCAGAGCTTTATGGCGGGGCGTTTCGGGACGCAAAATGCGCGGTTCTGTTCACGCTTGGCACCGGCGTGGGGGGGGGCGTGATTGTTGGCGGCAAACTTTGGCGCGGCGGCATGGGACACGGTGTGGAGCTTGGCCATATGGCGCTTGACATCGGCGGCGCGCGGTGTACTTGCGGCATGCGCGGTTGTATCGAAACGCGCTGTGCGGCAACGGCGTTGATCCACGCAGCGCGTGAGGCGCTTGCGGAAGGGGAGCGTGGCCTGCTGTTTGAAAAAACGGGCGGCGATGCGGCGAAAGTGGATGCAAAGCTTGTGGTGGACTGTGCGCGCGCAGGCGATGCGGGGGCTTCGGCCATCTTTGCACGCTTTGTGGATGCGCTTGGTTCTGCAGTGGTCTCTGTCATCCATTTGCTTGACCCGGAGGTGGTCGCCATCGGCGGCGGTGTGAGCCTTGCGGGCGAGTTCCTGTTTGCGCCGCTCAGAGAGAATGTGCGGGAGAAATGCTTTTTCAGCGAGTTTGCGCGCATCGTGCCTGCCCGGTTTGGAAATGACGCGGGCATCGTCGGCGCGGCGATGCTGGAGCAGGATGCGAGGATAAAATGACAGCTTTAAAAATCCCCTGTTTCACGGCTGTGAAACAGGGGATTTTGCGTATTTCCGAATGTTCAGCGGATGCGCCGTGCCTGCACCACAAAGCACTGCTCGCGGGCTTCGGGTGGGCGGTAGGTGCAGGTGGAAAGAGTGAGCACCTGATCGTTTGGGCCGATGACGATACTTTCATCGATGATTGAGGAGGAGACCATCCGGGCATAGGATTTCATGTCCGCCATGAATTCGGCAAAGTGATCCCCGCTTTGAAAACGCGTCCAGGTAAACCGCACAGTGTAGTCTGTGATGGGGGTAGCAAGGTAAACCTGCCAGATGGTTTCAACATCGTTCCAGAGCAGCGTGATATAACGGTTTTCATCGAAAAAAGCTTTTTGTTTATAATTCGCAAGATCATGGAACATGGTGCCATTGCGCATATCATGGCCGTAGATGAGCACATGCTGCTGCTGCGTGGAGTCTGCGTTGCGCGTATCCATAAAAATCGCGCCGTACTTGCTGACTTCGCCCTCGCTGTTGTGATCGAGATAATACGCCTCATCGGTTTCGTTGAGGTAAACAGGGTAATCGATTACTGTGTTGGGAATTGTAATCCAACCCACGACCTCGCAGGTGCCGCCGCGCGCATCAATGCTGGCCTGTCGGGCCTCCTCGTAGGAAGCGTAGGCGGGCAGAGTTTCGCCCGGGGCGGCAATGCCGTCAAGCTCCGTGCTGTCATAGCCATCCGGGGACGGCGACGGTGTTGGGGTTGCAATGCCCGCCGGCGTTCGTGCGGGTGTGAATGTTGTATCTGGCGTTGGTGCAGCCGTTGCGGGCGGGGCAGGCGTAACCGAAGAAGGCGTTCCATCACAACCTGCACAGAGGAGGAAGAACGCGATAAATAACAGGGAAAACATCCTGCTGTAAGCCTGCTTGATCAATGCCGCTGCGGCTCCTTCCTGCATAAATGAATGGCTCTATTGGCGCACCGCGTGAACCACGAACCGGTTTTTGTTGTAGCCTGAGCCATTATGGCTGCACGTGGAAAGCGAAATCACGTGGTCGTCCGGGCCGATGGTTGTATCGACTGGGAATTTTGAAAGCGTAGCAAGCGTATCGTTCATGTAATTTGCAAACGCAATATCGCTTGGATAATCAAACATCATGTATTTCGCATTTTTTACATCCCCGACATCTACTGTGTATACGGCGAAAACTTTGTAGGTATAAGTGTTGTCGCCGATGGTGAGCTCAAATGTGCGGTGGCTGTCGTAAAACGCGCGGTTGCCGTAGTTGGTGAGCTGTGCGAACATGATTTTGCTTTTGCTCATGTTATGCCCATGAATGACAGCATACTGGCCGGACAGCGAAGCGTGCGAGTCCACAAAAAGAGAACCTGCCTTGGATTCCACAAGCGTGGGGGTCAAGGTAAGGTATTCCTCATTGTCGTGGCTTTGCACGATAGGGTAATCCACGTTCGTATCCTTGATTTTGATCCAGCCAACCACGTCGCTGTTGAGTGCACGGTATTCCGCATACGTCAGCTTCTTTTCATCTTCGATATTCTCGTTGCCCGTGATGGTGGAAGCATCAATGGAGGATGTCGGCCGCGGTGTTGCAGAGGATTCCGGGGCTGCGGAAGCATCCGGTGGGACGGAAGGCGAAGCATCTGCCGAGGGGGAAGGAGAAGCGGGCCCTCCGCTCAACGACCCCGTGGGGGCGGGCGTGGCAGTGGAGATTGGCATCTCGATGTCAATCAGGTCAGAGTTTCCGGCGCTGCCGGAAGTACAGGCCGCAAGCGGGGCGGCGAGCAGAACAACGCTCGCCAAAGCGAGCAAGCGGTTGGAGCGTTTCGTCATAAGCAGCATTCCTTACCAAATTAAGTCAGAATCACTGATGATTGCTGAGAAAATTATATCCCATCGGCAGGGGATTTACAAGAACGCCGGAATGCATCGGCCTTTTTTCATAATTTGTTCAAAATTACCCATATGCGTACTTGTCCCATTTATGATAAAATGATACAATAATTCGGAATTATACGCGGAATTGTGAGCTGCGCATTCACACCGCGGTTTTTGTGTGAGCGTGTTCTCTTGAAGGGAGTTGCGATATGGGGTTTCTTGAATTCAATGATGTCGGCATTGATCTTGGCACGGCGAGCATCCTGGTGTATGTGCGTGGAAAGGGTATTGTGCTGCGTGAGCCTTCCGTGGTGGCCGTCGAAAAGATCACGGGCCGCATCCTTGCCATCGGCGAGGAAGCGCGCCGCATGCTCGGCCGTACGCCGGGGACGATTGCGGCGGTGCGCCCGCTGCGTGACGGCGTAATTTCAAATTATGACATCACCGAGCGCCTGCTCCATTATTTCCTGAAAAAGGTTGTTGGCACACGTGTTTTTTTCAAACCGCGCGTTGTGGTGTGTGTGCCTTCCGGCGTGACAGAGGTTGAAAAGCGCTCTGTGATTGACGCAACGGAGGAAGCCGGCGCGCGCCACACCTATCTCATCGAGGAGCCCATTGCGGCTGCAATCGGCGCTGGAATCGACATTGCGGAGCCGCGCGGCAACATGGTCGTGGACATCGGCGGAGGCACGACTGACGTGGCGCTGATCTCCCTCGGCGGTGCGGTGCTTTCCGATTCCATCAAGATTGCGGGCGATAAGTTTGACGATGCGATCGTGCGCTATATGCGCAAGAAACACAACCTGCTCATCGGCGAGCGTACGGCAGAGGAAATGAAAATCCGCATCGGCTCGGCTTATCCGCGCAGGGAGCAGCTTTTCATCGACGTAAAGGGACGCAACCTTATTTCCGGGCTTCCACAGGCGATTGTGGTCGGCAGCAACGAGATGATCGACGCATTGGAAGAGCCGCTGCAGGCCATCCTCGAAAGTGTGCGCACCATGTTCGAAAAAACGCCGCCGGAGCTTGCGAGCGACGTTGCGGAAAACGGCATTTGCCTTACGGGCGGCGGTGCGCTGCTTTATGGCATTGATAAATTCATTTCCGAGCACACCAAGGTGCCCTGTTACATTGCGGAAGACCCGATTTCCTGCGTGGCAATCGGCACGGGCAAGGTGTTGGAGAACATCGATTCCTTCACGCGCGGCGCAATCTACGATTACCGCCGGGGCGAGTACTACACGGAATAAAAACAGAAGCAGAAAAACGAAGGCTCATGCTGGAACAAAGCATGAGTCTTTTTTCGGAAACCCACCCGGCTATGCCGAGATGGGGAGAAGGTGCAAACCGCCCGCGCAGGCGGTGCGGCAAAAGCGCAAAGCCCCTTTATAAACGAGGCGCAGGCCGGGCATCTGCGCGAAGTCGTTCGGGCAGATTAGTGCCGGATCACGCGGGAGGGTGAGCGCACCTGCTTCAGAGAGCATCTCCGATACAAACTGCGAGCAAAAATAGCGGTAAGGCTTGTGGTGAGGCTTTCCGCGCAGATAGCCGAAAAGCCCAAGCGCGTTATAGCGGTACCGCCAGGCTTCGCGGAGCATCGAAGAAAGCCGCGTTTCAAGGCGCGCATAGGCCGCGTCGCTCATCTGAAGTTCGTATAACGCGGCAGGCGCGCTGCCATTGCGGCTGTACACGCCTTCGTCCAAAGATTCATGCACAAGGCCTGCAAAAAAGGGAATGCGGTCAAACCGGCGCGCAAAGCTGTACATTCTTGTCAGGCTTCGGTCGAGCGCAAGGAAAACGTGCGTATACTCGGCGCCGGTCGCAAGGCGGATGCTGCGGGAAAGCAGAGTGTTTGTGCGGGTAATCAAAACATAAATGGATTGCAAAGCATGCTCCTTTCTTCCGGCATGGACCGGTTACAGGAATAGCATAGCAGCTCAAGTTCAAGTTTTTATCAACGCCCGATTAGGATTTGATTAAAATCCATTGGCTGACAAAAGCAGATACGGTTTTCCTGAAATCCGGAATCAAAGGAAAAGTTTGCAACCTTTGGCGCACTGGAAACGTCATACTGTAAGAAGTAAAAGCACCGAAGGGAGGATGAAAGATGAAACGCCTGCGATTGTTGCCCCTGCTGCTTACAGCGGCGATGCTCTTTGGCTGTGCGGCGGGCCCTGAAACGGATGGTGCGGCACGCATTGCGGCTCCAAAGGCAGCCGCTGTGCGCGGCATGAAGAAGGACGGGAGCTCCGTTGGAGAGCGGGAAAAGCTTTCAGAAGGCTACCGGGACGCGCTCAAGGCATTCTGTACGCGTGCTGCAAGGGAAGGGCTTGGCCGGGAGGAGACGGAAAATGAGATCATTTCCCCGGTAAGCCTGTTTTTTGCCACGGCGGCACTGGCGGGCACGGCGGAAGGGAAAACACGGGATGAGCTTCTGCAGGTGCTCGGCATGGAAGAAGCCATGATCGAAGCAGAAACAGAAAAGCTCCTGCATAACATGAACATCGACGATTCGATGGGCAGGCTGCAGGCAGCGGGATCTCTCTGGCTTGCGGATGCGTTTGCAGCGGCGATTGACGCAGAGGCCGCCAAAGCGTTCGCGGACAGGTATGGCATGGAGCTGTGGCGGGTGGACTTTGCTGCGGCATCCGCCGCCAAGCAGCTTGCCGCATGGGTGCGGGAGCACACAAACGGGAACCTTGGGGATGCGGAGGCATTTCAGACGGATCCCCAAACCGCGCTGATGCTCCTCAATACCGTATATTACAAAGATGAATGGCTTGACCGCTTCAATGCGGATAAAACGGAGGCTGACACGTTCCACAATGCGGACGGCAGTGAAACCGAGTGCGACTTTCTGAATGCAACCTATGGGATTCATGGGTTCTCCCGCTATGAAAACGGCAGGGTGGGGGCGACGGTCTCATCACTCCAACTCAAGCATGGCGTGATGACATTTATCCTGCCGGACGAGGGTTGCACGCCTTATGACCTGCTTGCGGACGAGGCCGCGTTTGCTGCAATCGTTTCCGGAGACTGCGAAGGAGGCGTGGGCGAAGTAGTGTGGCAAATTCCTAAATTTGACTATGCTGCCGATACAGACCTTGCCGCAGCGCTGCGCGCGATGGGCGTCACGGCGGCGTTCGATCCACAACAGGCGGATTTTTCCGCGCTGCTGAACGCGGAAAGCGAAATGCCACTTTGGGTGAGCGGTGTGCGTCAGCAGGCGCGCATCAGCGTGAACGAGGATGGCGTGGAGGCTGCAGCATATACGCGGATTGACTACGCGGGTTCGCCTATGCCCACCGGCCGCGCGGACATGATCCTTGACAGGCCGTTCCTGTATTACATCAGTGCTGAGGGCGGAATGCTGTTTGCAGGCATTGTGAACAGGATGTGAGGCCCGGATGCAGGATGCGCCGAATAAACCGCCTGCGTGCGGCGCAAACTGAAAACACAAGTTCCAGAGCGTGGAAAACGGCATTGTTCTTGGAAACTTAACAATCCGGGCGTTCCCGGTGTTTGCCTGAAATGGTATACTATGGGTGTAGCACGGCGGAAACAAAACACGATGGAATGGACAAATCATTTTTAAGGAGGTATGTCATCCCTATGAAACGCAATGCAAAAACAATCCTTGCAGTGTTGCTTGTGGCAGTTACGCTGCTTGGAATCTCCGCGCCGGCGTTCGCTGCGACCGCGCCGTATACTACGTCGGTCGCTGCCGGATATGTGCAGGCGACGGAAGCGGTTAACATCCGCAAAGGCCCGGGCACGAGCTATGTGCGCATCGGCTGGATGCAGGCGGGCGCGGTCGCTATCCGCACGGGTACGAGCGGAAACTGGACAGAGATCAGCCTTGGCAATGGAACATATGGCTATGTTTCAACCGCGTATCTGCGTTCCGTCATCAATGTGGACGCTTCCCTGATCGGAAAGGGCGTTTACCTTGAAAGCAGCGGCGGAAGCGGAATTTCGGGTGGAAGCTCGGGCAGCTCGAATCGGGACCAATATTATGCTACCACATCTTTGAACCTGCGCAAAGGCCCGGGTACGAGTTATGCGCGCATCGGCTGGCTTGAAAAGGGTGAAACGGTTACGCTGATTTCCGTCAGCGGCAACTGGGCAAAGGTGAACTGGAAGGGTACGCAGTGCTACGCATTCTTCAAGTACTTGGCGCCTACCTCCGGCAGCAGCGGGAACTCCAGTGGTTCCGGCATCGTCGATGGAAGCCGCTATTACGCCACTACGTCCTTGAATCTGCGCAAAGGCCCCGGCACCAATTACGACCGCATCGGCTGGTTGGAAAAGGGAGAAAGCGTTACGCTGATTTCCGTTACCGGCAACTGGGCAAAGGTGAACTGGAAGGGTACGCAGTGCTATGCGTTCTTCAAGTACCTTAAGCAAGGGGCAGGCTCCGGCACAAACGGCGGAGGCTCCGTAACCGTTTACAATGTGACTTCTGCGGCCGTTACAGCCTATTATGGCCCCGGCACAAATTATACCAAGGCCGGCACGCTTGCCAAGGGGACGCGCATTGAGTGCCTCGGTACGGTCGGCACCTGGACGATGATCACATGGGATAAGACAGTAGCCTATATCCCTACATATTATGTCACAACCGCTTCCGGCGTTGTGCCGAACCCCGGCGTGACGGTTGCCGGGTACTATACCACCACGCAGAACGTGATTGCTTACCGTGGCCCCGGCACCAATTACGCAAGCGCCGGCACGCTGCTCAAGGGCCTTCTGGTGCAGGTTGTAGCCGCTTCAGACGGTTGGGCGCTTATCAACCTCAACGGGCAGGCGCTGTATGTACAAAGCCGTTACCTGCTGCTGCAGAGCGCAAGCAGCGACAACAGCTGGAACGGCGGCAGCAACGGAGGAAACAATTGGTGGCAGGCTGTGCTGGATGAGGCGGATTCCACACTCGTTTCTTTCGTGCAGGAGAACCGCAACAGCTCTTCTTATGGGTTTAAAAATCTTAAGACCATCTACGTCACCAAGCCGCCGCGCGGATATGAATTCAGGACGGATGATTTTTCCTTCAGCGGCTCGCAGACGATGAACGTGACGTTCCGCAGCCAAACGAATTCTGATAAGGCGACTTTCATTTGGTACCGCAACTCGTACGTATGCCCGGATAATTACGGCTATTGGAACCGCTTTACTTCAAGCGGCACCACGTATTATTTCTCAGAGCACCAGTCGCTTGGGTACAGCGAGGCCTATTGGTGGTACAGCGGCGAGCTGTTCTACGCCCGTGTGCCGTATTCCTTTACCCGCACCGACGCGACGCGTTTCTTTAATTCCCTGCACAGCGTATCGGTTGGCAGCAGCTGGAACAGCTGGAACTGAGCAAAACAGAACGAACAGACCTGAAACGGGGGCTGCCCAAAACAAAGAGGGCAGCCCCCTTTGCAATGCTGAATGCGGGCTTCGGCCGGCTGCGGCAGAAGCTTCTTTTTCACCGGGGGGGGCGGAGCACACATAAGCCATAATTAGGAAATGTGAAATAACTGTGCCGTGCGTTGACAGAGGGTGCAGCGTGCCTTATAATTTCATCCATTGTAGCCGACAGCGTGTCGGCCATTTTAAACATTTAAGATGACAGGGTGTCATATCCTTGGAGGTAAGGCATGGCGAGCGAGCGGTTTCTCAACCTGCCGGAGGAAAAGAAACAGCGGATTATTGCGGCGGCAAGGGAAGAACTTTCCCGTGTGCCATATGATGCGCTTTCCATCAATCGGATCATAAAGGAAGCGGGGATTCCGCGCGGCAGCTTTTACGATTACTTTGCCGACAAGGACGATCTGATCGAATACCTGATGGGCGATTATTGCCGCATGATGGAACGCATGCTTGATGAAATGTTCCGCATGGGAAGCCTGGATGTTTTTGCCGCGGCACGCAGGGCGGTTGCCTGCACCGTGGCTTTCAGCATGGAGGAAGGGCGGGAGGCGCTTTGCAGGAACCTGTTTTCCTGCATGCGGATGAACCGGCGCTTTTCCTTTGAGCAGATGATGGATACCGAACGCGCGCTTGTGACCTCCGGGCTGCCCTATATTGACCGGGAACACTTCCGGGATGGGTCGGACGCGGCGGTTTCCCTCCTGCTCAACATGTTGGTGGTGCTTGCACGCAACACGATTGCACGCATTTTTACAGATCCGCAAAACCGGGAGGCATACCTCACGGAGTTTGACCGGGAGCTTGAGATGATTCAGCACGGCGCTGTTTTGCCGGAAAATCAATAAGTTTTTGGCTGGGAGAAAAAGCGTAATGTCAAAATTCAGCGTAAAAAAACCCCTTACCGTATTTGTAGCCGTAATCGCGGTGCTTGTGCTCGGAGCCGTCGCCTTTACACGGATGACGCCGGACCTGCTTCCGAACATGGACTTTCCCTATGTCATCATAATGACCGCCTACCCCGGCGCAACGCCCGAGAAAGTGGAAATGTCCATTACAAAACCGATGGAGCAGGCAATGGCGACGATTGAAAACATCGAGGAGGTTTCATCAAGCTCATCGGAGAATTATTCGCTTGTCATGCTGGAATTCACCGAGGATGTGAATATGGATACCGTTACGGTGGATATCCTGCAGAAAATCAGCCAGATTGAGGGGGCTTGGGACGAGACGGTCGGAACGCCCTATTTGCTGAAAATAAATCCCAACATGCTGCCGGTCATGGTTTCGGCCGTCTCCATGAAGGGGATGGATACGGTGGCGCTTTCGGACTTTGTGGAGGATACGCTTCTCCCGGAGCTTGAGGGCACGGCGGGCGTTGCAAGTATTTCAACGAGCGGCATAATTGAAGAAAATCTGAACGTTGTGATCAGCGGGGAAAAAATCAGCGCACTGAATGAGAAGCTGTTTACGCTGATCAACGCGGAGTTTGAGGAGCCAGAGGAGGAGCTTGATAACGCTTTGGCCGAAATTGAGGAAGGCCAGGCGCAGCTTGCGGACGGCAAAAAGGAGGTAAGCAGCGGGAGGCGCGCGCTTGAACGGCAAACCGAAGCTGCGAAGCAGGAGCTGCTCGCCAAACAGGGCGAGCTTGCGGAGGCTGCCACGATGCTGAGCGGTCAGCTTTCAGAGCTCACCAGCACGCGCTCTATGCTGGAGGCACAGCAAAAGCAGCTTGCGGAACTGGAGCGCACAATTGGCAAACTGGAGGCCGCGAAGCCCGCGCTCACGGAAACGGTAAATGCGCTTGCAGGCGCGGTACAGGCCATCGGTGCATACGGCCCGGTTGAGGCACAGTATGAAGCGGAGATGGAGGCCGTCCGCAATGACACAGCGCTGAGCGAAGAGGAAAGGCAGCAGAAGCTCGCCGCGCTTTCCGCCGCCCCGGAATATGTGCAGGCGAAAGCGGCGCTTGCGCAGGTGGACTTCGCGCTTTCTGCTCAGGGGCTGACCCGTGCGGATGCCGCAGCCGCTTATTCAGAGGCACAGGCCGCGCTGGGCGAGGTGGATGCGGGCCTTGCGAAAATCGATGAAACGCTTGCCGGAATGGAGCTTACCCGCGCGGATATCCCTACGGCCGCAGCGCAGCTCAAGGATGGCCTTGCACAGGTGGAGGAAGGGATCTCCGCCCTGCAAGGCGCCATGGGTGAACTCAACAGCGGCAAAATTCAGGTTGAAGAAGCGTTTGAAACGCTGCAAACAGAAAAAGAAAAGGCGGAAAAACAGCTTAACAGCGCTGCTTCAAAGATCAAGAGCGGCGAAAAGGAGCTCGCAAGCGCGCTTGAACAGGTAGAAGATGGCATAGCACAGTTGGAAGACGCGCGTGCAGAGGCCATAAAGCAAGCGGACCTGCAAAACATCGTTACCATGGATATGGTGGCGAACATCCTTCAGGCACAAAACTTTTCCATGCCTGCGGGCTATGTGGAGGAGGACGGCATAAGTTGGCTTGTGAGCGTAGGCGACGAGATCACCACCCTGAAGGAATTGGAAGACCTGCTGCTGTTCGACACAGGCATGGAAGGGATGGAGCCCGTTTACCTTCGGGACGTTGCGGATGTGTTCGTGACGGACAATGCGGCCTCTGTTTACAGCCGCATTAACGGCAGCGACGGCGTGATGCTTACCTTCCAGAAGCAATCCACCTATGCTACGGCGGAAGTTTCAGGCAACATCCGCACAGAGTTCGAGCTGCTCTCACAAAAATACGACGGGCTGAACTTCGTGCCGCTGATGGATCAGGGTGATTATATCTATATGATTACGGACTCGATCCTTTCAAGCCTGCTGTGGGGCGCGGTGTTCGCCATCGTGATCCTGTTCCTGTTCCTGAAGGATCTGCGCCCCACGTTTATCACGCTCTGCTCAATCCCAATCAGCGTGGTGTTTGCATTTGTGCTGATGTATTTTTCGGGCGTAACGCTGAACATGATCTCGCTTTCCGGGCTTGCAGTCGCCGTTGGCATGCTGGTGGACAATTCGGTCGTCGTCATCGAAAACATTTACAGGCTCCGCAGCAAGGGGGTATCTGCGGTGCAGGCTGCCGTATCCGGCGCAAAGCAGGTGGCGGCGGCAATCACTTCCTCCACGCTTACGACCGTATGCGTGTTTCTGCCGATCGTGTTTGTGGAAGGACTCACGCGCCAGCTCTTCACCGATATGGCGCTGACGATCACCTATTCCTTGCTCGCAAGCCTCATCGTTGCGCTTACTCTGGTGCCTGCAATGTCCGCAGGGATGCTCAAAAACGCGGCGCCGAAGCCGCAGAAGGGTTTTGACCGGTTCCTGCAGAGCTACCAAACCCTGCTGCGCGGCGCGCTCAGGCACAAGGCGCCCGTGCTCATCGCATGTGTGCTTCTGTTTGCAGCGAGCATCTTCCTTACCGTGCAGAAAGGCTTCATTTTCATGCCGGAAATGGATATGCCGCAAATCACCGTGAACCTGACGATGCCGGAAGGCTCCGAACTTGCGGAAACGAAAGCGGCGGCGGATGAAACGGTTGCGATGATCTCCGGGATCGAAGGGGTGGAGACCGTGGGAGCAATGCTTTCCTCCGGCGGCCTGATGAACACTGCAACACAGCAGGATGCAGTGACGATTTACGTTACGGTGCGGGAGGACGGCCCCCTTACGGGCAACGAGGTTGCGGCAGCCATCAATGAAAAGGCAAAGGGCCTCCCATACGAAGTTGCGGCGGAGGGCTCCGCTTCCATGATGAACGCGATGTCCGCCCTAAGCGGGTCCGGAGTGACCATCCATGTGTATGGCAATGAGCTTGAGGCGCTGCAGGAGGGGGCAAACGCCATTGCACAGCGCCTTGCTGCGGTGGAGGGGACCACGGAAGTCGCAAACGGCATTGAAGATCCCTCGCCCGTCATTAAATTCACGGTGGATAAAAACACGGCGATGGAAAAGGGGCTGACCACCGCGCAGATCTATATGGAGATCGCCGCGGCGCTTAAAACCGAGGTAAGCTCGACTGCGGTTACGGTGGACGATTATACATACGAAATTGCTGTAACGACGGACGGGACAGAAGCGCTTACGCCGGAGTATATTAAAAGCCATACCTTTACCGTTTCCGGGAAGGATGGCGAGGAGGAGACCGTCGCTCTGGCTGAGCTTTGCACGATCACCGAGAGCGAAACGCTCAGCGCCATTTCACGCGTTAATCAGCGCCGCTATCTGACCGTGAGCGCCGGGATTGCGTCCGGACACAACGTGACGCTTGTGACTGCGGCTGCGGAAAAGGCGCTTGCGGGCCTCGCGCTGCCAAACGGTGTGACGTATGAATTTGAAGGTGAAAACGAGAGGATTATGGATTCGCTCGGCGACCTTGCGCTCATGCTCCTGCTCGGTGTGCTGCTTGTATATTTCATTATGGTGGCGCAGTTCCAATCCCTGAAATCGCCGTTCATCGTGATGTTTACCATCCCGCTTGCGTTTACGGGCGGCCTCATTGCGCTGCTGCTGTGCAATGAAACCATCAGCATCATTGCCATGATCGGCTTCGTGATGCTCGTGGGCGTGATCGTGAACAATGGCATCGTGCTTGTGGATTACATCAATCAGCTTCGCCTGGCCGGGACGGAGCGCGTGGAGGCGATTGTGGAGGCAGGCGTTACGCGCATGCGGCCAATTCTTATGACATCCATTACCACAATCCTTGGCCTCATTGTGATGGCGCTCGGCGTCGGTACGGGCACGGAGATGATGCAGCCCATTGCCGTGGTATGCATCGGTGGCCTTGTGTACGCAACGGCGCTCACGCTTTTTGTGGTTCCCATCATTTACGACATGATGAACAAAAAGGAATTGCGCAAGGTTTCGGAAGAAGAGCTTGCGGAGATCGAAGAATAAATCGAACCGGAAACGTATGCGGGCGGCCAAAGGCCGCCTGTTGCTAAAACCCTGCCAGAGTCCAGCTCACGGCTCATACTTGAGCAGTTCCACGCCCGCCATCTCAAAGATTTTGAGCGCAAATTCATCCGGGTAGCCTTCGCCGTAAACCACGCGGGCAATGCCGGAGTTGACGATCATCTTCGCGCAGATCACGCAGGGCTGATGCGTGCAGTAAAGCGTTGCCCCTTCAATGGAGCTGCCAAGCTTGGCGGCCTGAATAATCGCATTCTGCTCCGCATGGATCGCGTAACAAAGCTCATGCTGCGTGCCCGAAGGGATATTGAGCTTGCGCCGGAGGCACTCGCCGCGCTCCACGCAGCTCATCACACCTGCGGGCGCTCCGTTATACCCGGTTGTGATGATCCGCTTGTTGCGAACGATCACGGCGCCGATCTGGCGGTTTGCCTGGAAGCAGCTTGACCAGCTCCCTACCATTTTTGCCATGTCCATAAAACGCTTATCCCACTTTGTCCATTCGCCCATGACGCCATCCTCCGCGTTTGATGATTTTGCATAAAGTATAGCACGCCGCGCCATGCTAACACAACACAAAGGCGTGGCGGGAGAACTGCAGGAGGGGGCAAATTTTGAAAAATGCGGAGCAATTGTGAAAACATGCCGTTGGCGCTTGAAATTCCCACGCACATGCAGTATCATACTATTCGTGCTTAGCACTCAAGGAAAGAGAGTGCTAACAAGATCCGCAAACAATACATTCAGATATTCTTAAGGAGGTTGTAAGTATTATGACACTCAAACCCTTACTCGATCGCGTGGTCATCAAGAGCGTGGCGGCTGAGGAAACCACCAAGAGCGGCATCATCCTTACCGGCAGTGCCAAAGAAAAGCCCCAGATGAGCGAAGTCATCGCCGTGGGCCCCGGCGGCATGGTGGATGGCAAGGAAGTTACCATGTATGTTAAGCCCGGTGACAAGGTAATCTATTCCAAGTATGCGGGCACGGAAGTGAAGCTGGACGGCGAAGAATACACCATCGTCCGCCAAAGCGACATCCTCGCAGTTGTAGAATAAACAGCACATCATAAAAACAGGAGGAATTCATCATGGCAAAACAGTTGAAATATGGCGAAGAAGCCCGCCGCGCCCTTGAGACCGGCATGAACGCACTGGCGGATACCGTCAAGATCACCCTGGGGCCCAAAGGCCGCAACGTAGTGCTCGACAAGAAATATGGCGCGCCCCTCATCACGAACGACGGTGTGACCATTGCGAAGGAAATCGAACTGGAAGATCCGTTTGAAAACATGGGCGCGCAGCTTGTTAAGGAAGTTGCTACCAAGACCAACGATGTTGCGGGCGATGGCACCACCACCGCTACCCTGCTTGCGCAGGCGATCATCCATGAGGGCATGAAAAACGTCGCAGCCGGCGCAAACCCGATGGGCATCAAGCGCGGCATCGAGGCGGCTGTCGCAGAAGCGGTTGCAGGCCTCAAGGAAATTTCCAAGCCCGTTGAGAACAAGCAGGCGATTGCACAGGTCGCTTCCATTTCTGCCGGCGATGAGAACATCGGCTCGCTCATCAGTGATGCGATGGAGAAGGTCGGCAACGACGGCGTTATCACGGTTGAGGAATCCAAGACCATGAAGACCGAGCTCAACATCGTGGAAGGCATGCAGTTTGACCGCGGCTATGCATCCGCTTACATGGTCACCGACACCGACAAGATGGAGGCTGTGCTGGATAATCCGTACATCCTCATCACGGAAAAGAAGATCAGCAACATTCAGGAAATCCTCCCCGTCCTTGAGGCTGTTGTGCAGCAGGGCAGGAAGCTTCTCATCATTGCAGAGGATGTGGAAGGCGAAGCGCTTGCAACCCTTGTGGTGAACAAACTGCGCGGCACGTTTACCTGCGTTGCCGTTAAGGCTCCTGGCTTTGGCGACAGGCGTAAGGCCATGCTGCAGGATATCGCAATCCTCACCGGCGCACAGGTCATCTCTGAGGAGCTTGGCCTTGAGTTGAAGGACACCACCGTAGCGCAGCTGGGCACCGCGCGTCAGGTAAAGGTCGACAAGGAAAACACCACCATCGTGGAAGGCGCAGGCGATCCTTCCGAGATCAAAGCCCGCATCAGCTCCATCCGCGCGCAGATCGAGGAAACTACTTCGGACTACGATAAGGAGAAGCTGCAGGAGCGTTTGGCGAAGCTCGCAGGCGGCGTAGCCGTGATCGCGGTCGGCGCTGCAACGGAAGTTGAGATGAAGGAAGCCAAGCTGCGCATTGAGGACGCGCTGAACGCGACCCGTGCGGCCGTGGAAGAGGGCATCGTGCCTGGCGGCGGCGTTGCGCTGATCAACGTCATCGACCGTGTAAAGACGCTTGCCGCCACGAAGGAAGGCGATGAGAAGACCGGCGTCAACATCATCGTCCGTGCGTTGGAGGAGCCCGTCCGTCAGATCGCTGCAAACGCGGGCCTTGAAGGTTCCGTCATCGTGGAGAACATCAAGAAGTCCGGCAAAGCCGGCTACGGCTACGATGCAAAGGTGGACGAATACGGCATGATGGCCGATAAGGGCATCATCGACCCGACGAAGGTCACCCGCAGCGCGCTGCAGAATGCAGCTTCCATCGCGGCGATGGTTCTCACCACCGAAAGCCTCGTCTGCGACATCCCTGCTCCCGAGCCGGCAGCTCCCGCAGGTGGCATGGGTGGCGCCCCGGGTATGTATTAATTCCCCCAATATGGAAAACGCATAATCGAAAATGCTCGCAGGCTTTTGCCCGCGGGCATTTTTTCATCAATTTTTCAGGTGCGGGCTAATATTGCACAAAAAAACCTGTCTTTATAAGGGAAAGGCCTTTTGAACGAACGCGGAAGGGGGGAGACTATGCAGGATTCTGAGATCATTGCGCTTTATTGGCAGCGGGACGAGGCAGCCATCGCCGAAACAAGCCGGAAATACGGCGCATATTGCTTCCGCATTGCCGCGAATATTCTGACGGCAAAGGAAGATGCCGAAGAATGTGTGAACGATGCATACCACCGGGCTTGGAATGCGATCCCGCCGGAGCAGCCCGAGCATCTTGGCGCGTGGCTCGGGCGGGTTGTGCGCAACGTGGCACTTGGCCGTTGGCAGCATGCGCATGCCCGGAAGCGCAACAGGGGCATGACTACGCTTTTAAGCGAGCTTGAGGAGTGCATCCCTTCTCCGCAGAACGTTGAAACGGCGCTGGACGAACAGGAATTGGGCGAACGTATCAGCATATGGCTGCGCTCCCTGCCGCAGGAGGACCGCATCCTGTTCGTGCGCCGCTACTGGTATGGTGTGCCGCTCAATGCGCTTGCAAAGGAGCAGCACAGCCCGGCGGCACGGTTGGCGCAGCGAATGTACCGGCTGCGCGGAGCGCTTAAGGCTGAACTCGAAAGGGAGGGGATCGTTTTATGAAGAAGGAACAGAAGGCGGAAACGCTGTTTCGCGGCATAACCAACATCAGTGATGCGGCCATCAATGAGGCCGCTTCGGATGCTTTGCCGGCAAAGCGGGCGCCATGGGTGAAATGGGGGGCTGTGGCAGCCTGCGCCTGCCTGCTTGCAACGGGCGCATTTATGCTTGCCCGGCGCGGCGGCACGGATTCCCACGCGGTGCTCCAATGGTCGGCAGGCTTCCGGCCGGAGCAGTATTTCCAATACAATTACGGTGGAATGGAACAGGGTGGTTCTTCTTCAATCGACTCTTCCGCAATTCCTTATGCGCAGACGCGCAGCTTTTCTGACGCACGGGTACAGCTTGAGGCGGAAGGCGTGATTCCCCGGATGGAAAATCACCCGCTTCTGTATTGCGGCGCACATTATAATGCGGATGGCAGCTTTTATAGCATCGAGTTTGTTTGGAGCCGCCGGGGAACGATGGATGATTACAGCGATCTGAAGGTTACAGCAGGATATCAGGAGGTGCCCGCGCTTGAAGACTATATTTATGTGGAGACCGACGGGGAAGGTAATATCTTGGAACCGGCTGTGACCGTCACAGAGCGTGACGGAGTGCAGATTGTGGCAGAGGGCAGGGAAAACCGAAACAAGTCGCTTACATTTGAGACGGACAGCGGCTGGTATCGAATCGAAGGTTCCTTCAACGACGGCTATGCCGCTGTGGCAGAGCTGCTCGACTGGGTTTGGGAACACCCCATTGATTTTGCGCGCTTCCCCATTGAAGCGGGTGATGCTTATGACTATGTCCCGCTTGCGGACTGCCCGGATGCGTTTTCGGAATACCTGCCGGACTTTGCTGCCTTTGGGTTCACGGAGCTGGAAACGCATGTTACGCTCAAAAACGGTGCGCCCGTTGCATTGGAAGGACACTATACAACCGAAAGCGGAGAGGAAGGCGCCGAACGGATGCACTGGTGCATCACTGCGGAGCCGGATTACTATGACCTTGAGCGCGCTATCGGCACACTCGAAGCGTTGACGGAAGCGCAGGTTTACGATGCCCTCGCGGAGGGGAGCAGCATTGCGTTTTTGCAAGGAGGGTGCTGCGTCATCGTATTCCCACAGGAAGCGGCAGAGGCATGGGCGTTGATCGCATCTCTGCAAAATTAGAAAGAGCCCGCAGAACAAAGCAAGAACTGCCCGGACATATGCCCGGGCAGCTCTTTTGCGGCTTGAAACAGGGGCGCGGAGGGAGACCAGGGGCTATTCTCCAAAAAGCTCGTAAACCGTTGCGCCAAGTGACTTGGCCAGAAACAGCAATTCAAAATCTGCCACGATGCGGTCCCCCGTTTCTATGCGGCTGATGGCTTTTTGGCTCAGGTTCAGCCCTTCAAGCTGCAGCCTTGCGGCAAGTTGTTCCTGCGACAATCCCGCCCGTTCGCGCGCAGCGCATACCTGCATGCCTGCGATGTTGCATCTGCTGTTGTATTTGTATAGCTTCAACTGCGTCCCCTCTCCCAACGCTTGAAAAAACATTGCGCAAGCGCGCAGAATTACCATATATTGACAGTAACATTTTTATTCCATACGATTTATGCCAAACATGACTAATGACGAGAAGCAAATAAAATCAGGCGCAGGCAAACCGGCAACAGTGCAATAAAGCTTTATGCTTCCTTAACGGCGCGCAAGCCGAGATAAACAAAATCTTAACACCGTTTCCTGTATAATGGAATTATAAAGGCAGTATTATTGTGGGCATCTTCTGAATGAAGTATAATATCCGTATGACTACGATGCGCAAGGAAATGAACAGGAAACTGCAAAAAATCCGTTCGGACGCACCGCATGGCAGGGAGCCGTTGCCGGAGGCCGAGGATGACAGGCTTTGGAGAAAGTGCAAGCTGGAATGGCGGCCATTGCTCAAAAGCTTCGCCGTGCTTATGCTTGCCACCGGGGCTGCTGCGCTGTTGGACAGCTATTTTGTTGAGAACAACAATGTTTCGATCATTTATACGCTGGCAATTGTAGTCGTTGCCAGCATAACACCGGGCTATATCTATGGAATCATTGCATCAATCATCAGTGTGATTGGCGTGAACTATTTTTTCGCAGAACCCAAATTCGGATTTAATTTTACGCAAACCGGTTACCCGATTACCTTCGCATCCCTGCTTGTGGTGTCCATCATCATGAGCACGCTTATGACGCGTTACCGCGAGGCGGCGCATGTTGCACGCCTGCGTGAAATGCGCACCAAAGCGTTGCACGCTTTAACAAATGAGTTCCTTGCGGCGGATGATGCCGATAGCTATGCGCGCATTGCCTGCGAGCATCTTTCAAGGGTATGCGAAGCACAGGCCTGCTATGCGCCGGTGGGGGAAGCGCTTCCCGCGAACGTGCCGATTTGCATTACGCTGCCGGTTGAGATACGGGAGCATAAATTCGGAACAATTTATGTGCCGGAGCAGACATGTGCTGCTGCAACCAGCGAAAACCTGTTTGTTCTGATGAAAATGATTGTGTCCCAGCTTGCGCTCGCATTGGAACGCAACCGGTTGATTCAGGAACACCGGCGCGTTCAGCTTCAGGCAGAGGCGGAGAAGATGCGCGGAAACCTGCTGCGTGCCGTATCGCACGACCTGCGCACGCCGCTTACGAGCATTCAGGGCGCAAGCGCAACCATCCTCGAAAGCGGCGAGCAGTTAGGAGCAGAGGTAAGCCTGCAACTTGTGGAGGACATTCATGAAAACTCGCAGTGGCTCATCCGTATGGTAGAGAATCTGCTTTCCGTCACGAAGATCAGCGATGGCCCGGCTGCAGTAAAAAAAGAGCCGGAGGTCGTGGAAGAAGTCGTGGCACAGGCGGTTGGGCAATTGCGCAAGCGCTTCCCGGAAAAAGGAATTCAGGTGCGTGTGCCGGATGATATTCTTCTGATCCCAATGGATGCTACACTGATTGAGCAGGTGCTGATCAACTTAGTGGAAAATGCGTTTTTCCATGCGGACACCACGCAGCCTGTTGAGATTACAGTACGCGACATGGGCGGAGATGTTGCCTTTGAAGTGCGCGACCACGGCGCCGGCCTTGATCCCCTGCGCCTTGACACACTTTTTGAAGGCACGGGAACAAACCCGCAGGAGGCAAGCGGCGACGCGCATCGCGGCATGGGAATTGGCCTTTCGATTTGCCGGGCCATTGTGCACGCGCATAAGGGAACGATCCGCGCATGGAATGCTGCTGAAGGGGGCGGCGCGATATTCGAGTTTACATTGCCGAAGGAGGAAGCCGGGCATGAACAATAAAACAACGCTGCTGATCGTGGAGGATGATAAAGCGATCGTTCATTTTATTTCATCAATCCTTAGCGTGAATGAATACAGGACTCTGTATGCGGGAACGGGGCGCGAGGCGATTGCCCTGATTGCGTCATACCGGCCGGATGTGGTTCTGCTCGACCTCGGCCTGCCGGACATTGACGGGCTGGATGTGCTCAAAACCGTGCGGCAGTGGTCGGAAGTGCCGATTATCGTTGTGTCCGCGCGCGGGCGGGAACAGGAAAAGGTGCAGGCGCTGGATCTTGGGGCGGATGATTACATCACCAAGCCTTTTGGCACTGCGGAGCTTCTGGCCCGCATCCGCACGGCGCTGCGCCACAGCATGCGTCCGGAGGTTACCAACATGCCCACGGGCCGGTTTAAGACGGGGGAGCTTGAGATTGACTTCGACCGCCGCCTTGTGATGGTGGAAGGGCGGGATGTACACCTGACGCAGATTGAATACAAAATCGTGACGCTGATTGCGCAGCACATCGGCAGAGTGCTGACGTATGATTATATCATCCAGCAGATCTGGGGAATACATCACACAAAAGATAACCAGATCCTGCGGGTAAACATGGCGAACATCCGCCGCAAGCTGGAGAAAAATCCTGCGGAGCCTCGTTATATCCTTACGGAAGTTGGCGTCGGATACCGCATGGTGGACGACACGAACTAAGTTGCTTCAGAAGCATAAACGCAGACACAGCAACGGCTGCGCCTGCGTTTTTTTCGGATTGCAAGCCGGTTCTGCAAAATTTCTTAGAAAGGTGTCCTGGGAAATTCTGCACACCGTTTGACAAAATTTGAACATTTCTGGCAAAGCTTGCGTTCTCTTGCCATTTCGTAGTAAAATAAATTGAAATATTGTGCAAAAGGCCCTTTTCCACAGGGGCTTTGCTGTAATGTTGCAATAAATCGTGCTCTACAGGAGGGCGACAGGGAAAAATGGCAAATTATACGTATGATCCGGGACCACAACTCCCGAACTATATGAAAAAACGTGCGGAGGCAGGCGCTCCTTCAGGCACAGCGCGTGCAGCCAAGGAGACTGCGCCGCGCAAAAAGACTTCAAGTTCCACGGCGCGCAGCGGCGGGGGTACGGCCCGGAAGGTGAGCAGCGGTGTGCAGGCAGGCCGCACAGCGAAACCACAGACTCAAAAACGGGGCACGAACAGCTCAAAAACCACCCACAGCGCTGCCAAAACAACAAACGGTGTGGTTTCTGCAAAAAAACGCGGCGGCACAACCGGCGAAAACAAGCGGAAGAAAGCACAGCAGCGCAAGCGTATGCTGCATGTGCTTCTCGTGGCAGCGGTGGGCCTTGCGGGCATCATCTGCATCATTTGGCTGGCCAACCGGGATGACACAGGCAATATCCCGACGGATATTGAAGCCATCATGAGCACGAAAAAAACGTTTCGGGACGGCGTAAAGCTAATTGGCGTGGATGTAAGCGGCATGACGCCGGAGGAAGCAACCGGCCTTGTGAAATATGCGGCGGAAAAGAGGCTGGAAAAAGTTGCGGTTACCGTTGCGTTGGAGGATGCAGGCTGGACGTTCAGCGCAAGCGATCTCGGCATGAGCTATGACCTCACCGAGATGTTTGTGGATGGCCTTGCTTACGGCCGGAGCGATGATTCCGAGGTTCAGGATGTGTTGGCCGCGGGTGCAGGCGAATTCGATGCTGAATACACATGGAGCAGGGAAACGATCCTTCTCGCGCTTGCGCAGCTGGAGCCTTCCATCAACACGGAAGCGACGCAGCCTTATGCGGAGCCGATCACCGATTGGGAGAGCGAAGAACGCTTCAACTACATCGCAGGCGCGGAAGGCCGTGCGCTCAACGCCGAGGCCACTGCGGATAAAATCGAATACGCACTGCGAACCGGAGAATTTGTAACAACAGTGGAGCCGGTCGTCAATGCTGTGCTGCCCACAAACACCATTGATGAAGTTAAGGCGCACACGCAGTACATTTCGGAATATACGACCACCTTCTCCGCTGCGCGTGACGATGAAACCAAGCAGAACCGCCTGTTCAACATCCGCAAGGCGGCGGATATCATCAATGGAAATACGATCCGGCCGGGCGAACAATGGAGTTTTAACACGGTTGTGGGACCCCGCACCTTTGAACTTGGCTGGAAGGCTGCAAACGGCATTAGCGGCGGCAAAGAATATACCCTGCAGGCAGGCGGCGGCATCTGCCAGCCGAGCACGACGCTTTACAACGCACTGCTTTGTGCGGGCGCAAATATGGACGAGGGTGCGGATATTGCGATTGTGGACCGGCGTGCGCACACCATCCCGTCCGACTATGTGGATGTTGGGCTGGATGCAACGGTGGATACGCGCGGCATTGACTTTGTGTTCCAGAACAATACCGAATACCCGTTGTTCATTTTTGCGGAGGTTAAGAATGTGGAGGGGCGCAGCAGCCGATACCAGATCACAGTTTATGTGTATGGCGAACCGCTGCCGGAAGGCGTCACCTATAAATCCCGTAGTGAGATCACCGAGGTAATCTCGCGCGAGGCGGAAACGGTTTATACCAACGTCACCTCGATCCCGACGGGCTACCAGAAGGAGCGGATTGAACAACGCGCGGGCTATATTGCGGAGGCGTACCTGGATAAATACGTAAACGGTGAGCGCGTGGAGGAGGAAAGCAAGCTGCTGTATACAGATCGCTACAAAGGAAATCCGGCAGAGATTGACATCGGTACGGGCCCTGCCCTGCAGGCGGGTGAAGCTGTGCCGGAAGGGCTTGTGCCCGTCGGCACGCCGCCCACCCCGGCAGATATCAGGGGATAAGGGAACGGAAAAGAAACTGCATGTGCATAAAAACGGGAGCCATCGTTTGCGGATGGCTCCCGCTTTGCGTTTCTCTTTATTTGCAGGCGTTCTGAATGGCCTCTACCATGTCCAGCTGCTCCCATGGCATGGAAGGGTCGCCGAAGTGCCCAAAGGTAGCAGTGCGGCGGTAAATGGGGCGCCTGAGATCAAGACGGCTGATGATCGCTTCCGGTCTGAGGTCGAACGTTGCCTTTACGGCTTCGGTGAGCTTCCCGTCGGAAACCTTTCCTGTACCGAACGTGTCCACCATCACGGATACGGGCTGCGCTACGCCGATCGCATAGGCAAGCTGGATTTCACAGCGTTCGGCAAGCCCGGCTGCCACGATGTTCTTTGCGATATGCCGCGCCGCATAGGCCGCGCTGCGGTCCACCTTGGTGGGATCTTTGCCGGAGAACGCGCCGCCGCCGTGCCGCGCATAGCCGCCATATGTGTCCACAATAATCTTGCGGCCCGTGAGGCCGGAATCGCCGTGCGGCCCGCCGATGACGAAGCGGCCCGTTGGGTTGACGAGGATGCGCGTGTTTGCATCCATCAGAGTTTCCGGGATAACGGGGCGGATTACTTCAGCAATCACGGCATCGCGGATGGCTTCCTGCGTCACATCCGGATCGTGCTGCGTGCTGACAACGACCGTATCCACACGCACGGGGGTATTCCCTTCATATTCCACGCTCACCTGCGCCTTGCCATCCGGGCGGAGGAAGGGAAGCGCGCCGCTCTTGCGCACAGAGCTGAGCTTGCGCGTAAGCGCATGGGCGAGGTAGATCGGAAGCGGCATGTATTCCGGGGTTTCATTGCAGGCATAGCCAAACATCATGCCCTGATCGCCCGCGCCGGTCGCAAAATCCGTCGTTTCGCCGGCCTTGGCTTCAAGGGAACGGTCCACGCCCATGGCGATGTCCGAGGATTGCTTGCCGAGCGCCACGAGCACGGAACAGGTTTTGCCGTCAAAGCCGTAAGCGGCGTCATCGTAGCCGATGTCACAGATGACGCTGCGCACAAGTGCGGGAATATCCAGCACAGCGTTCGTGGTGACTTCACCCATCACAAGCGCAAGGCCGGTCGTTACGCAGCATTCGCAGGCAACGCGGGATTGTGGGTCTTCCGCGAGGCAGGCATCCAGCACCGCATCGGAAAGCTGGTCACAAATTTTGTCAGGATGTCCGTCCGTCACGGATTCAGAGGTAAATAAGCGTTTTTCCATAGTTTCTCCTTTTTTGTGCCTTTGCGGGAGTGAGGTTTCTCATTCTTTGGGGCAAACAAAAACGCCCCGCGAAAAACGAGACGATTATATTGCTTCGCTCATCTTTCGGCTATTGCCGCGGGAATTGGCACCTTGCGCACGCGCAGGTTGCCGGGTTTCACAGGGCCCGTCCCTCAACCACTCTTGATAAGGCATATTCAATTCTTTGCTAAGCATAGCACAAGTATGAAAAACTGTCAATACATTGGCCGATTTTCGGTGTTTTTGGGGGATGGAAGCAATCATAAAGCGCGCCTCTTTGGGAAACGATAAGCTGTAAGATGCAGTTCGGGAGGGAAACACATGGCTTCAATTTGGCGGGAAAAGAACGGGGAGGAAACGCGCCGCCCGCAGCTTACGGGCGACATGGAAACGGAGACAGCCATCATCGGCGGCGGGTTGACCGGCGTGCTTTTGGCATACCGCCTGCGCGAGCGCGGGATTGCGTGCTGTGTTCTGGAGGCGGACGCGGTCGGCAGCGGAACGACGGGCGGCTCCACGGGGAAGGTGACGGCACAGCATGGGCTGATCTATGCAAAGCTCCTCAGCGAGTTCGGCCGCACAAAGGCCAAGGAATATGCCCAAAGCAACGCAGCGGCAGTGGAGGAGTATGCCTATCTTGTTGAAAAGGAAGGGATTGCATGCGATTTTACGCGGTGTTCGGCATATGTGTATTCGCGGGACGGTATGGCTGCTTTGCGGGATGAAGCGGAGGCCGCGCGGCGCCTTGGGCTGAATGCGGTGCTTTCCGAGGTCACAAAGCTCCCCTTCCCTGTGGACGGAGCGCTTTGCTTTCCGGATCAGGCCCGGTTTGACCCGTTGGCGTTTGCACGCGGGCTTGCAAAACGCGCGGAGGAAATGGGCGCAACGATTTTTGAACAAACGCGGGTTACGGGCGTGGAAGACATGCGCGTCCTGACCGCGGAAGGAACGATGCAGGCGAAACACGTTGTGTTTGCGTGCCATTATCCCATCATCAACATTCCCGGATATTATTTCCTGCGCATGAGCCAACAGCGTTCCTTTGCCATTGCGCTGCGCGGCGCACCGCCGCTTTCAGGCGCGTATATCGATGCGCAGCAGGGGGCGCTTTCTTTTCGCGGCGCACGCTTTCAGGATGCGGATGCGCTCATCCTTGCAGCCTATGATGTGCGCAGCGGAAAAAATACCGCCGGTGGAAAGTACCGGGAGCTGCTTTGTGTTGCGCGCAAATTCTATCCGGAGTGCGAGCTCATTGCCCAATGGTCTGCACAGGATTGCCGCACGGCGGACGAAGTGCCTTATATCGGCCAGTATAGTGCGGAAACCCCAAACTGGTATGTTGCAACAGGGTTCAATAAATGGGGCATTACAAATGCAATGGTTGCAGCGGCGCGCATTGCGGCAATGATCGCCGGGGAAGCGGTGGAGGAGGATAGCATTTACGACCCACAGCGTTTTAAACTGCTGCCGAGCATGAAAAACCTTGCGGGCGATGCGGGGAACACCATCGCAGGGCTTGCAAAAGAGGCGTTTTCCCTGCCGGAGGAGACGCTCTCCGCCCTCCCGCGCGGCGAAGGATCCATCGTGGAGCATGAGGGGGAAAAGTACGCTGTTTACCGGGATGAATCAGGAGAGGCGCACATCCTGTCGTCGCGCTGCCCACACCTCGGTTGCCGCTTGGAATGGAATCCGGATGACCGCACTTGGGAATGTCCATGCCATGGCTCGCGCTTCAGCATAAACGGGGAGATTTTAAGCGAGCCTACCGTGCGGGAACTGGAACGGAAAGCGTGAAGACCGCGCTAAAACGGCAATCCTTACAAGCGGCTCTTCTGCCATCTCCTCCTTCTTTTGAAAGGAGCTGCCGCGGTGAAGCCGGATGGGGATTCCCGCTAGTTTGAAACGTTTCTGCGCGCTATGCTGCGGAGAAACCCCGAACTGCTGATGACTCATAAACAAACTGCGGGCGGCTCAACCGAGCCGCCCGCGTGTGTTTTTTGTTTTTACGCATCAAACCCCATGGCGTGATACGCTTTTGCAAGCGTTGCTGCTGCGGCGATGCGCGCCTGCTCCGCGCCATCCTCCATGATCCTGCGGATGTAGGCTTCGTCCGAAACAAGGCGCTTGAATTCGTTTTGTATGGGCGTGAGCTCCTCAATCACGGCATCCGCCACAGCGGTTTTGAGGTGGCCATATCCCTTGCCTTCAAATTCCGCTTCGGCTTCCGGCAGCGTTTTGCCGGTGAAGGTCGTGTAAATCGCCAGCAGGTTGGATACGCCGGGCTTGTTCACAGGATCAAATTGAATGAGGCCGTCGCTGTCCGTCACGGCGCGCTTGAATTTTTTCAGGATCACAGAAGGATCGTCCATGATGGCAACGTAGCCGTTCGGGTTTGGATCCGACTTGCTCATCTTCTGCGTAGGATCCTGAAGGCTCATCAACCGCGCGCCCACCTTGGGGATATAACCCTCCGGAATGCGGAAGGTTTCGCCGTGCACCTTGTTGAACCGGATGGCGATGTCCCGTGTGATCTCGATGTGCTGTTTCTGATCATCGCCCACGGGCACAAGGTCGCTCTGATAAAGCAGAATATCCGCCGCCATCAGCACTGGGTACGTATAAAGGCCCGCGTTGATGTTGTCCGCATGTTTCTGCGATTTGTCCTTGAATTGCGTCATGCGGTTGAGCTCGCCCATATAAGTGCTGCACGCGAGCACCCAGTTGAGCTCGGCATGCTCCTTTACGTGGGATTGAACGAATACCACGGATTTTTTGGGGTCGACGCCGCAGGCCAGCAGCAGCGCGACCGTATCAAACGCGCGCTTCCTGAGCTCATCCGGATCCTGCCGGACGGTGGCGGCATGCAGGTTGGCCACGCAATAATAGCAGAAACGGTCATCCGTCTGCAAAAGCGCCCAGTTGCGCAGCGCGCCCACATAGTTGCCGAGCGTCGGCGAGCCGGAGGGCTGGATGCCGCTTAACACGATCTTTTTGCGTTGCTGTTCCATGGAAAAGTCTCCTTAAAGCGTTCAAAATTCATTCCAAATATTATACTGCATTTTTAAAACTATGGCAATGCAATGCGCGAAATGATAGAATTGTACTAAGAACGGAGGGAACCTATGGCATACCAGGCGTTATACCGAAAATACCGCCCGAAGCGCTTTCAGGACGTGATCGGACAGGAGCACATTACCACCATCCTGAAGAACCAGATTCTGGAAGGGCACGTGGCGCATGCGTATCTCTTTACGGGCACGCGCGGAACGGGCAAGACCAGCACGGCGAAGATCTTTGCGAAGGCGCTCAACTGTGATGCTCCCATAGCCGGCGAGCCTTGCGGAGAATGCCCGAGCTGCCGGATTGCGGAAACCGGCGGCGTGGACATCATTGAACTGGACGCAGCTTCCAACACCGGCGTGGAAGATATGCGTGCGCTGATTGATAAGGCGCGTTTCGCGCCGCTTGACCTTCGCGTGAAGGTGTATATCATCGACGAGGCGCATATGCTTTCCAAGAGCGCTTTCAACGCGCTTTTAAAAACGCTGGAGGAGCCGCCCGCGCATGTCGTGTTCATTTTGGCCACAACAGAGCCGCAGAGCATCCCGGCAACGATCGTTTCCCGGTGCCAGCGGTTTGACTTCCACCGCCTTCGCGTGGAGGACATCGTCTCCTGCATGGAAAGCGTGCTGAAAAGTGCGGGTGCGTCCATTGCGCCAGAGGGCATGGTTGCCATTGCCCGCGCGGCGGAGGGCGGTATGCGTGATGCGCTTTCGCTTGCGGATCAGTGCATTTCCTTCTGCGGCGGCAACGTTGCGGCGGAGGACGTTTACGGCGTGCTCGGCAGCATGGAAAGCGATTTCCTGTTCGATGTCGCTTCGGCGCTCATCGCGGGCGACCGGGACGGCGCGCTGCGCCTGCTCGAGCGCGTGGTGAATGAGGGGCGTGATCTTTCGGTGTTCACGCAGGATCTTGCGCGGCATTTCCGCGCGCTGCTGCTCGCAAAGCTCTGCGGCCATTGCAGCGATATCCTGGATTGTACGGAGGACGCAATGCGCCGCTATGAGGAACAGGCCGCACACTGTGGCGAAAAGCGCCTTTCCCGGGCAATTGACGTGCTGCTCGGCGCACTTTCCAATCTGCGCTATCTGGCGCTGCCGCGCGTGCAGCTTGAATGTGCATTTGTGCGCATTACCACGCCGGAGGAGGAACCGCAAAGCCTTGATATCCTGCTTGAACGGGTAGAACAGTTGGAACAGAAACTGAAAAGCGGCGTGCCCGCACAAAGCGTTCCGCCAAAGGCTACCACAACGCCCGCAAAGCGTGCGGCAGAGGATGTGCCCCCCTGGGAGGATGCGCCCGAACCCGCAGACGAGGCCGAATATATTCCCCCATCGGATGACGATGCGCCGCCCGCCCCGCCTGAGGAGGTGCCGCAAAAACGCGCAGAGAGGCCGGCCGCACCGGGGGGGAGCGCGAAAGCGCTTTGGGATGCCGCGCGCACAGCGCTGCAAAAAACAAACCCAACGCTTGCCGTGCTTGCACTCAAAGCGGCGGACTGGCAGCGCGACGGCGATACGCTCATCGTCCGCTTTGAGAAAAAACCGTTTTATGATGCGTTTGTCAAGCCGGAGAACTTTAAGCTGGCCGCGGACGCGCTTGCCGGCGCGGCAGGCGGAATGAAGCTGCGCGTGGCGATGGCAGGCGAGGATGCAGGGAACTCGCCTTCTTTGGAGGAAGCGGCCCGCAAGGCGTTCGGCGATATGCTGGAGATCGTGGAATAAACGTGCAAATTTCAGCGGCTTATGCAGGATTTTGCGCAAAATGTTGTAGAACGGACACCACATATGGTATAATACCTTGTTAGAATATACTTTGGCGTAATGGCCAGCTCGCAGGAGGTTTTTATATGGCACGAGGCGGTTTCCCCGGCATGGGCGGCAACATGCAGCAGCTGATGAAGCAGGCGCAGAAGATGCAGCAGGATGTGCAGCGCTTGCAGCAGGAGATTTCCGAACGAGAATTCACGGCCGCGGCAGGCGGCGGTGTGGTGAAAGCCACAGTGCTTGGCAGCAAAGTTGTGAAGTCGATTGAGATTGATCCTGCCTGCGTTGACCCGGACGATGTGGAGATGCTGCAAGACCTTGTGCTCGCAGCGGTCAACGAGGCGCTGCGCATGGCGGATGAAACCATGACGAGCGAGATGAACCGCGTGACCGGCGGCATGAACCTTGGCTTCTAAGCGCGCAGCAGGATGAGCATCGAAGCAATTAACGCGCTCACAATGCAGCTTGCACGCTTGCCCGGCATCGGTGCGAAAAGCGCGCAGCGCTTGGCATACCATATTTTGGATATGCCGGAAGGAAACGCGCGGGAACTTGCAGCGGCGATTACGCGCGCGCGTGACACCGTGCGCTATTGCCCGATCTGCGGGAACTATACCGATGTTGAACCATGCGCCATCTGCGCGGATGCGGCGCGCAAAAGCGATGTGCTTTGCGTGGTGCGCGATGCACGGGATGTATTTGCGATGGAGAAGCTTCGCGAGTTCCGCGGGAAATATCACGTGCTGCATGGTACCATCTCCCCCATGGATGGCATCGGGCCGGACGACATCCGCATCAAGGAACTGCTTCAGCGTGTGGAGCAGGAAGGCGTGAACGAGGTTATCCTTGCAACGAATCCGGATGTGGAGGGGGAGGCAACGGCTTCCTACATCGCGCGGCTGCTCAAACCTAAGGGCGTGCGCGTCACGCGGATTGCGCATGGCATCCCGATAGGAGGCAACTTGGAATACGTGGATGAAATGACCCTGCTCAAGGCCGTGGAAGGCAGGCGCGAGATGTAAATTCGGGCCTTGGCGCATTGTTTTTCGGAATTGAAACGGGAATTTAAGGCGAAATTAATAATATGTTTACTTTTGTGCAACCTTTTGGGGCGCAAAATCGTCTATGATAAGAGTGATGAACAAACTATGAATTCTGACGGGAAGGGGGCGCGGCATGAAATCCTTTTGGAAACCCGTTGCGATGGCTTTGGCTGTGGGCGCTTTCGCTTGCGCCTGTGCGACTCCTGTTGGAGCTCAGCTCTCCGACGAACGCGCGCTTTCCGATGTGCAGCGCATCTATAAAAACGCGGCGCTTGTGGTGATGGGCGAGTGCGTGCAATCCCACATCAACAGCGAAGGCGATACCTGCTACGACCTTTCCGTGGAAGAAGTTGTGGCGGGTTATGCGCAAGCGGGGGATATTATCCATTGCACGCAGGGTGCGATGAAGGAAGGCGAGACCTATCTTCTCTACCTTGCGGAAGGCGAAGAGATGTACCACACCGAGGATATGCGCCGCTATGAGCTTCTTTCCGATGCGCCGCTGCCTGTTTCTGAAAACGGAACAGTTGCATTTGCGGGAACGCAGCTTGCGCTTTCCGACATTAAACGCGATATCGAGCGGATGGATGCTGTGATTACTGCGCCGGCGGCCACGTATTATTACAAGGAGCTCGGCGCGCTCATCGACGCAGCAGACGAGGTTTTCATCGGCCGTGTTGCATCCATTTCCCCGGTCAAGGATATGGCGTTTCGGTCTCAGGCGGATGGCACCATCATTGAAAACACACTGCCCGCTGCCCTTGCACAGGTGGAAGCCTACGGCGTTTTGAAGGGCGCACTCAATTACGGGGATCCGGTTGACCTCGTGTATGCTCCGGCTATGAGCGCAAATCTTGTGGATGCGAGTACGCTTAAGGCACTTTCATATGGCGAGGCAAACGCCCCTGCATTGGAAGAAGGTGAGGTTTACCTGTTTTTCCTGACACAAAGCCCGGATGCAAAACAAGCCTACCGCTTTTCAGTCAACCCGATGCAGGGATACGCACGGGTAGACAAAGACGACCATGTGCATGTTTCCCATGTGAACAGCGCACTTGCAGGCTGCAAGGATCTTGGCAGCCTTGTGCGTGAAATCCGAGATATCATGGAATCCTGAACGCGCAAAACGCGGTTTACGCGGACGAATCGGTTTCGTCCGCTTTTTGTTTTTGGGGAAAAGTTGAATTTGGAAAAATATTTTCTATTTATAAATATATTGACAAACTAAAAATAAAAGCGTATAACATATGAGAATCTCATGTGGGAAGGAGAAGTGGCAGATGCAACTGCTGTATTTCATTACGAACCGGGCGGATCGGATTCCGGCGGTGCTGGCGCGGCTTTCAGAAGCGGGCGTTAACGGTGCGACGGTGGTGAACTGTGAGGGCATGGCGCATATGCTTGCAACAAGCGGGGAAGCGCCCGCATTTTTCGGCTCTTTGCGCAGCCTGTTCAACACGGAGGAAACGGGGGAAGGCAAGATGGTGCTTGCCGTAATGAAGGATGAGACGATCCTTGCGGCAAAGGAGGCAATTCAAGCCGAATGCGGCAGCTTTGACGAACCGAACACAGGCGTAATGTTCTCTGTTCCGGTTATGCATTTTGAAGGAGTAATCAAAAACAGGCCATGAATACGTTGCTTTGTTTGGCCGCTGCAATGGCTTTGGGGCTATTGCTGACGCGCCTTGCGAAAAAAGTAAATCTACCAAATGTTACGGCATACCTGCTTGCGGGCCTTGCAGTGGGGCCGTATTGCCTGAACTTGTTTCATGAAGGCACGCTTGCTGGCGTTGCGCAGATCACAAGCGTTGCGCTTGGGTTCATCGCCTTTTCCATTGGCGGCGAGTTCAAGCGCGAAAGCCTGAAGCGCGTGGGCGCGAAGGCTTTGATCATCACGGTGTTTCAGGCGCTTTCTGCGCTTGCGCTTGTGGATGTGGTGCTGATCGTCTGTGGATTTGATCTGCCGCTTTCGCTTACGCTCGGCGCAATTGCTACTGCAACTGCACCGGCAGCCACGTTGATGGTCGTGCGGCAATACCGCGCGCAGGGCACGATGACGAACACGCTGCTTTCCGTCGTTGCAATGGATGATGCAATCGGCCTGGCGGCATTTGCCATATCGCTTGCCATGGCGCAATCCCTTACGAGCGGTGCTGTGCCCACGCTGCAAAACATGCTTGTTTCGCCTTTACTGGAGATTGTGCTTTCCCTCATTGCAGGCGCGGTGCTCGGCACGGTGCTTTCGTTCCTGCTGCGCTTCTTCCGCTCGCGTGCAAACCGCCTTTCGCTGATGATTGCGGCAGTGTTTGCTGGGGTGGCAATTGCGGACAGGTATGGGCTAAGCTCGCTTTTGACCTGCATGGCCATTGGCGCTGCGATGGTGAATCTGAGAGAGGATTCTGAAGCGCTGATTGAAGGGGTGGACCGTTGGACGCCTCCGCTGTTCATGCTGTTTTTCATTATTTCCGGTGCAGAACTGGATTTGCAGGTGCTTACCACGGTTGGCCTGCTCGGCCTGCTTTACATCCTTGCCCGTTCTGTGGGGAAGTACTTTGGGGCGTGGATGGGTGCATGCGTTGTGAAAAGCGAGCCGAAAATCCGAAATTACCTTGGCCTGACGCTGCTGCCGCAAGCGGGCGTAGCCATTGGCATGGCACAGGTGGTTATTACGAAACTGCCGGAATACGGTGAGGAGATTCGCGCCGTTGTGCTTTGCGCAACGTTGGTCTATGAACTGGTTGGCCCCATCATCACCCGCATCGCATTGGAGCGCTCCGGCGAAATCCCGGCTTCCGCACTTCCAAAGCGGAAAAGCAAACCTGCTGCGCATTGATGCGGCAAAAAGCAGGGGCGGATCCTTTGGATCCGCCCCTGCTTTTTGTTTTTTCTTAGGGGTATCCGAATCAGACAAGGCCCTGCGCCATCATGGCATCGGCAACCTTCTTGAAGCCTGCGATGTTTGCACCGGCAACCAGGTTGTAACCAAGGCCGCATTCTTCTGCCGCCTGCACGGAAGCAGCATAGATGTTCTTCATGATGTTGTGCAGCTGTGCATCCACCTCTTCGGCAGACCAGGAAAGACGCTCGGAGTTCTGGCTCATCTCGAGGCCGGAAACGGAAACGCCGCCCGCGTTGACAGCCTTGGAAGGCGCAACGATGAGGCCCTTCTGCATGAGATAGAACAGCGCTTCATTGGTGGTGGGCATGTTGGCAACTTCAATATAATACTTGAGGTTGTTGGCGAGCATCTGATCCGCTTCTTTCATGCCGATTTCGTTCTGGAATGCACAAGGCATGCAGATGTCGACCTTCTGTCCCCAAGGCTTCTGACCGGGGATGAACTGTACGCCGAACTTGTCAGCATAGTCCTGAACACGGTTGCGGTTGGAGGCACGCATCTCAAGCATATAGTTGAGCTTTTCAGGAGTCGTAACACCGTCCGGATCATAGATGTAACCATCCGGGCCGGAGAGCGTGACGACCTTTGCGCCGAGCTCGGCGGCCTTCGTGCAAACACCCCAAGCCACGTTGCCGAAGCCGGAAACAGCGATTGTTTTGCCTTCGATGGAATCGTTCTCATGCTTAAGCACTTCGCAGAGATAGTACACAGCGCCAAAGCCGGTTGCCTCGGGACGGATCAGAGAACCGCCGAAAGAGCGGCCCTTGCCAGTGAGAACGCCGTTCTCATAAGCGCCAACGAGACGCTTATACTGGCCGAACAGATAGCCGATTTCACGTCCGCCTACGCCAAGGTCGCCTGCGGGAACGTCCACGTCGGGGCCGATGTGGCGATAGAGCTCAGTCATGAACGCCTGGCAGAAGCGCATGATTTCCATATCGCTCTTACCGGTGGGATCGAAGTCGGAACCGCCCTTGCCGCCGCCCATGGGCAGAGAGGTAAGGCTATCTTTAAACGTCTGTTCAAAGCCGAGGAACTTCATGACGGACAGGTTCACGTTGCGGGCGAAGCGCAGACCGCCCTTGTAGGGGCCGATGGCACTGCTGAACTGTACGCGATAGCCGCGGTTCACCTGAACCTTGCCGGCATCGTCGACCCAAGTCACGCGGAACTCAATGGTGCGTTCGGGCTCAACCAACCGCTCGAGCAGGCTGGTTTTCTGATATTCCGGGTGCTGCTCGATTACGGGCTCCAGCGAGGTAAGAACCTCTTCAACGGTTTGGATAAACTCCGGCTCGTGGGAATCGCGCGCTTTTACCTTGTCGAGTACTTCCTGAATGTAAGCGTTCATGGTTTGACCTCCGTATTAATGTTTCGAGAGTTGAATGACCGTAGGCGATCAGGGGTGCCCCAGTCACCATGGATATCATAAATCCGTTGCGTTGATATGTCAATATCAATTGTATACTTTGTGCGTGGAATTTATAGTTTATTGTCGACAAAAATGCGTTATGTTAAGAAAATTAAGAAAAATACACGTTTTTCAATCAAGATGCAGCGTTCTTAAAGGAGTGTAATAATAAAAAACATGAATTAAAATACATTTATTTTGAGCGGGGAAACACAGGGAAACAGACAATAAATGCAGGAAATCCAGAAAGTAAATTCTTAAAAATTGGTAATCGAACGAAACGTGCAGGACTGAAAGGCGAAAAAAAGATTGGAAATTAAAAAAGCAGGAAGGCTGTCTGCAAGTTCAAAATAAGCTTCCTGCAAGAGGAAAATGATAAAAAACGTATCAACTATGAAAAAAGCGCATTGGAGACAGCGCCCAGCCACCCACTGGGCGCACCATAAGCGGCGCACAATGTTCGGCTCCGAATACGCTTCCAAGCTGAGCGCGGAAAGAATCCGCCTGTGCATCCGGCACAAGAGCCTGGATTGTGCCTGCAAAGCCGCCGCCATGCACACGCCATGCGCCGCCGCATGGGCCAAGGCAATTTTCCGCGAGTGCGAGCGCAAGGGATAGGCTCCGCTCTGCAACGGAGGAAACCGGATAGACATTTTGCAGCAACGCCATAGAGGATGCACCGGAAGCCAGCATGCCTTTGCGGTAAGCCTCCATGTCCCCCGTTTGCAATGCTTCCGCCATTTGCAGCACACGTTCGTTTTCCGCAAAAAAGTGCATTGCGCGCAGAAGGGCGCGGTCGGGTATGCGCCCGCGCAGCAGAGGAAGTTCTGCACGGAACGCTGCGGGGGATACCTCGCGCAATACCTTGCAGCCGAAGCATTCTGCAACGGAACACATTTCCGCAGGGATGTCGGCATATTCCTGCGTAAGTCCTGCATGGCTGCCGCCTGCGTTAACAATAAAAAGCGAAACGCCGTGGGTGTCAAAATCACAGGGAACCTTGCGGGCATCCGGGCAGTCCGGATTGGCAAAATCGATGCAGTGCGCCCCGCCGAGCGCAGAGGCAGCCTGATCCATCAGCCCACAGGGCTTTCCAAAGTAGGCATTTTCAGCGGTTTGCCCGGCTTTTGCCAATTCGATGGGGGGAATTGTGCCAGTGTTGAACAAAATGTTGTGAATTGTGCCGAGCAGGATTTCAAATGCTGCGGAGGAGGAAAGCCCGCTTCCCTGCGGTACATCAGAAAGGATGAAGGCGTCAAAGCCGCCTGCCCGGAACCCTGCACGCCGCAACGCTGCCGCAACGCCGCGGACAAGCGCTGCGGAAGTGCCGCATTCCGCAGCACAGGGGGCAAGATTTTCAAGGGAAACGGTGGCCTCACCGAAGCCCTCCGAGCAGACGCGCATGGTGCTCCCTTCATTGGGGTGCACGGCGGCAATAAGGTCAAGCGAGACTGCCGCTGCAAGCACGCGGCCATGCTGATGGTCGGTGTGATTCCCGCAAAGCTCGGTGCGGCCGGGCGCGCTGATGAGCGCTACGGGGAATTCTCCGAAACGGGCCGCAAAACCGCAAAGTACACGGCGGTAGCGTTCCACCTGCAGCGCTTCGCTATCCTTCCCATACAGAAATTGAAACGCGGAGCTGCCTTCCGGCGCAGAAAAATATGCTTCCCAACGGTGCATGCTTTGAATTGCAGGGATAGGGTTCATTGCAGTGGCTCCTTACTCCATTTTAATAAAACGAAGATAAAATCCATCCAGGGCGCCCTTCTGTTCCACGAGGCAAAGCCCTGCGGAATTGCACAGCTCAGTGAAATACGCGGCATCCTGCCGGGCGTTTTCCATCACAATTCCGTACGTAACCTCAACGGATTCGCCGTTTGTATCTATGATAAGTTTGGCCAAAAACGGTTCCGGGCTGGCGGAAACAATGTTGGCATCCCAAATATGAAATTCTCCGCCGCTTCGCAGCACGCGCGCTGCCTCGGCAACAGCCTGCGCCTGCACGGGCTTTGACATATACATCAGTGCATAAAATGCGGTGACATGGTCGAAAGAGGCATCGGGAAACGCCAAAGCGCGTGCGTCCATCAGGAGCTTCCGAAACCCGCCAGGCGCTTCGTCAAGCTCTTCCTGTCGGTTGTCAATGGCTGTGACCTGCGCCTGATAAATCCGGCCCATTATCCCCTCCCCGCCTCCGCCAATGTCGAGGATATTCCCCTGCAGGGTTTTCTTGAGCACTAGGTTCAGCATGGTTTTATACCCTCCGCAACAAGCACCGTTATCGATGAAAAGTCCCACAAACGCTCACCGGCATGGTATTGGGCGATGCGCTTGTCAAAACGCGCGTTTATCAGCGTAAACAGTTCGAGCTGTTCTGCCCGGCTCAGCGCACATGGGTTTATGTGGAGCGCTTTTCGCACAGCATCTATACTGTTTAGCCGCCGGCATTCGATTTGCTCGACTGCAAGCATATCCGAAACGGAAGCGTTGTCAGGCGCATAATCCATCACGGTAAACAGGCTCACATTCACATCAACAAACCCTGCTTTTTCCAGATCGCGCGGATATTGGTGCTCATCCATCTCAAATGCGCCGATGGTTTCACTGCCCGGAAAGCGGTCTGAACCATTCCATGCCTTTTCGATAAGCGCCTGCTCCGCCGCGCTTACGGGGGCTCCGTTTTCCTTCACGCCGAGTCGGGAACGGACGGAAAGGACGGAGATTCGTCCACCGGGCTTCAGCACCCTGAACTGCTCTTCAAAGAAGGGTTCATGCGGAACATGCTCGGCAACAGTGTGGGAAAAACAAACGTCGAATGTACGATCCGCAAAGGGCATTGCGGTTGCATCTGCATTTACAAAATCGCAATGAAGACCAAGCGTGCGTGTCTTTTCCCGGGCAAATGCAATATGCCCCGCATCACGATCAAGCCCTGTCATTTGGATGCCGGGCCTGTATTGCAGCAGCCGGTGGCAGAATGCGCCGCCCGCGCAACCAACCTCCAGAACATGGTCTCCGCATTTTGCACCGATTGCCCGCAGCCACAGATCCTTATTGCCGTCGTGAAAACGCAAACTCCGGCTACGATATAATTCTCCGGTGGTTTGCACGTACTGTGACCAAAAATTACGCATCTGTTTCGCCTCCTGCCCATTGAATGCATCAAATACCAACATCGAATGACATGTTGGTTTGAAGGGCTGCAAAACCCGCACATGCCCCAATCGCTTGCCATAGTATTCATAAAATTATAGCATAGATTTGGCATGCGCGGCAGTCCATGGCGGCAGGAATGCACCGATTTTGTAGAGCGGTTCCGCCCCAATGGGAATGCAACAGGGAAATGAGTTTTAAATAGCGGACGAATGGTACTGGAAAGCGGTACGGCAAGAAAGTAAATATGCTGCAAAAAATGTGGGCGCCCTTAAGGACACCCACAATGTTTACCATTGACAAAATAGATATTTCATTTTGACATTACAAAACGGCAGGCATAGTCCATCGCCCTAGTAATTTCCGGAAAAACCTGAGTTCTCATTTGGACAAGGGGTTCGAATTACGACCGTTCATCAGTGAATACCCAGCAATTAAAGTGCATAACATAGTAAAGCGGATGCCATCAGCGTGGCTAGATGACATGCCTCCGATAGCATTCAAGTTAGGTCATTATCTGAATGCTAAAATGACCAGTTGGGGCGGGACCAACATGGCATCCGCTATGCTTTTTTATTTGTTTGCGCAATCCACTTCGCTTTTGCCTGCTCCTGCTTTCCAAAATGAGAATCTAGTAAACTTTGCTGCTGCTTATAATCTAGGTTGCCACAGAAATAGTAATGTCGTGCAACATTCTTTACTAAAATCTCAACGATAGGTGCCTTCGAGTCTTTTGCTATTGAGTCTGACTCGAGTGTAAAATCCGAAAAACGGTTTTGCCGCATCCGAATTAGAAGATGCTGTATGCGATATGTCAGTTGCGACATATAGTCATGCTTTTCCAGTAGACGGACAGTGTTTATCTTCGTGGAAAACAGGGTGGCAATATTATATATCTCAAGGAGCAGGCCAATCGAGTCGCGTTGCAAGAGAGTTACAATGTTATTCAGTGCGTTCTCATCGTTGCCAAATTCATTGCCTGTTTCCTCTTGCAGAAACTCAACGAGCTCCGGAATTTGACGATCTACTTCACATGCGAACTGATAGAAAATTCTGTTAGGCAGTTCATATATCATTTTTACAAATTCGGCTTTGTCACTCTTCTTCATTAAAGTGTTCAAAATTCGGCAGGCATTTCGAGATAACGGATAAAAGTGACAATGCGCGTATTAGCTGATTCCCAGGGTCTGATATAGCGCCCTCATCATAGTCATAGACATTAACAATCTGTATTTCGTTCTTATCATCTCGTTGACGCTCTTGATCGATGCGCTTCTGCTCGATTTCTTTTTTCTCATTTGCGTTGGGAGGTGCGACATAAGCTCGTCCAATTGATTCAAGGTATCCAATATTACAGGGGGCAAGCGAAAACTCGGCCCAATTATGCGTCTGTTCTTTGGCCGCCTCAATGATATACCGCAGTATTTTTATGTTATCAGTTAAGTAGGTTATAAAGAGTAAAATATCCCCGTTGATTCCAAAACATGCATTCTCCAAAACAATTCTTATATCATCGCTTTCATAACTATCATCATGATACCTCCGATTTAACTCCCGTGCAACAAAATAGGATAACTGGCTTTGGGTGGAGAATTTGTACATATTGGCCGTACTAGAATCTGGCATAAGAATTTTTGCACTGATTGTCGCTTCGATCAATTGCCGTGCATCCACCTCATCATCATAGTCAGCATTATACTGCGTGATTGCTTCGTGCAAAGACGCAATGCTGATTGGATACGTCTTCGTGAAGTGTATCTTGTACGCAATCATTCCTAACAGTAGGTATGCTTTTTCGACAGTAATCTTTCCAGGTAGTTTCTCTCGCAGCGAAAGCGTCATGTTCGCTTCAAATACTTTCCCAAATACATTTCCGCTATTGTATTGCATTTCACGAATGTTTCTACAATAGTAGTCAACAAACAGGTTAATAAACAATGGGGTGAGAGGTACATACTTGCTTTGATTGGCAAGACAAGTTTCTATATCTGCTACAACCGACTCTTTGTTTTCAACCGTCTTATCTGCATGGTTCACAAGTTCAGAGACAAGATTTTTTCGCTTATCTGAATAAAAGGAACGCAAACGATACTTCTTATACTGCTTATCTTGCACAGCTGCATTTCGAGCGCGCTCAAAGACATTCAGAATAATGCTGTCTTTTACGCTTACAATAATTGTTCCAAACTCTTCTTCAAAGTCTGAGAACAGCGTTGTTTCAAAATTCTTGACGTGATCAATATTATCAATAATCAGAACTTTATTGGCCGAAGAAGCTTGCTCATACAATTGATAGGACAGGAAATCATCCCCATAAATCCGAAAAAAAGCATTGCGAATTATTAAGTTTTTTTGTTTTCCCCCAAACTCTTCTGCATCGACAATAATCGGTTGGCATGTTCTTTGAAACTCAAGAAACAGTTTCTTTAGCAGCGTAGTTTTTCCTGTATCCGAACTTCCCACAATAATAACTCGCCTATCCCGCTGGATTGCAGTTAAGAAAGCATCAAGCGTCAAAATATCTTGGTCAAACTCTCGCTCGTTTGCTGGTACTTGTTCTTGAATCTTTTCGATGCGCGGGAAAACGTAGCATTCAAAGGTATCTGCACGGTTTAGCTTGTCGTCATAAAGGAGCTGCTGCATATACGACGGAGTAATGCGCTTAACCCGCTTCTCCTCGCGGCATGCAAGATGATTCATATCAGTATGTGTGTTCATATAGTAATTACCACTCGAATTCCAAACAAACGAATGCTGGGTTAACTGACTTGTATCAACATCAAGTATGTCGAAGGTGAAACCTCCCTCGCTTCTATTACTCGGTGTGCCAAAGACATTTCCGCGGAGAAATAGAGTGTTTCCGCTCGTGGCAATTGCTGTTGACTTGGACCCGACCTCATGTTCATGTCCGTAAAGCAACGCTGAACAACGCATTAACAATGCCCTTTCAAATCTATTCTTCATGCTGTCATGAAACCATTCAGGCGCATGATGGAGAATCCCTATACAATAATCTGCAGATGTTGGCTTTTCTATTTCCCTGATAACCCATTCGGGGAAATAGTGTAGTCCCTTATCATTTTCGCGAGTGGAAAAGTAAGCACTGTTTAGCAAAAGGAACTCGATTTTCTTTTCCCCACATTCTATTTGCCGAATATCAATAAGCGGATTCGAAACAAAGCATCCGTTCTTATCAAGCAAGGAACGAAATTTTTGCATTTTTAATGCTTCTGATGGGAATTGTGATTCTATTGTGCCAGTTCTAAAATCCGCTACTATAGCCGATTGCCCTTTGTCAGTAACATCGTCTAATTGAATATCATGGTTTCCGGGAACAATCAACACTTGAATGTCATGTATACTTGGACGCAGTTTTTTCAATTCGGAGCAAATCAACGAAATGAACGAAAATGCAGCTTTCACTTCATTCGCTCCTCCGGACTGTGTAACATCGCCAGAAAAAACCATGATACAATCATCAAATGATCCTATCGCGTTGATAGCATCAGAAATACGCTTTTTTCGATTGTATGAATAATCAGAATCCGCAGATAAATGTATGTCACCAAGATGGATAATCAGCAGTTTCATAGAAACTCCTTTTTGTTTTAGTATATCAAAACATGTACGGTATTTCAATGAACGCTGCATATTAAGCCACAATTACCTGCCGGATTCTCGGCCCTGATACAGCGCAACTCACAGGAACCAATTGCTTTCTATAACAGCATTATTGGGGAAAGCCACGCTTAACCATTCTGTCTACTCGACCGTCACGGGCAGCTCCACGCCATAGCCGAAGCTGACGGTGATGCGGTCTTTGCTTTCGACGGTTATGCATTCCACGATTCTGCGTACCAGCATGTCGTCGTATTCGGAGAGTGCGCAGGGCGTTTCGCGTATGGTTTGGATGATCGCCTTGAGGCGGGAATCCTCAGCTTCCTCGGCAGCGCGCTCGCGCTCCTGTTCGCGGAGCAGGTCGGATATGCGGAGCTGCTCGGCTGCATTCTGGTGAAACTCGGCGTCGAGTTCCTCGGATGTAGCGGCGTCGCTGCCCACCCTTGCGATCAGTTTGTCGAGGTCTTCGCGGAGCTGTTCAAGTTGCCGGTTCAGTGCAGCCGTGTCGGTGGCGCCATCGCCTGTATGGAATGCGGTTCGGATTGCATCCGTGACAGTGGAGATAATCTCATTCTGATCCTCCAGCAACATGTTGATTGCCTGTACGATTGCGGCATGGAGCTTGTATTCGTCCATCGTCGGGGAGTTGTGGCAGTATTGCTTGCCGTATTCGAGCCGCGAGATGCAGCGCCACACGATGCGCTTGACGCCGTTTTGCGTCCATGTCACGCGGCGGTAGGGCGTACCGCATTCGCCGCAGACCAGTTTCTCGGTGAGGGCGTATTGCGCGGAGTATTTGCCCTTGACCCGTTCGCCCGTGGGCGAGTTCGCTTTCTTTCGGTTGGCGCGGCGCGCCATCTCGGACTGCACCCGTTTGAACAGTTCGCGGGAGATAATCCCCTCATGGTTGTTCTCGACATAGTATTGTGGCAGCTCGCCTCTGTTGCGTTTGCAGGCTTTGCTCAGGCAGCCCTCCTTATAGTATTTCTGTAGCAGGGCGTCGCCCATATATCGTTCGTTGGTCAGGATGCTTTGGATGACCGCGCACGACCATGCCTTGACACCCCTTGCGGTGGGGATATTGTCGGCGATCAGCTCGTTGCGGATCTGCACAAGGCTCATGCCCGCAAGGTAGCTTGCGTAAATGCGGCGCACGGTCTTGGCGCCCTCCGGCTCTACGATCGGGTTACCGGCATCATCCTTTTCGTAGCCGATCATCATGTCGGTCCGAAAGATCACCTTGCCTTTGGCGAAGCTCATGCGCTTGCCGAGCCGCACGTTGGCTGAGATGGATTCGCTTTCCGCCTGTGCGAAGCTCGAGTATAGCGTTATGATGAACTCGCCCTGCTGTGTGAGCGTGTCGATGTTTTTTTTCTCGAAGTAGACCGATATGCCCAAGTCCCTCAGTTCGCGCACCGTGTCCAGACAGTCTACCGTGTTTCGGGCGAATCTGGATAAGGATTTGCAGAGGATGCGGTCAACCTTGCGCTGCCTGCAGGCGCGGAGCATGGGCGTTCTCCGCACTGCAATACTGGAACGCGGTCAGGAGCCGGTTCTCCGTTTTGTCGCCGTTTAAGATATAGTTGATGCCTACGTCCACACGGTAATGCCTTGCAACGATCTTTGTGACGGCCATTATCTGCGCGCTGCCTGTTCCATGAGTTCATACACCTTCCGCATGAGGAAAACGGATTGTGCCGCGGTTTCCGGGGAGGCGACGCCCTCATTGACGCTCCTTGCGATCTGATTGATGTTGTTGCCGATGCGGTGGATTTCCTCGTACAACTTGCCGATCTGCTCTGTCGGACGCGCTTTGACGGGCGACTTCATGATAAGCCTGCGCAGGTAAACGCTGCGGGAAAGCCCGCAGCGTTTGGCGTCCGCTTTAAGACGCTGTGCTTCGGCAGCGTTGAGCCGGAGGCACAATTCCAATACGGTGTCTTTCGCCATATCGACGCTCCTTTCTACGGCTCGCGCCACAGCTTTCCGCCCGCAGGCGGCATTGGGGTCAGGGGCATCCTGCGAGCAGTGCAAAGATATCTTTGCGCTATGCTCGCCCGATCAGCGCCGTTGGCGCTGTCGGCTGCCCGCCTGCGGGCGCGTGTTTCTTTTCATAAGGAATGGTGATTGGAAGCCTCTTTAGAGATGCGGCTCTGAAAGGAAAAGGCTAAGGATGGGTCAGCGTTCCGATTGCTTGGGGTTGCGTGCCCGCTTGGGTTTATCGGGGTAGGCAAACTCCTTGCCGGAGATGTTCTGGAGATACAGCTCCCGCGTGTCCTGCACATATGCGATGTACCGTGCGTAGTCATAGCCCTCGGACTCTACGAGAAAGCCGCGGTTGTTTTCGCTGTCGTGGACGAGGATACAGTGATAGCAGCCGTCGTGGTCGATCCACATCTGATCCTTGTTGTCGCTGATGAAGGGCTGATCGTACAATAACTCGCGGGAGTAACGGTCAAAGTCCGTTGGCGACAGCTCCACCGTCATGCGGACGTCAAAGCGGTCGTCCTCGCCATATCGGGAGAAGCCTTCGATCTCGCTGCGGTTAGATACTTTTCTGTGGAAGCGGATCGGGATGCGGTCGGTGGTTTTCTCCACATCGGCCTCGTCGAACAGGCGTTTATCGCAAATGTCGAAAACAGTCAACGCAATGGGATTCTCATGATACTTCACCGAATCAAATGCCGCTCTTGTGCAGGCGATCTCGTGCAGCGGGCGCTTGGCTTTCATAACGTATTCCAACTCATCGTCGGGGATTTCCTTTGAATGGAGATAGTTGTATGCGTAAGTCATATTGATGATGTGCTGCGCTTCGTCATATACGGCGCTCGGCGACTTAGCGAACATATCCCGTCGAAAATGATCCATTTCATTTTCGAGTCGCAACATGTATTCTTGATAGGTTTCCTCGGTCATGGGCGGTTCCTCCGTATGCAGATTGATATGGTGATGTGGAGGCAAGATGTATGGTGATAAACAGCAGGATTATGGTCTGATATGCAGATAATGATATGGATGGTTATCCCTGCAATTCCTGTTCCAGACGCTGAATGGCGCGGCGAGTATACTCGTCCGACACTTCAAAACCCACGGCAGAATAGCCTTCGAGGACGGCGGCAAGCACGGTCGTGCCGGAGCCGACGAAGGGGTCGAGGATGCGACCGCCCGGTTCGGTGATTTTCACAATATCGCGCATGAGCTGCAGGGGCTTTTCGGTCAGGTGGATGCGGTTCTGCGGATTGCCGTATTTGAACACACCGGGCAGACACGGCACGGGGCGGTTGATCGGCATATCGCCGTTGCTGCCCCAGACGATGTACTCCGCCTGCTGACGGAAGCGGCCTTTCTGCGGTCGGGAATTGCCTTTATCCCACACAGCGGTTCCGCGCCAGATCCAGCCCGCCCATTGGAGTGCATCGGTCGCTGCCGGGAGCTGCCGCCAGTCGATGAACATGCAGACGGGCGCGCCGGGTTTACAGATGCGGCGCGCGTCGGACAGCCATTCCTCAGCCCAGCGGGTCCAGGAGCGTTGGTCTTTGCTATCGCCGTCGAAGGGAGGAGGCGCGTTGTCGCCCATGCTGGAATACTTCTGTGCGGTGGATTTGTTCTTCTCGCCCTGCGTTCTGCCGCCACTGGCATATGGCGGATCGGTGATCACAGCGTCAAAACTGCCCGGTTCATATGAGCCGAGCAGTTTCAGTGCGTCGCCGTGGATGATCTCCCACTGTATACGGTTATCGGTCATGGTGCGCTTTTTTCTCCTTGTGCTTTGATTTGTTCGGTTGAAGAGCGTTGTCGCTTTTCCATTCCGCGTAGATTGCTGACAGGGTGGTGTTCTGCTCTTTTGCGGTTGCTTCCATTTTGTCGGTGATGATCTTTTGTTCTGACGACAGGAGCTTGACGTTCCGCAGCTCGTGTTCTCCGCTTGGCTCGTGCTTGATGATGATACTGGCGGAAAACGCGCCCGTTTCCGGCAGAACGGTGGCGTAGAGGTCAACCGATTCATCCGGTGCGAGCGTGAGACCGAACCGCCGCTCCACGTCGAACCACGTTTCCACATATGCGGTCACGCCGTCCTCAGCCGGAATCATCTCCGAATCAATCTCAACGTCCTCGGCTTCAAGGATACCATGATCGTCGCCGGACAACTCCGTTTGCACATATTCGCTGATAATGTTGAGTGCCTCGTCATAGCTGTGGCAGGAAGTAGTGCGGTCGAACATCTCTTTGGATTCAGCCGCCAGTCCGTTTTGCTTGAGCAGGCGGGATGCTCTGCCGAGGATGCCGAAGATATTACCGTCATGCCCGACAAGCTCCATTTCGGGTCGGTCTTTCATGGGGAGTCCTCCTTTTCAGTTCATATAGGAACAGCCCGTGCAAGTATGTCTGCACGGGCTGTCGGTTAGTAAATTCTATCTGTTACCGTTCCGATTCTTTCGAGCGCCGCTTTTTCTTTGCCTTTTCAGGCGCCATATCAATTTCCTGTACTGCCTTTTGCAAAATGCGTTCGTTGCGCTGTTTCAGCATGAACTTGTAAAAGGTCTTTTCCGTTTCCGTAATAAGCGGCGTTTCATCGATCACCGCGTTCATGGCTGCTTCGTCGATGCGGGACGCGATATCCATCAGCGACGCCGTGCAGTCCGCATTCTGCCCTGAACGCAGATAGTCAAAATAGCCGATTTTCTTATCGTTCTGCATGACCGCCGACTTGGGCATCACATACAGGCGATGCTCCAGTTCGGACGTATCCTCCATGACGCGCTGCATGAGCTTTTCATCCATTTCCGGGAACAGGCAGGAGCCGCAATCGAACACGGGTGAAATCCGAACGTCTCGCAGTTCCTCGTTGATTAAAAAGCCCCAGTTGCCGTTATGCCGGTCAAAGTTTCCGAGCAGCGCATCAACCACGAACATATCCCAAAAGAATTTCTTGAGCGCAAGGGGTGACACGAGCTGCTGCTCGTCAATGGCGAGCAGGATTTCAGACAGCTCCGTACCGTATCCGCCGCGGGCACTGTCAATGATGGTATTTTTCAGCGACGCAAAATCCTTGAGCCGATAACCGTCCTGTTCCAAGTCCTTGCACGCGACGACAATCTTCTGCTTTCCCTTGTGCGTGTAGGTTCCAAGCAGCGTATCCTGCACAAGGATGCCCAGAAGCTGATACACATGGCAACTGATATACTCGGAAACCGTTCCGTTGGAATAGCTCATTTCCTTGCTGAACCGTGTTTCTGCCGGGAACTTGAGCATGTACGGCGCGCCTTCATAAAGAATGCCGAGTTTGGAGCCGTTCGCACCGCCGTACACCTTATACGGATTCTGCTCGCAGCTTGTGAAATCAATGGGCATTTATTCCGTCCTTCCCGCGCAGATACTTATCGCGCAGATACTCTGCTTGCGCTCCGTCAATGGCTCCGCCATGATAGGCGACGTTGATGGAACTTTGGACTTCGTTATACAGACCGTCGAGCCTTGTTGTTAGGTTGCGTCGGAGTCCGTCTGTGAAGTTTTCGATATCCTCTTGCAGATACGGCGGCAGGTTGCGTTCCAGATAGCTCTCGTGTACCAAAGCATCCGGTACAAACTCAACCGCAACGCGCATATTCATACCCTGCGCAAGCCGCTGCAACAGAGCGAGGGTCGGATTTCCGCCGCCACGCTCCAACTTGCTGATATCCGCCTGATCCACGCCCGTCCGTGTCGCAAGCTCTTTTTGCGTCAGACCGCTTTCCTTTCGTGCCGTTGCGAACGCCTGCATGACCGCATCCATTTGAACGCTCACTCCTTTATCTCGTTCTCACACAGTATAGTATATGGTGTTTATCCCATATTGTCAACGATACGATCCGTTTCTATGCATGCAACAATCCGAAACTATCGGCACTTGCTGTTTACGCGCTTGGCTCGCGGTACTTCCGCCTGATCAGTTAGGATGGGAATCTTGTACCGGCTCGCATAGTTGATTTCCTCCCACATGCCGGACGTCCATTCGGGGCCGTAGACACGGATTTCGCTGCAACGGTCTATAAGCGCCTTGCACATGGCGAGCGCCTTTTCATCCTCAATGGGATTGTTCGGGTCGGCGATGGGTGGGAACATGAGATGCGGGCATATGGGGATATTGTTCTCCAAGAACACCTCGCGTGCCTTTTCCTTTGCAAACGCGATGTTCTTCTCCACATCCCCGCGCAGCGGCGCACAGATATACACGAGCTTCGGGCCGATGCTATGTTTACGCAGAAGCGCGCCGGGATTCAGCTCGCCGAGAGGTTCATGATCTGGGTAAAGCGTGTCTTCGCAAACAGAAAAGCTGGTGACGGGGTCGCTGTAGGTATAGCCGGTTTCGCTGTAGAACTGCTGTGCATAATCGGATTTTACCGCACAGATTTGCTGCAACGCTTCGGGGTACTGCTCGCCGTCGCCGATGTTCCACTCCAACAGCGTCAGGGACTTGATCGTTTGGATGTTGGTTCTATAGGGTTGCGAGTGGGTGTTGACCATCTTGTACAGGAATATCTCCGGCTCCAGCGGCACAAGGCTCTCGCCGTATCGGTTGTTATATGCGCTGATGTTGGCGCAGTAGCATTGATAGAGCAAATCGCTTGTGGTTCTTGCCGGAGAACCGTCCCGAGTCAGCGTGGCATATAGCTGCGCAAAGCCGTATATGTTGTGCAGGTCCAGGACCTCATTCTGATCCATGCGTCGACTCCTTTCAGCGGGACGGCGTCTGCGTCTTCTTTTTCTTGGGCTTGGGCGCTTCGGGTGTGACGGGCTTCTCGTCAGGGTCACGGTACTCGTAAGTTGATCCGTCTTTGGAGAGATGCAGGTCGTATTCTGCCAAACTGACCCCGCGGATGTCGGCTGCCATCTCATATGCTTCACGGGAGCCGTCGACAGGAATGTCGTGATCGACGATCTCGCCGTTCTGATAAACCTGCGTACCCACATTCATGCCGATATCCTCGTCAGCCCATCGATATGTCAGGCGTTGATCGGGAAACTTCTCGGAAAGAAGCTTGATGATTTCGGGAACACTGCTCCATGCGGTGAAGAATTCGAGCGTGTCGGAATGTGTATCTGCGGGGATGCATTCGTATGCGTTCCATTTCGTTCCCCAATGCTTGTTGCACCACTCATACCATGTGGGCGAGCCGTACTTCTGGACGTTTTGAAATGCCGCTTTCCCCAACGCCCAAATATCCGGCTCGATATCCTTGCGTATACCGAGGAAGATCTGTTCGCTTTTTGCCGGAATGTTCAGCAGGTCAAAATCTGCAGGATCTCTGCCAATCAAGTATACGGAAACGAAATCCTCATATAGCTTCAAGCCTGTGACCGTGTCGCTTCCGGAGGTGATGTTCAGCGACTCCGGCATGGGAATCAGTTTGTTGAAATCCATGCTGCCGAGGAAACTGCCCTCTACGCGCACAAATTCCAGCATCTTATGAAACGCAGACAGCGATTCGCTGTCCGTGCCGAAGGTGATTTGGTTGGTGATATGGTTTGGCATCAGCAGCTCCTTTCTGTGCAAGCGACGTTGAGTTTATCGCCCATGTTCGTCTGCTCCCACGGCGCATCTGCATGCGTGAAGTGCCCGTAGTTCGTGACTGCGGCAAAAATGGGCTGCTCCAGTCCGAGCGTGCGGATCATCCCTGCCGGGGTCAAGTCGAACACTTCCTGTACGGCGGCTGCGATCACCTCGTCAGAATACTTGCCGGTGCTATGGGTATCCACGTCCACCGCGACAGGCTCGGCTTTGCCTATCGCATACGCCAGCGAGACCGTGCATCTTTCCGCAATGCCTGCCGCCGCGATGTTCTTGGCGATAAACCTTGCCATATACGCGCCGCTGCGGTCGACCTTTGTGCCGTCCTTGCCAGAGAGCGCGCCGCCGCCGTGCGGAATGATCCCGCCGTAGGTATCGACCATGAGCTTACGCCCGGTCAGCCCGGTGTCCGCTTCAAACCCGCCCAGAACGAACCGCCCGGAGGGGTTGATCAGGATCTGCGTATCGTCGTCAATGGCCAGTCCCGAACAGACCGGCAGGATAATATGCTTCATAACCTCGAAGCGCAGCTCGTCGAGCTGCTTCTTTGCGATATGCTGGCAGGATACAACCACAGCGGCGAGACGGAAGGGCTTGCCGTTTCGGTATTCCACGGACACCTGTGCTTTCCCGTCCGGCTGCAGCCCCTTGATCGTGCCAAGCCTGCGGGCAGCGGTCAGAAGCGAGGTCATTCTATGCGCCATAACTACGGGCAGCGGCAGCAATTCGTCCGTTTCCGCGCAAGCATATCCATACATGATTCCCTGATCACCGGCGCCCAGAGTATCGGGCCCCGGATGAGATAAGGCGCTTCCCGAACAGTTTTCGACCAGACGACCGTCCAGAGGATCGACATAAAGACTAATAGACCTGTTTCCCGAACAGCTTTTGACCGCGTCCGCAATGTCCGCACTCTGGTCGTGGGTGATGACTTCCACCTCATAATCGTTCTCGTAGCCGATATGTCGGATGGTGCGGCACACGATGTAAGGAATATCCGGCATGACCTTTGCGGTGATCTCTCCGGTGACGATTACCTTGCCATAGGTTGCCATGACCTCGCAGGCGACGCGGGCGTTGGGATCGTTTAGGAGGCATTCGTCCAGCACGGCGTCCGCGATTTGGTCGCAGAGCTTGTCGGGATGCCCCTCGGTGACGGACTCCGCCGTCAGGATGCTTTTTTCTTTCATGCAGCCTACCTTTCCTGTGCTTTATGCTTTTTCTTTTTCGGTGCGGGCGGTATGGTAGGTGACAAATCTTTGCTGTACATGGCCATGTATCGTTTGACCTGCACGTCGGTCAGGGATTTGAAGTCTTCCTCACCGCTGCCGACAATGAAGAATGTGCCGCAGACCATGTCGTAGGGGTTGCCTTTCGCGTCTTTGAGCAGGCGATTGGACTGGAGCCCGTTGAGCTTGCCTTCTTCATTGCAGATTAGGGCTACATCGTCGTTGAATGGATGCACCACTTCGATATAATCGCCGACAACCGCCTGTAAATCCTCGAGTTCGCTGCCGATCCAAGCCTCGGTGGGCTTCTCCATAGGCTTCACCACGACTACATGAAGCTGGTTCGGCTGATACCATTCCTCGAATTTCACACCCGGCTGCATGTTGGTTATGCTCTTGTAATTGACCCTCTTATACTGATCCGCGGGGTTCATGCGATTACTGTTCAGGTTGATAGGCTTTCTGCACAGGATCGTGCCGTACCAATTCACAAGGACATGCGGCTCAATGGAGGACGGCGCGCCCCAATCGGAGTCGGAATGACGAAGGTCGTAACAGTACAGGTCTGCCGGGATTGTGGATTTGTCGATGCGCGTTTCCGAAAGCAGAATGTCCTGTCCAAGCAGCGTTGCGCGCGTATAGGTGATTTCGTTTACAGGCGTGCTCATATGAAGCGCCTACCTTTCATAGGATTTATTGTGTTTCTTCTTTTGCGGAGGGATAGGAACGTCGTGTTCATCGTAGCTGCGCGGATCGGCGAGCTTACAGTCCAATCCGACAAAGGAGCCGTTCAGCATAGCGCTTTCCTGCGCTTTGGTTATGCCTCGAACTTGATTTTGGTGATCTACCGTCGCGCGGTTGCGCTGCTCATTGCCGGGACTGTTCCAAGATGATTCGCAATAGCCCGATACGCCGCGTTTGATATTGATCAAATCGCCTGTTGCCGGATTAACCGTCCAGCAGAGGGCAGGCAATAGCGGCTTTTGCCCCGTGCGCTCACAAATACTTTGCACCTCGTCATCGATGCGCATTTCGTAGTCCTGATACGCCGCACCCTTGTTTTTTGTGTAATGCCCCCAAAAGTAGTCGGTGGGCGCATCGGTGCGGAACTGCCAAGTAACGTAGGGCTAGGGAGCATTCGGATTCTCACCAAGCGCAAAGCCCTGTTCGCCTACGGCGTATTTTTCAATGATGGCGTAGCCCTCGTTGATCTCTGTGGGTAAAACCATTTGCGGGATACTCCTTTCCGGCATAACAAAAGCGCAGCCGTTTCCGACTGCGCTTCCTATGCTCTATCGATTTAGTTCAACCTATCCGCTTTGATCTTATTTGCCATGTAGTCCATGACTTCCTGCGGCGTGGACTTCGCACCTTTGTGGGGAATTCTGCGCCATTCCGCTTGCACGGCGGGGTCAGGGCTTTGCATACCCGCGTCCAATGCTTCCTGCATATCGTTCAATACCTCTTGAACGGTTTTCCCTTCCCGCTTCGCAACTCACGGATTGCAACCTCGGCTCGAAAGCTCATACCCTCACCTCCGAAATGGTCTATCCATAGCCTAATGGTAGCACGCATAGCCTATAATGTCCATTGTTTTCACATATCCTTTAATGTGTGCAGGAGGTATGTGAGAATGGATACGTTATCAACAGTCAAGAACCGCATCTTGCAGCTGTGCGGGGAGCGGAACATCTCGATCAATAAGCTGGCGACGCTGTCTGCACTGCCGCCTTCAAGCGTAAAGAACATCCTGTATGGCAAAAGCCAAAAACCGAAGCTGTTGACCATCAAAATGATCTGCGATGGACTGGATATCACGCTGGGCGAGTTTTTCGCTACGCCTGAGTTTGATGCGCTGGAGCAGGAAATCAAATAGCCATGTTTATGGACAAGGCAAAGGGGCGGTCGAAGCCGCCCCTTTGCATGTCGTGACTACTTTCTGCGCTTATTCCGCAGATACAGAAACGCCAGCCCGCCTAAGATGAACAACACGAGCAGGATGGAAATAATGGTCTTTGCCGTCATGCTCAATACCTCGCTTTCGACGTCCTGCGGCCGGTCTTCCGCTTGCGGAGCAGCAGGAACGCAACGCCGCCACCAAGCAGCAGCACACAGCCGCCAACGAGCGCCGGGAACTCCCACCAGTCGGAATCCATACCGAGTTTGACGAACTTGCTGTTCTTAATCGTCAACGTCAGCGGCTTGATGGCGGTAGCTTCCTTTGTGATCTCTGCTTTTTGTGCCGAGATTGGGAAGTAGTCCTTGGGGGTGACGGATTCCTCGATCCATACATCGCCGAGCGGCAGCCCCACAATCGAGATCAGACCGTTGTTGTCCACGGGAAGATCCGTGACGCTGCCCTTGTCATCCAGTACATACTTGCCGTCCGTACCTTTTGTGAAAGCGAGCGTTACAAATCCCGTGGTGGTCTTGACCTTGATTCGGAAGGACGCGCCGGTCAACGGTTTGCTCGTTGCGGCGTCGATCTTCGAAATCGTCAATCCCGTGGGACAGTTGTTGATCGTCAGCTTGCAGGGATTCGATAGGCTGTGCTTGTCCGTCAGCTCGAACTCCGTCGTGCCGTCCGCGATGTAGCCGGTCGGTACGGTTTCCACGAGCTTGTATTTCCCTGCGGGCAGATACTGGAACACCGCCTTGCCGTTTTCATCCACGGTAAAGGTTTCCGTACCGTCCTCGGCAGGGATGCGATACCCGCCCTCAACCGCTTTGGTCTTGACGAGCTTACCCTCGGCGTCCTGCAGCGTGAACACAATACCCGCAAAGGGCTTGCCGGTGTAGAGGTTCATCTTGGTCACTTCGAGCGTGATGGGGGCGTTGGCAAACTGAACGTCGCCCGCGACCTTGCCGTCGTTGCCCATCGTGAAGGCGTACACCTTTTCGTCAATGGAATAGGCTTCCGGGGCGACAGTCTCTTTCCAAGTGTACTTACCGGCAGGAATCTCGGCGAGCGTGATATACCCGTCCTTGTCGGTGACGCCTTCTTTGTAGAGCTTGCCGTCCGCGCTCATCACCTGAATCTTTGCGCCCGCGAGAGGCAGCTTCGTTTTGCTGTCGAGCTTACGGAGCTTCATGCTGTTGGCGGTGTTGGTCAGCTCAAAGACGGCGGTGGTCTTGTCCTCCGTAGTGAGCGTCACGGTTTTGACGGCGTCGGAGAGAATGAAGCCCGGAGGCGGCGTGATCTCCTGAATCTTATACTCGCCGACCGGCAGTTCGATGGTTTCCGCATATCCGTCTTTGTTCGTCGTAATCGTATCGAACACCTTGCCCGCGCTGTTCTTGACCTCGAACACCGCGCCAGAAAGACCGCGCTCCTTGTTGGCGGCGTCCAGTTTATAGACGCCAATTTTGCCCTTGAGCATGGTGTTGTAGATCGGCGCGTCGTAGTATTGCGTGTTCAGATCGCTATTAAGCGTCAGCGGCATGCGGTCCGCCAGCAGATGGATGGTTTCGTCGGGCACGGCAAGCTCCATAAGATAGTAGTTGCCGTAAGGCAGCGACGCGGAAGTCTGCGCAACGCCCTGATCGTCGGTCGTCAGAATCTCAACCAGCGTGTTCTCTGGCAGATCGCCGATGGCTTCGCCCGTATACAAGCCGAAGATATAGTTTTCGGCCAAGGCGTTGTAGAAGTTGATCTTCTCGTAGTCATACTGCTCCGTAATCTTGCGCATCTTGACCTTGCCGGTTCGCAGATCATTTTCGATCTTGACGGTGACGGTCACGAGCGCAGTGCTCTGATCCTTGTACGCCAGCGTCACGGAATGAACGGTGGAGTCCACGACATAGCCTGCCGGGGCGCTCGTTTCCTGCACGGTGTAGCTGCCAAATGGGAGATTACCCGTTTCCGCAATCCCGCTCGCGTCAGTGGTCAGCGTACCCACAACCGTGCCTGCGCTGTTCTTCACCTCAAACTTCACGCCCTGCAAGTCCTTTGCGGTATAGCCGGGGACGCTGACCGTACCGTGTTCCGTTTCCTCAGTGCGGGTTGCGACCAGCACATCGCCGGTTTTCTCAACGCGAATCTTGCCCTGCGCCTTGATGTTGGTAAAGGCAACGGACGCAACGCCGTTGGTCGGCACCGTCACGCTCTTGACCTCCGTACTCAGCAGGTACGGACTGACGGCGGTCAGCTCCTTTACATATACCGTTCCGGCAGACAGATCGCCGGAGGTAACCGTGCCGTCCGAGCCGGTGGTCAGCTCGGTGATTTTGCTGGTGCAGCCCGAATTGGAGTAGACGCCGAACTTCACACCGGGGAGCGCAGCGCCACCGTCGCCGGTCTTGGTGATCTTGATTTTGCCATATGCGGGTACGGAGGTGCTGATGGACGCCGTTGCCACCTGCTGTACGCCCGTGGCACACAGGAAGATCTTTTGGAGGCCGCCGTCCGAAGGCACATATGCGCTGATGTTATCCACGCTTCGGGTACCATAGGCGGTTGCGGCGATATTGAAGTTCTGCCCTGCGGCGGACGCGGGGAGCGTGATCGTCAGCGTTTCCGCACGGCTGCCCGTATAACCCGCAACATTGCTGCCCGCAGGCAGGCTGCTCGTGTTGAGCTGGTAACCGCTGTTGATGTTCACAAGCTGCACGGTGGTCTGCCCGACAAAGCCGTTGCCGCTGGGCGTGAGCGCCAGCGTGGACGGGCTGAACGCTACGGAGTGCGGCAACTCCTGACGGGCGCGCGCCTTATACAGCAGCTCGTCCGCCCATTCGAGAACATGCTCATATCCGGACTTGGCGCGGATATAGCCGGGGTTCACGGCGCGGTTGGTGAACGTATAGCTTTCCGCTTCGCCCTGTTCCGAAAGCCAGAAGCGGATGGCACAGGCCGTCGCCTGCCGTGCTTCATCCGCAGTGAAGCCGCTCGGCGTATTGTTGGGGTAGCCGTACATGAGGATGCTGTTCAAGCCGGACAGCGTACTGGACGAAAACACGTTGCTGGGCGAGGTCAGGGTGTACGTCTGCCCATGCGGGTTCGTGGCCGCATGCTCGACGCAATACACGATTTCGCCCGTGCTCTCGATCCAATGGCGAGGCGTGTTAAGGTCTTTCCATTGTCCGCCCGAATAATACTCGAGATAGTCAAAGGCCGAATTGGTTTGGCTCTCAATAGTGACGGTGCTTTGCGCGGCAAAGGCTGTCGGGATCAGCGTTGCCATGACCAGCAGTGCCAGCAGCAGCGCAATCAGCAGTTTGGGTTTCTTCATCTTGTTTCTCCTTTGTTTTGATATGGAAATGACCGCCTTGCGGGGCGGTCATCTATCACGGTTCTTGTGCTTCGGTTTCCGGCTCTGCCGGAGCTTTTCTCCAAAGTCCTGCCATGGGTCGTCGCATCGGGGCGGCGCTTCCTTTCGTCCGCGCTGTACCGCCTGATCGAAGGGCGCGGGCGGCATTCCATTTTGCAGGTATCCCTCGCGGATACCCGCGCAGTATTGTGGAAGGGGTTCTGCCGGATACTGCGCGTATTCCGGCGTCATGATGTATGCCATGACGGGGAAGTGATTGCCGTTCCCGTCGCGCACATACACGTCCTCCTTGCCGTAGAAGCGCGGGAAGCCTTCGTAGGTATCAAGCGACCGCTCGCAGTGCGGCGTCAGCTTCCACAATAGCCCCGGCACAGACGCACCTTCCTCCGGTAGAATGGTTGCGACGCCGCTTGCCCGGAACGCCAGCCGGTAGCCGTCGAGAGTGACGGGCGTGAGCACTGTAGCATTTGGACAGCGGCGCGCCATCTGGTCGAGGTTGATGTTGCTGCCATAGGCAAAGTACAGCCGTTCCTCATTCATCCGACAGCACCTCCAGCGCGTCGATGGCGGCGAGGTTATGGAGCAGCGCCCGTGCGCGTTCCTCGGTCGTTCCTTTCTCCGGCAGCGGACAAGGCTGGCCGGTCAGTTGCACAAAGGTCGCCTGCTCATAGCGGATATAGCCCTCCATGTCGGGGAACTCGTCGTGGAAGTAGTTCTCGTTGCAGAATGCCATCAGAATCTCTACGGCCGTGCCTTCATGCGTTCTTTCGTCGATGCGAATCTTCATATTGCTATCTCTCCTGTGCTCTTGATTTCTTTTTCTGCTTATTGACCTCGTAGGAATCCTTGTCGTACCGCCATGCGCGGTCGCCCTCCAGATTGGCAAGCAGATGGTCGCGGGTCGTTTTGAATTCCTCGCCGTTTAAGCCCATGCGCACCAGCCATACCCGGAAGGTGAACAGCTCGTTTTCGCTCTGGGTTTTGTGCATGACGGTGCTACGTTGATTGATCGCCTGTGCAGAGATGGCGAGGCACAGATTGACGTATGCCTTGATGCGGCCTGCATGGAGCGTGGCGTTGAACATGCGGAACTCGACCGTGCCGCGATAAAAGACCGAATGCAGGTTGAGCGCATAATACCGCGTCCAGTTGTAGTGCTCGCCGGGACTGGGCGAACCCTCATACCAGATGCGTTCCAGTTTGGTCAGATCCTTCGTTTCCTCACCGGGCAGGCGGCGCGCGCGTTCCAGCATGGGTTCGCGTACCTTTTTGCACCAACGCCGTGCCCGTGCTTCATTGACCTGCAGCGCGCGAAAGAGGATATCCTCTTTGGAGAACATGATGCCCATGATGTTTTTGAGGGACTGACGGTTGTGATTCGCGGCGTCTACATGCACATGAATGCCGCAGGAATCGTTCACTTTCGCTCCCGCATTCCTCAGTACGCGGATGACCTCCTGCAGCTTCGGAATCTCGGCGTAAGTGAGCTTGGGCGTAACCATCTCGACGCGATAGGATTTATCCGATGTTGAGACATAGCTTCGACCGTCTTTGCGCTCGCCATCGATGCTGGCGTCGCTCATGAGCTTCCATTCCTTGCCCTCGTTATCCCGCACCGACCATGCGTCGTACCCGCCGCCGGTATACCGTGCGTCCGTGCCGAAGTAGGCAGCGACCGCACGGGCTGCTTCTTCGCGGGTGATGCCGGTCATCTCGTCCTCCAGACCGAAGCATTGATCCTTGATGCCGATCATATGTCGCCTGCTTTCAGCATCTCGTCCACGGTCTGGAGCTGTACGCCGATGGCACGGATGACGTTGACGGTGACCGAGTTGCCCGCTTGTTTATATGCCTGTGCGTCGGAGCTGACGGCGAGGATACGGTCGATCTGGTCTTCGGAGAAGCCCTGCAAGCGCAGGCATTCCCGCGGCACAAGGCGGCGCACGCGCCCCGTGAAGGTCACGACGCCCTCCTTGCCGCTGGTGTCCAGTGTGTGCGCCAAGTCCTTTAATACGCGGGTGTGGCGCTTGTTCGTGCTTGCATATGCGAGCATGACGGAGTCGCCGGGTTCCGCCTCGTGATAGCCCCGGCGCACGTTGCCCTTGATGAGCAGAACACCGTGCTTGTCCTGCGCGGTCAGCGTAAACATGGGTTCTTCGGGGTCTTTGATCCGCCGTCCCTGTTGCCGCACGTTCTCCCTGTCCGGCGTCAGCACCGCACAGGCGGTTTCTGCTTCCAGTACACCCGACAGCTCGCCCTTTCGCAGCGACATTCTGGTTTTCCCGCCGTAATCCGCCGTTACGCATCTGGCGGTATCGGTAAGCTGCGGATTGCCTGCGCATAGGTCGATAAAGCAGACGTCGTTGGATTTGAGCACGCCGGATGTTTGCCCTTTGTGATTGCTGATCCCGTTATTTACTCGCGTGGTAATGCAACGCGATTCGTTGGTGATCTTGGGGTAGCCTCTGCTCAGATCGATGAAGTACAGCCCGGTGCGACCGCCGAATCCGCCGACCGCCGATTTGAGGGTGCAGCTTACGCCTTCGGGGTCGTAGATGTGCGAGCCGGTCGGACCGCCGATGATTTGTACAAGAGCCGGGAGAGCTGCTGTTCCGATAGGTAGTATTTTTCCGGCACATCTGGGATCAAGATATCCGACAATGAACACACGCTTGCGGGATTGGGGGACGCCGTAATCCTTGCTGTTAAGCACAGTCCATTCCACGCAATACCCCAGTTCTGAAAGCGTACCGAGGATTGTGGCAAAGGTTTTCCCTTGATCATGCGATAGGAGTCCGGGTACGTTTTCAAGCAGCAGATAACGGGGCTTTTTGCATCGTAATATGCGGGCCGCTTCAAAGAAGAGAGTACCTCTGGTATCGTCAAAGCCCTGTCGTTTGCCAGCAACAGAAAAGCTCTGGCAGGGGAATCCGGCACAGAGCAAGTCGAAGTCAGGCATGGTTTCGGGGTCAATGACTCTTGCGTCAGGATAGAACACCTCACTTTCTCGGATGGTATGGATGGCTCTGTACCCGGCGTCTGCGTATACGTCGATCTCGCAGTGCCCGATACAGACAAAGTCGCCCGCAAGATCGAAGCCGGCACGAAAGCCGCCGATGCCTGCGAACATATCAAAGTAGCGGATCAAATCATATGTCGCCCCCTTTCTGAAGACTTTTTAACATGTCGATGAGATCGGGCGGAACATCGTCGCTCGTTGGGAATGCCGGCTGTGGATTGGATGGATGGGGTGAAAGCTGAATGGCGGAGAGCTGCTGTGACAATGCTTTTTCAATGGTTTCTGATATGAGGGCTTTCAAATCGGAGGCTTCCTGCGCTTGGATGATCATGCTGCAGACGGCGGCGGAGCGATTGCCTTTCGGAATGGCGGACAGGATTTGGAGCACCTTTTTGTGCTGCTGGTTGCGATCAGACAGGCGGAGCTGGAAGATGTGTACGTCATCCATTGGCGACTTCCGACAGGCGCTCATATGCTGCGGCGTTGATGCGCACATCGTCCAGTATAATCGGGCGGCACAGCGCATTCCCTGCGGGCAGGCGGCTTTGCATGAGCTTTATGCCTCCGCCCATGAACACGACGGGCGTGGAGCGGATATCAAAGCCGCACTCCGCTATGGCGGACAGCACGCGGTTCGTGTAGGCGCGCCCCTGTTCCAGCACCACGCGGCGCACCTCCGTGGAAACGGAGCAGGGCTGGTCTGTCAGGATGGCTTCGATCTGCACGGAGGACAGCGACAGTCCAAGTCTGCGTCGCACCTGTTCGGCGATCTCGTCCATGCAGCGGATGGTGCCAAGCTCGAGGCTGCGACAAGTAGCGGCGTTGGGACGTCTATTGTCGATGCGCATAACGTCCACCGTCCAGCCGCCGATATCCGCAAGCACCACGGAGGGTTCGCCGTTGATGAGACTGAGCCGGGCCAGGATCGCCGCATATCCCTGCGGGTACAGCTCCACGGCTTTGATGGTCACGGTATAGGGCTTGCCCTCGTACCGAAAGTCAATCGGTTTGCCGCTGCGGAGCAGATACTCGGTGAATGGCTTGCTTTCCCTGCCAAATGCGGTCAGCGGGAGTCCTGCGGCAATCAAGATATCCCGCTCGGAACTATGGCGTGCTTCCAGCTCTTTGGCGATGGCGGCGAGCGTGAGCAGATAGTAGTTGTTGTTGACCGTTTTGTCTTTGACGAGCGGCTGCCGTCCAGAGCCGATCACATAGAAGCGGCCGTCGTACTCCATAACGTCCTTCTTGGTGTACGGCTCATGCTCGTATTCCACAAGCCCGCTGGCAAAGCAGAAGTTCCGCGTCTTGATGGCCGCATAACCGTGGTCGATGCCGATGGTAATTATGCACTTCACCTTTCTTTCTGACTTCGTTTCTTTACGGATTTCGTGATCGACACTTCCTTTTTCTGCGGCAGAGGCTCGACCGTCATGTCCTTTGCCTGCAGCAGCTCCTTTGCTTCGGAGGGAATGTTGAAGAAGTTGACATGGATATCACCCGCGATGTGCGGCGTGTACCAATAATCGTAGGGGATCATGCGTCGGATGCGCTCCTGATGAATGGGATCGTCTGTCATGCCCTGCGTCAGAACGCCGTGCTTTGTATAGAAGTCCGTGCCCCAATGCTCGCCGGAGGAGGATAGATCCAAAGACACGAGCCCGATGCACAGCTCACCCGTATTCTTGGCGCGAATGACGGCGGGAACAGCGACGAAGTCGCCGCAGTGATCTGCAAAGAGCGCGCCTTCGCCATATGCTTTGACAAATGCCTGATGAAGTGTTGCCAGCACCTTCTTGGCATACGTTCTCTCCAGCGTCGAATAGGAGGCTTCCAACATGGGAAAGTCGATATGCGGCAGGATGTCAAACTGCACAGCGCACAGGAAATCGTCGTAGGGATCTTTACTCATCAGCGTGCCTCCCTGTGGCGCTTGGGCTTAGATTTGTCGGGCGTTCTGACAGTATTCGGCGCGCCTTTCAGCTCGTGTTCCGTCTGGATGCCGTACTTGCTGTCACCCTGCCAGAGATGGATATACATGCGGCCGCCGTCCGAGAGCTTTTGCTCCCGCTGCTCTAACCCTTCGCCAAACCCGTCACTGTACTGACCGGTGAGATAAGACTTCAGCGCGGCCAGTTCCTCCTTTGACAGCGGTTCCCTGATGCGGCATTCGGTCATGCACAACAGCTCGCCACGGTATTCCTCAACGGTGGGATAGGCGTAAACGACCTTTTCGTCTACCGAGGCTGGACCGTGATAATACTCCATCAGTCCGCGCTGCTTCATCTCGGGGTCGCACTCGCTTTCCAACGCTTCCGCGATAACCGCCTTGTATGCGGTGATGCCAAACCCGTTCACCGTGTACGCGGCGTCCTCATCGTTCCCGTACTCGTAGTAATCCTGTTCTTCGAGAATGCCCACCGTAATAGGGCTGTACAGCTTCAGCGTGGTCAACTCCGGCTCCGGCGTTTCGAATTCTGCGATTGGAAATACGTCCAGATTGCCGTCCTGCGGAGAGGCATAACCCATGTGCTTGAGGTATTCCGCCTGTGCTTTCTCATTGAGGTCGCTAAAGTATAGTTCAAGGCTCATGCTTTCTTCCTCCTGTGAAAGAATTTGTCAAGGAAATGCTTGCGTCTGCGCACCTTGAGCGCGGAGCTGTTGAGCCCCGTTTTCTGACGCTCCAAGCGGTGCAGCAGGGAGCCGAGCTGATCGCGGTCGTTGCAGGCGTCGAGCACCACATATTCCGTGTCGGTCGCGTCGGGGTTGTAGACGGCAGGGATTTCACGTTTGCCGTCCTCGTCACGGATGGAAGCCATATACCGCTGCGCGACCGCCTTTCGGTAGCTTTTCTGTAAGGCTTCGGGGTCGCCTGCTACGCCACACTCCTTGAGGATCGCTTCCAACTCATCTGTCCCGATGCGAAACCGCTCAGAGAGGAGCGCGTCGATCCTCGCCTGTGCTTCGCGGGGCAGGGCGTTACGTTTCATCCGACTCCCTCCAATCCATATCGCGGATATCCTTTAGGAGCTTAGTGAGGTTGGCAAACATGACCGACAGCTCTGCGGCGTCCTCAATGGCATCGTCCAGCAATTCGCCGTACAGATTGGCGTGCGTGACCCAGATCTTGACGTTCTGCTCGGTCACGTCCAGCGCCTGCGCTTTATCGAGCGCTGTTGAGAAGGCGTTGGCGATCTTGGTTTCCCCGTCAGTACGAGCGTTCTTTTTTGCCATCTCTTTGCGCACTTTTTCGCGCTCTACGGCTTCAGCAGCCGCCTCGTTACGCTCGTCCTCCGGCAGCTCCTGCAGCTCGCGGGTGAGTGTATATCCCTGATGGATGGACAGCTCGCCGTTGTCCACGGCGTCCTTGACCGGCTGCGGCGCTTCGTCCTCGATCTTCATGGCCTTGCCCATCGTGACTTCGCCCACGCCAACCACATTTGCCAGCTCCTTCCTCGTGCTGATGGCTGAACCTTTTGACAATGTTGTCGAAAGGTCGGATCGTGTGCCTTGCTGGTTATGTGCTTTTTCTTCCACCTCCGGGCGCAGCTTCATGGCGATCTTGCACAGCTCGTTCACCGTCAGGTTGCGGCGGGATTTCTGTGTGCCCAACGCCCACTGCTTGGCTTCCAGAAGATCGTCGAAGGCAAACACCGCCATTTGGAAGGGCAGGTCGTGCTGCTCGCAGATACGGAAACGGTTATGCCCATCAACCACTTGCAAGTCCTCATTGACAATGATTGGCGTGTAGCAGCCGTTCTTGAGAAGATCGGCTTCCAAAAGAGAAAGCTGCTCGTCGCTCAAGGGCGGAAGCAGCTCGGCAAGTTCCGGCAGCACGGTGGGCGTGCGTTCCTCGCTGGTGTATATGATTCCTGTATTCTGCATGTCGGTGTCCTTTCTCTTTTACTCAGCCGAGCCGTTCTCTGCGGGCGCGTCCGGGGCTGCCGGAGCAGTTTCGCCTTCGCCGGCGTCCTCGTCCAGACTGGACAGGAACGCCTTGAAATCGGCGTCCTCCTGCGATTTCTTGGGTGAGAGAAACTCCACGTCGTTGGCTTTGATCAGGAAGCCGGTCTGACGCAGCACACCGTTCTCGTCAGGCGTGGAGATGGTTTCAAAGTCGCCCATTGCGGCGATGCGCGCACCCTTGCCAAGGCTGGCAACGCAGCGCTCCGCAAGCTGTCCGCGTACCTTGATGGAGACGAAGTCGGTCAGCTTGTTGCCGTCCTTGTCACGGTAGCGACGGTCGGAAGCGACGCGCATAATGGCGTAGGGCAGTTCTTCATTGGGCTTGGTGCGGAGTTCGAAGTCCGAGGTCAGGTTTCCGATCACATTGATTTTCAGCATGGTTCATTTCTCCTTTTGATTTGTTTTTTGTTTGGTGAATTGCAGATACTCGTTCCAGTCCTTACCCCGTGGGGGAAGCAAGGAGGCAACGGAATATCCTCTTGCGACATATTTTTCTTTGATCCTCGATGCGGCTTCGAGACCCCATTTGTCGGAATCCAGACAAAGGCGAATCTCCTTGATGTGTGGATGAGCGGATAGATAGGTTTCGAGCGCGCCGTCATGCAGGCAGCACAGCGCAACGGCGTTTCCTGTCAGCTCCCGATGAAGCGTCATGTAGCTCATGAGGTCGATGGGACTCTCAAAAACGCTGACATGAGTTTTCGCAGGATCACACGGAAGCGCAAACGCAACGCTTTTGTCGCTGCCTTCGACGTCGCCCTTAAACCCGGAACCACCTTGATCGTATGTCCCGCGTTTGAAAGCGAATATCGGCGTATCTTCGGAATCCTTGCCCACGAAAACGCAGTTATGATGATCCGCATCCTCGTAGAGAAGCTCGGCGTCAATGAATCCCGCGACCACCTGATGGCAGATGCCTCGTTTCCGCAGATACGCATACACCCGTTTTTGATCGGTATGAGCAGGCGGGAGTACGAACGGTACGGGAGCGCCCGTTTCCGCAGGAAGGGCGGGAGGTGTGGGTCGCGGCCTCAAAACGGGCGTATCCTGCGCATATCCGTTGAAAGCGAGCAAATGACGCACGGCGTCCGTGAAGGTCATGCCCTGAAAGTGTTCGAGGAACGTGATCGCGTCGCCGCCGACGTTCTCGGAGTATCGGAACCATGTGCGCCTGTTTTTGATGCGCAGGCTGTCCATCTCCGTGGTGGAATGGAAGCGGCCCTTTCTGGTGATGTTGTATCCGAGGCTTTCGAGCAGCGTTGGCAGATCGGTGCCCCTTGCGATTTCCAGCTCCGTGTCCGTGAATCTGCTGTGCGATTCGTTATCTCTCATGTCCATGTTTGCGCTTATAGGGCTTTTGCACCGTTGGCGCATCCCCGATCTTCTGGAAACTGTCTACGCCGGGAATGAGGCCGAGGGATTGCCCGGTGTCAAATTCACAGTGGACAGTTCCTATATCGTCCACAACGATTACGATTCCTTCCGTTCCGGGTGGGATGGTCGTATACGGGTCATCCACGCTGTCGACGCGAACACGGCTGTCGCGCGGGTACTGCGTCTTGATGGCAGCCACCTGTTTGGGGTTGGGAATGTCGTTCATTTTCTTGCCTCCTTGCTTTTTGATAAAAATGACTTGCAACAAAGCGCAAGCCAAGCTAACATGCGACAAACCGTGAGAGGGGGATTGTCCTGATGAGAAATGCGTTTACAGGATTTATTGACGAGCGTTTGGAAAGCTGCAGTGAGCATCTCTGAAAAGAGAATGACGAATACAGGAGCTGGTTCAAGCGGCATATCGAACTGCGCGAGAAACTGGACGGTATTGAGATCATCGAAGCGGATATGGCTTTGCTGCAGGAGTATTTCCAAGTGGAGTTTGATATTGCTGCGGCGAATCTGCCCGCAATCTATAAAATGGGCATGGCGGATGGGATACGGCTGCTGCGGATTCTTGATGTGCTGTGAGGCTGAGATACGAAAAAGGCGCCGGTATGGATGGATTGTCCATATCGGCGCTGTGCGTTTTGGTATTAGGTTCAAATCATGGAAACACGGCGAACCCTCTCGAAATATCTACGGAACTGCGATATTGAGGGACGGGTTCGGAAGCATCAAAAAGGCCCGCAACTGCGGGCCTTTTTGAGACAATATCTATATTGTCAGTGATAAATGGTGCCGGAAGTGGGACTTGAACCCACACGGTATCGCTACCAACGGATTTTGAGTCCGTCACGTCTGCCAATTCCATCATTCCGGCGAAATTACAAGAGATAGTTTACCACAATTTAAAAAGGTTCGCAACCATAAAGTGCTCGCCTGCGTTATAAGGATAGGGTATAATGAAACATATGCCATGCCCGCAATCTGGAAACTGAAAGAAACGCAAGGAGGAACGATCCCAATGAAACGGAAAAGCGTAAAGGTTGTTGCCGCGGTGCTGTTGGCTGCGCTGTTGTTGGCGGGGTGCTCGGCTCGGAACGAGGCGGCGGATTATTCTACGGGGTATTCCATGCCGAGTGAACCACAGATGGAGTCCGGGGAGTCTGGCAGCAGCGTGACATATGACGCCTCATATGCACTTTCGGCAAGCGCCAAGGAGGCAATGCGTTCGGAGGCCGCGGGGGAGCAGTACGGCGGGCGCAAGGTGATTTTGACCTACGAGATCCGGCTGGAAACGGATACGTTTGATTCTTTGCTCACCGCACTGAAAGAACGTTTGGAAACAGCGGGCGGTTATCTTCAAAGTTCGTATATCGATGGAAAGAAGCCGGAGATTTACGGGGACAGCGGGCGCACGGCAACGCTTTCCCTGCGCGTTCCCGCCGCGGGCGCAGAGGCGTTCTTCAGCGATGTGAAGGCTATGGGAACCGTGCAGAGCGAGCAGGCTTACACCGACGATGTGACCGCGGAGTATTTTGACCGGGAAACGCGGCTTGAGGTACTCAATATGCAGCTCGAGCGGCTCAAAAGCATCCTTGTGGAAACCGACAACCTTGCGGATGTGATTGCCCTTGAAACGGAGATTGCCCGCGTAACGATGGAGATCGAAGCGCTGACCGGCGAGCTGCGCCGCTATGACGCATTGATTGAGTATACCACGATCGACATCACGGTATATGAAACCGTTTACCGGGAAGGTCCGGCAGCGGCGAAAACCGTGGGCGAGCGCATCGAAGCCGGCTTTTCGGATTCGCTCAACGGCGTGGGCGTGTTCTTTGTGGATGCGTTCGTCTGGTTCGTATCGGCGCTTCCGGTGCTCCTGGTGTTGGTAGCCGTCGTTGCTGTGGTGCTGCTGTGCGTCCGTGCAGTACGTAAACGCCGGAAAGCGCGAACCCATAAAAACGGGGATGATGGCAATAAACTATATGAGGAGAATAAACAATGAAAAAGAAAACGATCCTTCTGTGCTGTGCGCTTTTGTGCATGACGTTGCTGTGTGCATGCAAGTCCGAAGAGCAGATTGCACAGACGGCGCAGCCCCAATCTACGGTGATTTCACCGGATGTGCATATCACGCAGGAAGCATCCGAGCGTGAAACGCTCACTGTGAGCGGCGAAGGGGAAGTGAAACTGACGCCGGATCTTGCAACGGTTTCCATCGTGATTAAGACCACGCAGAAGCAGGCGGAGGATGCCCAACAAAAAAACGCAGAGCTTACGGATGCCGTGCTCGCTTCGCTGAAAGTGAATGGCGTGCAGGAAGCGGACATCCAAACAGAAGACATCCATTTGGGGGAAGAATACAATTACGATAAATCCCCGGCAGAACTTGTGGGATACTCCATGCGAAATACCTTGTGCATTACGGTGCGTGAAATTGAAACGGTCGGAAAGGTGATTACAGATGCAATCGCCGCAGGCGCGACGAGCACATACGGCCTTGCCTTTACGGTATCCGATTCAAGCGGAGCATATCAGGATGCGCTTACTGCGGCCGTAGTGGAGGCGCGGGGCAAGGCGAATGCCATGGCTGCAGCACTCTGCGTTGAGCTTGCGCCGATCCCCGTTTCCGTGAATGAAGTGAGTGCAAGCTACCAACCGTATGTATACGAAGAAACTGTGAGGGAACCATCTGCGGCTGATATGGCTGCATCGAGTGATGCAAACGGCATCTCCGTGAGCACAGGCGAACTTTCTGTGACTGCGAAGGTAAATGTGGTGTATGAGGTGATCGCCAGCACATCGCTGAATTCCGGTTCCTGAGTGAACCCGTAAGGCGGCGGGACCGCCCCAAAACAAGCGGGAATGCCATAGGCGTTCCCGCTTCATGTTGCCCAAAAAACCGGGATTGTCAAGGGCCGCAGCCCTTGACGTTCCATCCGGCTTCGGCGGCAAGTACGCCGAAACGGATGAAAGCCCTCAGGCTTTCGTACCTTGCGGCTTTTGCTGCCCGGGAGCGGAGCGAGAAGCAATAAGCCGTGAAAAACTCGAAAAAGTGGTCTTTCGCCACTTTTTCGATACGCTGAAGCGAAGCGGGAATGCCTATGGCATTCCCGCTTGTTTTATCCAGAAAGACAGGCGCTTATTCCGCCGTGACCTCTGCGGCCGCGGGCGCTTCTTCCGCCTTGGGCGTGCCGAGGTAGCTCGGCAGCTGCATGCCCGCCATGTCGAACAGCTCCTGCATGGGCGGGATGCTCTTGACGATCCCGGAAAGGAAGTTCGCTGTGGCGCTCTTTTCTCCGTTCGCGCCGTCCCAAACGGTCACCTTGTCGATCTTGATGTTCTTGATGGCGTCCACCTGAATCTGCATCAGAGCTTCCATCTTGTCCGCAAGCATCAGCCGGAGCGCATCGGAAGGATTGCCCGCCGCAGCCACAACCTGCGTGAAACCGTCCGCCTGCTTGATGAGCATCTCCTGCGCACCGCGGGCTTCCGCTTCCATGCGCATGTAGATTGCGTCCGCTTCGCCGCGGGCTTTGCGGCGGATCTGCTCTGCCTGCGCCTCGGCTTCCAGCTCAATACGGCGCTTTTCCACTTCGGTTTTCACAATGATGTCGGCCTCAAGCGTGGCCTTTTCACGCGCTGCGCGCGCTTCTTCTGCGGCGCGCTCTGCGGAGTAGGACTCCTCAAGCGCTTTTGCGGATTGTACCTTTTCCGCTGCGGTGGCGATGCGCTGGGCTTCCGCCTCCTGCTCGCGCAGTTTGGCGTTGGAGCGCGTCACATCGATGCGTGCATCGTTTTCACCCTGAATGGCGGTAGCGTTTGCCTGTGCCACCTTGATGCGTTGATCCATATTGGCGTTCGCTTCGCCGATGGCGCCGTCGCGTTCCTTCTCGGCAACGGATTTCTTCGCATCGTTGATGGCCTTTGCGGCAGCTTCGCGGCCAAGCGCGGTGATGTAGCCCGACTCATCGCTGATATCGGTTACGTTTACGTTGATGAGGCGAAGGCCGATTTTCTTGAGCTCGGTTTCCACGTTGCGGGAAACCGCTTCAAGGAACTTGTCGCGGTCGGTGTTGATCTCCTCAATATCCATTGTAGCCACAACGAGACGCAGCTGGCCGAAAATGATGTCCTTGGCAAGCTCCTGGATGGAAGCAAGGCTCAGGCCAAGAAGCCGTTCCGCCGCGTTCTGCATGACGCCCTGCTCGGTAGAGATGCCAACTGTGAAGCGGGAGGGAACGTCTACGCGGATGTTCTGGCGGGAAAGCGCGTTGACAAGGTCTACCTGCAGAGACATCGGCGTGAGATCCAGAAACTGGTATGCCTGCACGAGCGGCCAGACAAACGCTGCGCCGCCGTGAATGCAGATGGACGATTTGCTTGAACCATCCTTGTTGCGGCCCACCTGGCCGTAAATGACCATGATCTTATCCGATGGGCACTTCTTGTAGCGTGTGAGCAGCACAAGCAGCAGAGAGAACAGCAGCACTGCGATAACGACTGCGGCGATGATTCCTTCCATTCCTGGCATTTTTGATTTTACCCCCTTATTGCATTCATTTCATTTTATGCCTGACATTGTATGAAACGACCGCTCAGCCTTTCGGCTGCACGATCAGCGTCGTTTTTCCGGATACGCCCACAACCACAACTTCCGCCCCGGTTTTGATGGGCGTTTCGCAATCCGTCACGGCATCGATCTGCGTCAATCGCTCCTGCAAAAGCAGCGTCACTTTACCTGTTTCGCTGCGCGCAGGCGGGATGGTGAGATAGACCGTGCCGCAAAGGCCCACGGCGTTGCGCACATCAAGCGTGCCGTTGTATTGCAGCCGCAGGAAGGATTTGAGAATAAGCGCCGTTAAAACCATCGCAAGTGCTCCCGCTGCAACGGCAAGCAGTACGGCAAGGCCGCGATCCGTGCCGCTGCGCAAAAAGGCAAGCCCAACCCAGCCGCCGACGGCGAAGAGCGCGATGATCCCGCGCAGGGAGAAAAGCTGAAGGCCCGCCCCAACCCCTGCGTCATGGTCTCCGATGGAAGCTGCGTCTGCGGCGCTGATGTCCGGGATATCCGGCACACCGTCGCCGTCAATGTCGATGGTAAGATCCAGGTCGGCATCTGCATCGTGGCCAAGGCCGATGAGCGTCAGCACCATCTGGATCAACAGCAGCGCTGTGGCCGGAAATGCAACGAAAGCAAAGCCGCGTTCCAGTGCATCCAGCGATTCCCACCAAGCAAGCATGTATGATTCCTCCCCCGTAATGGTTATAAATCGAGCGTCTTAAGCAGGCGCTGCGCATTTTGATGCAGCACGCCGGAAGAATACGCAAGCAGCATAATTTCAAGCACGTTCAGCAGCCGTGCCTTTGCGCCTGCATAGGGTTCAGCGTAATCCGCAAGCGACGCTTCTACAGCCGTGCGCATCGCCCCGCGCGCGGGGATTCCCGCGCCAAGGGCGCCGAGCGCGTCCGTAAAGCGGCAATAGAGCGCCGTGTCGCTCATGCCGTCTGCTCCCATGTATGCGCCTGCATGTGCGCAGAGGGCGATAATGCTTTCAATCTGCAACGAATCCTTCAAAGCGTTGATGATGAGCAGCCGTGAAAGCTGATCGCGCGCATAGCGCTTGCCGCGGGGCGGGGAAACGAAGCCGCGCTTCACCCAGTTTTGTATGGTGTGCGGCGCAAGCCCGGTGATTTCCGCTACCTGCGAGAGCACGAGCCCGCCGGCCAGGAACATCGGCGCGAGGAGGTCTTCCGCAATACCGCGGCGTGAAAGCTCCACCTCGATCGTGGAGCCGGGCAAAAGACCGATCATGAGAACCTCCTTGCCTTTGTTTGTGCATAGTATAACATACGGTCAAGTGACTGTCAATCGGGGTTCGGTGAAATAAGAGCGCACGGAAGAACCGTGCGCTCCTTTGTTGCTAAGTTAAACGGTGCTGCAAATGGTTTAAAGCGTGGCGACGTGGTCGGCTGTGCGTGCAGCCTTAAAGGCCTTCACAATCTGAACCGACATGGCGACGAGGCCAACACAATAGGAAAGGAAGAATTTAATCACAAAATAGATGACCCAACCAATGATGGGGAGGAACAGGAACATACGCGGCTGAATGGCGCTGAGCGCATGCCAGCCACAGGGAAGCCCCGCAAGCGCATAAGCAAACACGAGAGCGACATAGAAAGGAAAATAGCCAGAGGCCAGGCAAAGGATGAGCACGGTGCCGAAGATTACGCCGGTGCGGATCAGCAGCTTCCGCTTGTCCGCCTTCAGCTTTGCCCCATAGGCATTTACACAGTCACAGCAGAGGTTGGTGCCGTAACGGTCTACACAGGCTTTGCACAGGGATTTACCACATTCGGAGCAATAACCTATGGCAGGCTGATCTGGATGATAATAGCAATTCATAGAAAACCTCTCAACATTTTATAACATAATTTATAACATAAATATTGCCATATAACAATGGGGAAAACGAACATAATATGAATAGCAGGAAATTGAAACCGAAAGGCGGTGAAAAAATGGGCAAGGAACGGCTTGTGATTGAGCCTAAGCGCAAAGGGGATGATGGCTACCGCACGTTTTCCATCCGCATCCGTCAGGAGCTGGTGGATCGGCTGGAATCGCTTTCCGCCGCGAGCGGCCATAGCCGCAACGAGTTAATCGGCTTGCTGCTGGAATACGCCGTCGAAAATTGTGAAGTGAAGGAAAATCCGCCGGATGCTTGACAAACGCCCGCATTCCGCATAAACTAGAGTATAATTGAACGACTGCGTTGAAGAAGAGGAGTACGCGCTCCATCCTGCATCAGAGAGACGGCTTCACCGGCTGCAAGGGCTGTCGGCGGGCAGGCGCGGAAGGTCGCTTCGGAGCATTCCGGCCGAGCGGATTTGGGTAAGCCGGAACGAGCGTGCCGCGTTAAGGCGCATGAGGTGGGGCTGTGCCATGCGCAAGCCCAACAAAGGTGGTACCGCGAGCATTTCGTCCTTTGAAGGCGAATTGCTCTTTTTTTATGAACCGAACAGAAACAGGAGGATTGACCCAATGAACAGGGAAATGCCCAAGGCATACGACCACAGCGCTGTGGAAAACAGGCTGTATGAAACATGGGAGAAGAACGGGTACTTCCATGCCGAGCCCAACACCGGCAAACCGCCGTACTGCATCGTGATCCCGCCGCCGAACATCACGGGCCAGCTCCACATGGGGCATGCGCTTGATGAAACGCTGCAGGATGTGCTGATCCGTTACAAGCGCATGGCGGGATATGAGGCGCTTTGGCTCCCCGGAACCGATCATGCTTCCATTGCCACGGAAGTGAAGATTGTGGAGCAGATGGCGAAGGAGGGCATCGACAAGCGCGACATTGGCCGGGAAGCATTTTTGGAGCGCGCATGGGAATGGAAACGCGTTTACGGCGGACGCATCGTGCAGCAGCTGAAAAAGCTCGGCTCCTCGTGCGATTGGGAACGCGAACGCTTCACCATGGATGCGGGCTGCAACAAAGCTGTCACGAAGGTGTTTGTGGAGCTTTACAACAAGGGGCTCATCTACCGGGGCGACCGCATCATCAACTGGTGCCCCACGTGTAAGACAGCCCTTTCGGATGCCGAGGTGGAATACGAGGAGCAGAACAGCCATCTTTGGCATGTGCGTTACGATGCGCCCGACAAATCCTATTCCATCACCGTGGCGACAACGCGCCCGGAAACCATTCTGGGCGATACAGCAATTGCCGTGAACCCGGCGGATGAACGCTATGCGGACATCGTGGGCAAAACGGTGGTCATCCCCGTGGTGGGGCGGGAGATCCCCATCGTGGCGGATGAATATGTGGAGATGGAATTCGGCACCGGCGCGGTGAAGATCACCCCTGCGCATGACCCGAACGATTTCGAGGTTGGCGTGCGCTGCGGGCTGCCCGTGCTGCGCGTATTCACGGACGACGGCCACATCAACGAGCTCGGCGGCGCATACGAGGGACTAACGACCATGGAATGCCGCAAGCAGCTCGTTGCGGACATTGATGCGGCGGGCAACCTTGTGAAGGTGGAGCCGTATGCGCACAACGTGGGCACATGCTACCGCTGTCATTCCACGGTGGAACCGCTCGTTTCCAAACAGTGGTTTGTGGATATGAAACCGCTGGCAGAGCCTGCGCTTGAGGCCGTGCGTTCGGGCGAGATCAAGTTTGTGCCGGAGCGCTTCGACAAAACATATTATAATTGGATGGAAAACATCCGGGATTGGTGCATCTCCCGCCAGCTCTGGTGGGGTCACCGCATCCCTGCTTATTATTGCGACGCCTGCGGCGAAACGGTGGTTTCCGCGGAAGCGCCGGAAAAATGCCCGAAGTGCGGCGCGCCCATGCATCAGGATGAGGATGTGCTCGACACCTGGTTCTCAAGCGGCATGTGGCCGTTCTCCACGCTCGGCTGGCCGGAGGAGACGGAGGCGCTCAAGTATTTTTACCCGACCGCAACGCTTGTGACGGGCTATGATATCATCTTCTTCTGGGTGGCACGCATGATCGTGTTCGGCAAAGAGGTGATGAAGCAAAAGCCCTTCAGCACGGTTTACATCCACGGCATCGTGCGCGACGAGCTTGGACGGAAGATGTCCAAATCCCTTGGCAACGGCATCGACCCGCTGGAGATCATCAAGGATTACGGCGCGGATTCGCTGCGCTTCAGCCTCATCACCGGCAACAGCGCGGGAAACGACATGCGCTTTTACAGCAAGAAGGTGGAAGCGGCGCGCAACTTCTGCAACAAGGTTTATAACGCCGCGCGCTTTGTGCTGATGAACCTGGGCGAAGAAGCGCCGGGCGAGATCGACAGCACCGCGCTTGACATGGCGGACAAGTGGATTCTCCACCGCCTGAACACCATCGCAAAGGAAGTGACGGGCAACCTTGATTCGTTTGACCTGAACCTTGCCGCACAGAAGATTTACGATTTCATCTGGACGGAGTTCTGCGATTGGTATATCGAAATGGCAAAGTCGCGCCTCAGCGGCGAGGATACCGCTGCGAAAGCAAACGTCCGTGCGATCCTTGTGCATGTGCTTGCAAGCTCCATGAAGCTCCTGCATCCGTTCATGCCGTTCATTACGGAGGAGCTTTATCAGAACCTGCCCGGCGCGGAGGAGACCATCATGCGCGCCGCATGGCCGCAGTATGATGCAGCGCTGGAATTCCCGCGGGAGGCGGCAACGATGGAAGGCGTGATGGATCTCATCCGCTCCATCCGCAACGTGCGCGCGGAGATGAACGTGCCGCCGGCAAAGCGCGTTTCCATGACGCTTGTTGCGCATGCGGACGATGCGGCGGCGATGGAGGAAGCTTCGCCTTATGTCATGAGGCTTGCCGGCGCAGACCGCATCCATGTGCAGCTTAACAAAGCCGGTGTCCCGGAAAACGCGGTTTCCGTGGTGGGACAGCTTGCGGAAGCCTTCATTCCACTTACGGACCTTGTGGATATCGACAAGGAAATTGAGCGCATGAAGAAGGAAATCAGCAAGACGGAGGGCGACATCGCACGCGCGGAGGGCAAGCTCAACAACGCGGGCTTTGTAGCCAAGGCTCCGGAGCGGGTCATCGCGGAGGAGCGTCAGAAGCTCGAAAACGCGAAGACACTGCTTCAGAAGCAGCAGGCCAGACTTGAGGAGCTGCAAAAATAAAGCAGCAAACGACAGAAAAACAGCAAAAAGGCTCCTGCCGGAAAAACGGGCGGGAGCCTTGCTTTGATTCACACATAAAATCGCAGGCGATCTTTTCCGCAGCCGACAACGCTATTCTTTCATGTGGATGGGAACGTACATGTCCTCCAGGCAGAAGCTTTTGGCTTGCAGCCAGCCAGGCGTCACGATATGAAACATGGGGTAGCGCTCCTCTTCGCCCTCCGCGTTGACATGCAGCGTGAAAAGTTCGCTTTTTTCAACCCAGTCCTTGATTTCCTGTTGGGTTTTCATCCAGTCCGCAGCCTCATCCAAATCTGCATCCTTGCAGACGGCCACGGCATAGAGGCCAAAGGGGAATTCTTCCACCGCATAGCCGCCGCAGTCGGTTTCATCCGCGCCTGCGGGGAGCGCATAGACCCACTCTGTTGCCTGCTTCCGTTCGTTGTACCACATGAAGTCCCGCGGCGAAAGCTCGCACGGCAATGCTGCATGGTAATCGGAGAACCATTTGTTGAATGCGTTAAAAGCTTGCTCTGTACGGATGGGGCCGGATTTTACGACCTTCATCCGGGGAAGTTCAATGATTCGGATTTGTTGCATAATGAATTCCCTCCTCAGGATAGAAGTAATTGTAAAAACTGCCTGCATGGTACTGCCGCCAGCCAGCTTTCATTTTTTATATGGTAGGTCCTCCAAACGGGTAAACAGCTCAAAGACTTGGTTCAAAAATGTTTCTACGGCTGAAAACTGTTGCGGTGGCAGGCGTTCCAGCCTACCGGCAAGATACGCAACATCATTTTTGCCCTGACTTCCAAAAATGATTGAATCGCTGGAAATAGACAGTTTTTCACAGATCCTTTTTAGCGTGGATACCGTAATTCCCGCGACTCCGCGTTCTATGTCGGATACATTTTTGGTTCCAAGCGAGACAATTTCACCAAATTGGGCTTGCGTTAAGCCTGCGCGCTCCCGTGCGATTCTGATCTGGTTCCCGATATAAATGTTGATTTCCTTTTTGTCGCGCACTGCGGAGCCTCCAATATCATATGGCATCACGCTATTAGTTTAAGTAATGGCGTGGTTGACATAAACCCGATAATGCTATTATAATTTATGGCAGCAATAGCACCACTTTGGATTTTATAGAGTATAGACAAAAAACGGTAATTCAAATCATTTAAGAAAATAAAAGGACGGAGCAGCTTTATGAATATCAAAAATGAATTAGAAGCAATGAATGAAAGGATGTTTACCGATGAACTGCTGGACAAAATCCTTGCGGCGCACAGAAACGAGCTGGTGAATACTGGCTTTGAAACGGGCGAACAGAGCTGCGCGGAAACCGAACAGGCGCTTGCCGCAATGCTGACCGAGGGGCAAAGAAAAAGACTGGCGGAAGTGGAGGCGGCCCATTTGGACAGCCTGAAGTATGCTCTGAAATTCAGTTTTACGCGCGGCGTTTATGTTGGTTTTAATCAATACTTTGCGGATGATGAGGATGCGGATAAACGGCCGTTTGAACAATTCGTTGGAGAAGCGATTCTCCGTGATCCTGAAACGCAGCGGTATTCCGTTTACTATGAAAAGCGGAAGCACGTGAATGAATTGCTTGCGGATTTGCATGGGCAACTCGGTGAAACCGCTGACGAGCAATTGACATCCGCCGAAATAGCATGGGACGATGGGGCTTGCGGAACGCTGCGCTATGCGTTTTACATGGGCTACCGTTATGCCCTTTCTATCATTGAGGAAGTTGCACCCCTTGGCGGCACGCTGGACCTCATCGGCAAAACGCTTATGACGGAGCATGAGCTTGGTTTTACGCAGACCCGACTGGAACAGGAGCAGCGGGAGCAAAATGAAATGGCCCGGCGCAGGCATGTGGGAGCATTCCTGCTTTCTTTGTAAAGTTTCGCCTCATGTGCGCAGCGCGGAGCAATACGAAACGGCATCCCGCGAACGGGTTTGGTCAGGGAAGCGAATATAGCCCTTTCCCGCGCGTATGGAGCGCCGCAGCGTTCACAATGCGGTAGCGCCCGCGCCCGGCATGCTCGATGAACCCTTCCGCAGCGAGCTGCTCAAGCGAGCGCAGCAGGTGGCGGTAGCTCGTGCCGATCAAACCGGCCGTTTCCGTGAGCGGTTCCGCAAACAGGCCGCCGTGCGCCGTGGCAGCGATGTAGGCGCAAAGGCGCGTTTCCAGCGGATAAAGGATAATATGGGAGCAGTTTTCCGTGCTGCGCTTGAGCTTGCCGGCAAGGGCGGCTCCGACCCGGTTCAGGAAGGTCGTATTCGTGCAGAGCGCGTCGCGGTTGCGTGCAAGCGGCACGCCTGCGCACACCACGTCCGTCAGGGCGCGGATGCTCGTTTCGGCTGTAAATGTGCCGAGCATCAGCTCAAGATCACCGATGATGTCGCCCGCCTGAGAAAAGCACAGCAGAAGCTCGCGCCCGTTTTCCGCAAGGACGCTTGCTTTCGCACGCCCGGTGAGGACAAGCATGAAATAGGCAAGCGGATGCCCTGCCGTGCAAATGGACTCGCCCGGCGCGAAGCGGAGCGCAACTGCGCCGCAAAGCGTGTCTGCCGGGAGGCCTGCCGCAGCCATTGCATGGCGCTGCGGCCCGGAAAGCGGAAGCTGTTGCATCGATTTCATCCCCTTTTGAAACAATATGACATATGTCCTATTGTTTGTCAAGCCACCGCCGTATGCTAGTGGGCGTAAAAGGAGCGAAGCGATGTATTATTTGATTTCATTTGCCACTGCCATGCTGGTTTCGGCGATGGTTACGGTCAACGGAACGCTTTCAAATGCATATGGGACGTATCTTTCCACAGTCATGATCCATGCGGTGGGGATTGTGCCCGCCTCGCTGATTGCGCTCGTGCGCCGGGAGCGCGTGTTCGCGGTGCGCGGCCTTAAGCCGGGCGTGTTCCTCGGCGGTGCGATCGGCGTGATCACGGTCGTCTGCAACAACGCGGCCTACACCGGCGGCATAGGCGTTTCGGCAATGGTTGCGCTGAGCCTGTTGGGGCAGACGGTGGCCTCCCTCCTGGTGGATCAGTTCGGCTTGTTTCACATGCCCGTAAAGCGCTTCAACGGAGCAAAGCTCATCGGCCTTCTCTTTACGGCGGCGGGTATCGGATGCATGCTTTACGGCGCAAAAACCGCCATACTTCCCGTGCTGCTTTCTTTCCTTATGGGCGTCACGATTGTGCTTTCGCGCAGCGTAAACGCGCTGCTTGCGGAAAAAACAAGCCTTTTTGTGAGCACGTGGTACAATTATTCCGTGGGGCTTTCCGTGTCCCTTTGCGTTTGGCTTTTAACGCGTCTGATGCAGGGGGCGCCGTCTTTGCCTGAAGCTGTGGCCGCCGTGCCGCTTTGGGCCTATCTCGGCGGGCTGATGGGCGTGGTCACGGTGTCCGTGCAAAGCTTCGTAACGCCGCGCATGCCTGCGTTTCAGCTCACGCTGATCCTGTTCGTGGGGCAGGTGTTTATGGGGCTTGTGCTGGATGCGCTTTCCGGTGCGGGCGGCTCTGCACAGGAATGGATCGGCGGCGTGTTCGCTGTGGCGGGGCTTTCCCTCAATGCGCTGCTTGACAGGCGCGCGGAACGGGGGAAGCCTGCTGAGGGAAAGCTGCATACTTCAGAGGAGCGGAAGTAAGAACAGGGCGCCGTTTTTTGAACATGAGCCGGCCATGCGAAACCGGTTTCGAACATAAATAAAATGAATCTTCCTGAAACGCGCGCGGGCAAAAAGCCTGCCGCGTGTTTTTTTTGGACCGCCCGGAAAGAATAGGGGATACCAGTTTTCAGGAGGATTTGTGCATATGGCGGTCAACAGGGCGTTTTTTGGCCTCGTGGGCATAACGCTGGAAGGAGAGCGGCTGGAAGAACGCGCAAGGGAATTGGCTGCGCGCGCAGCGGGCCGCGCCCGGCGCACCCGTTTTGCGGAAACGCTGCATCCGGGTGGCGACCGGCGGGCCATCCTTAACGATTATAAGCGCCTGTGCGCTTCGGCGCGGGAAGGCGTGGAGCTTTCCCCCGCAGCCGAAACGCTGCTGGATTCGTTTTATGTTGTGGAAAAAAGCCTCGTGGCGCTTACGAACATGAGCGAACAGCTGCGGGATAAAACGCTGCCCGTAAACCGCGAAGGGGAACATGTCGGCTTTGCACGGGCCTACTCCGTTGCGGCGGGGCTTGTCGGACATCACAGCGCGCGCATTGACGATGCGGCGCTCACGCGCTACTTAACCGCATTTCAGCAGGTCAGCCCGCTTTCCATGCGTGAGCTTTGCGCCCTGCCCGCCATGCTCCGCCTCTGCACGGTGCGCGTGGTGCGCCTGATGAGCGAGGCGGCCGCGCGCCGCGCGGAGGAGCATAGGCGCGCAAGGGAGCTTGCGGACGCGCTTTGCCGCATTTCATGGGATGACAAACGCACAGGTATGATTCTGGAGCGTGCCGGTTTGCAGGCGCGGCCGGCATGCGTGGAGCGCCTTATGGCGCTGTTGCAGGAAAGGGACGAATATCGCCTGATTGAACGGGTGAATGCGGCGCTGCGCATGGCAGATGCCGATGCGGATGCGCTCACCGGGAAGGATCGCCGCATTCAGGCTCAGAACGCCGCGCGTATGCAGAGCGCGATTGCAAGCCTCAGATTCCTTGATTCGCTTGATTTCCGGGATTTTTTTGAGCGGTTCAGCGGTGTGGAGGCTGCACTCCGGGGCGACCCTGTTTATTCGCAAATGGATGCGGCAACGCGTGCCTATTACCGCACATGTGTGGAACGCCTTGCGCGGCGGCTTTCCGTAGCCGAGACGGTGGTCGCAAAAACGGCGGTACGGTTGGCGCAGGAAGGGGAAGGCAGGCTTGCACATGTGGGCGCATATCTCTTTGAAGAAGGAGAACCCATGCTCAGCAATGCGCTCCGGCCGGACAAGCGCCGCATTCGTCTTGCGGAAAACCAGAAGCTTGCGCTGTTTGCCGCAGGGGAGCTTGCCCTTACGGCAGCGCTCATCGCGCTTGCCGCGACGGGCGGCTTTGTGCCGTGCATGCTTTCGCTGCTGCCTGCGTGGAGCCTTGGCCGCTTTCTCGCCGTGCGCATCGCCATGTGGGGGCGGGAGAGCGTGCGCATCCCGCGCATGGAACTGTCCTCCGGCGTACCTGCGCATGCGCGCACGCTCGTTGTAGTGCCAACGCTCGTCCTGTCGGAAGATGCGGTTGCCGCATCGCTTGCGCAGCTGGAAACACACTATCTTGCAAATCCGCTCTCAAACTGCAGCTTTGCCGTTCTGGGGGATTTTAAGGATGGGCCTGAGGAATGGCGCGCCGGGGAACGGGAGTTGCTTGCGGAGGCAAAGCGGCAAACGGACGCTTTAAACGACCGTTATGCCAAGGACGGCGCTCCCATCTTTTTTTTCCTGCACCGCAAGCGGGAACTTTCCCGTTTTGACGGGGTATATATGGGGCGTGAACGCAAACGCGGCGCGCTCTCCGACCTGGTGGAGCTGCTTGCTGTGGGGGAGGACGGGCCGTTTGTGCTCATCAGCGCGCCGCTCCCCAAAGAGGTGCGCTACTGCCTCACGCTTGACGCGGACACCGTCCTGCCGCCGGGCGCGCTCGCAAAGTGCATCGGTGCGATGGAGCATCCGCTTAACCGCGCGCTGGCCGATCGGAACGGCGTAGTGCGTCAGGGCCATGGCGTGATTGCCCCGCGCATGCGGCAGACGCTTTCCTCCGCTGTAAAAACGCCGTTTGCGCGCCTGGTGAGCGGGGAAAGCGGCGTGGATCTTTACGCGTCCGCCGCAAGCGAGTTTTATCAGGATGTTTTCGGCACGGGAATCTTCGGCGGCAAGGGAATTTTTGATGTAACTGTTTTTCGTGCCGCACTGCGAAATTGGATCCCGGAGAACACCGTGCTCAGCCACGACCTTCTGGAAGGCTGCTTCCTGCGCGCGGGTTTTATGGGGGACGTTGCGTTCTATGATGGAGAGCCTTCCACGTTTTCCGCCTGGTGGAAGCGGCAGCACCGCTGGATGCGTGGGGATTGGCAGCTTCTGCCGTTCCTGCTGCCGCATCTGCAGGATGCGGCGGACAGCCCTCACAAGACGCCGCTTTCTTTGCTTTCGCGTGCAAAGATGCTGGATAACCTGCGCCGCACGCTCCTGGCCCCCGCGGTGTTCAACCTGCTTTTGCTCATGCCCTATTTCGGCGGCGGCGCATACGTGTGGATCGGGCTTGTTGCTCTTTGGGATGGTTTCCTTTGGGACGCGGGCAGCCTGCTTTGTTCGTTCTTTACACAGGGCTTCCGGGGGCGGGATGCATGGGGCGCTTTGCGCGAGCGCGCAACGGCGGCGCAGAGAGCGCTGCTCGAATTTGTAACGCTGCCGTTTGCTGCGGTGAAAAACGGGGATGCAATGGGGCGTTCTCTCTGGCGCGTGCTCGTTTCCCACCGCAACATGCTTGAGTGGCAGACGGCGGCGGAAACCTCCAAAAAAGCGCAGCAGCAAGGGATTGTAGGAACGTGCAAGCTGCTTTGGCCATGCCTGCTTGCGGGTGCTTTGATGGCCGCGAGCGCATTTCTGGGGCACATGCCCATTGCAAGCCTTCTGCTTGCGGCGTTGTTTTTTTCAGCGCCCGCGCTTGTGCTCCGGTTGGACCGGCCGCGTGCCGGGGAGTCGCTCTCTCCCGGCGCGCGTGAAGCCGTGCTCGGCTGGGCCAAACGGACATGGCAATACTTTGAGACCTTCTGCACGGAGGAAAACGGGTTTTTGCCGCCGGATAATTTTCAGGAGGCGCCGCTTGGCGCTGCGGTTAAAAACACATCTCCCACAAACATTGGCATGGCGATGCTTTCCGCTGTGGCCGCGCATGCGCTTGGACTGATCGAATCCTCGGTGCTCCTCCTGCGCCTCAGCTCCATGGCGGAGCGCATGGAGCGTGCGGAAAAGTGGAACGGGCATCTTTATAACTGGTACTCCCTTTCTCCCCTTACCCCGCTTGCGCCGCGCTATGTTTCCACGGTGGACAGCGGAAACCTCGCGTGCTGCCTTCTCACGGCGGAAAGCGCGCTTGCCGCACTCAAAACGCCTGAGGCAGAGGCGCTCGGGAAGCGTCTGCGCGCGCTTGCGGAAGGCATGGACTTCCGCAAGCTTTACGACGAAAAGAAAAAACTGTTTCATATTGGGTTCGACTGTGTTTCCGGAACCCTTACAAAATCCTGGTATGACCTTATGGCATCCGAATCGCGGCTTACCAGCTTCATCGCCATCGCATTGCACCAGGTGGATCCGGAGCACTGGCAAAACCTGTCCCGCCTGCTTGTGGATGCGGGCGGCGGGCGAACACTCATCTCCTGGAGCGGCACCATGTTTGAATACCTGATGCCCGTTCTGTTTACGGGAATGACAGAGGGAAGCCTGCTGTTTGAAAGCTGCATGGCGGCGGTACGCGCACAGCGCACCGCCGTGCCGGCCGGTACCCCCTGGGGAGTTTCGGAATCGGGATACTATGCATTCGACCGGGCGATGTATTACCAATACCGCGCCTTTGGCGTGCATGCGCTGGCGCTTTCCCCCGCGCGGGAGCGGGAATGCGTGATCTCGCCGTATTCTTCCATGCTTGCACTTATGGCGGAGCCGCGTGCGGCCGTTGAAAACCTTGTGCGGCTGGAGACGCTTGGCGCGCTTGGACAGTACGGCTTTTACGAGGCGCTTGACTTCACCCCGCAACGCCTGCGCGAGGGCGTGCCGTTTGAACCGGTTAAAAGCTACATGGCGCACCATCAGGGCATGAGCCTTTGCGCAGCTGCAAACGCGCTTACGGGCAACGCGCTTGCTGCGCATTTTCTGTGCGTGCCGGAGGTGCGCGCAGCGCGCTTGCTGCTCGCGGAAAAACGGCCCTCGCTTGCGCTTGCCATCCGTGCATTCCGCAGCGGCGGAGCGCCGAAGGAGGAGCCGCTGCCACGCAGGGAGAGCAGGCCGCGCGTGGTAACGCGGCTGGGCGCGCTTCCCGAAACGCAGCTGCTGACAAATGGGCGCTATACCGCATTTTTAACGGATGGGGGCATTTCTTACAGCCGATGCGGGGACGTGATGCTTACGCGCTTCCGGCCGGATGCGCTGCGCACCGATTCCGGCATCCACTTTCTCGTGCGGGATGGAACGCGCGTCTGGTCGCTCGGCGCCGCGCCTGCCAACGCTGCGGCCGATGCATACCGTGTGACGCTTGAAGCGCATAAAGTGGCTTATGAACGCAGGGACGGCAGCATAACGTCCCGGCTTCTCGTATGCGTCTCCCCACGCCACGACGGGGAAGTGCGGCATCTGCTGCTGAAAAACGATGGGGATATGCCACGGGAACTGGAGCTCGGTGTGTTCGCGGAGATCGCCCTTGCAACACAGGCGGAGGACCTTGCGCACCCGGCATTTGTGAAGCTTACGGTAGATGCGAAGCTCGTAAATGGGACGCTGCTGTTTGAACGCAGGGGGCGGGCCGCCTGCTGGGCGTATGCGCGCCTTACGGGGCCTGCCAGGGTGCGCTATGCGGCGGACCGGCTTTCTTATCTCGGGCGGAACAAAACATATGCCGACGCGATGAAAACGCCTGCGGCTGTACCCGAGACCGTGTCCGCACCCATTGAGCCCGGGCTTTGCGCGCGCGCAAACCTGACGCTCCGGCCGGGGGAAAGCGCGGAGTTTACGCTGGTGTTCGGCATGGCGGAAAGCGAACGGGCTGCGCTTGCGGAGGCGGAAGCCATGTGCGCGGAAGCGGCGGAGGCATTTGATCTCGCCTGGGCGCATGCAGAGAGCGCGCTGCGCTTTCAGGGGGTGGAGCGGGGCCGGGCAACGCTGTACGAGCGTATCGCAGCGCGGCTGATCCTCGGCATCCCGACGGGACGTTCGGTGCCTGAGGGCAAATGCGCGGGCGTTCAGGGGCTTTGGAAACTCGCGATCTCGGGGGACCTGCCCCTTGTAACGCTTCGTGTGGACCGGCACGCTTCCGTGCGCATGGCAAAAACGCTGCTTGAGCTGCATGCATATCTTTCTGCACGCGGCGTGCGGTTTGACCTTGCGTTTCTCGGCGTTTACCCAAACGAATATGCAGGCGAGCTGCGCCTCAGACTGCAGGATATGATCGAGGCCTGTGCAGGCGGGGATGAAACCGTGCATCTGCTGCACGATTATGCGCTTTCTGAGGAAGACCGCGCTGTGCTTGCGGCGCTTACGCTCGTCTCTGTCGATCCGAAAAAGAGCCTTAGCCGCCAGTTCGCAACACCGGCTGCACGGGAGATTCCGGTTGCGGCGTTCACGCCGCGTCGGGAAGCGCGCGGCGCATTTGCGCCGAAGGAAGAACCGCTGCTGTTCACAAACGGCTGCGGCGGCTTCAACGATGCGGGGGATGAATACGTCATCCGCCTTTCCCCCGGAGAAAGTACGCCGCTTCCCTGGGCAAATGTAATTGCAAACGAGCGCTTCGGTACGCTTGTAACAGAAACCGGCGGCGGCTATACATGGTGCGGCAACAGCCGGGAGCACAAGCTCACGCCTTGGGCAAACGACCCGGTGCGCGACCCGAAGGGGGAAATCCTTCTGCTTTATGATGCGGAGGACATGACGGTGTGGACGCTCACGCAGGGGCCGCTTTCGCGCGGCGCGCGCACCGAAACGCGCCACGGTTTTGGCTATACGCGCTATTCCTCCGAAGCGGAGGAGTTTTCTGCGGAGCTTACGGTATTTGTGGATGCGGCGCTGCCGGTGAAGTATTCCATCCTTACCCTGCGCAACCCCATGCTGCGGGAACGACGCATAGGCATTGTGTACGCGGCGGAATGGGTGCTTGCAGATCAGGTGCGCCCGGCAAGCATCTTCACCCGGTTTGAAGGCCGCGCATGCTATGCGGAGAATTTGCGTGAACCTGGGGAAACCGCAGCATATATCGCTATGGCGGGCGGCGCGGCTTCGGTGGAATGCTCAATGGACCGTGAAGACGTGCTTTCCGGCGGCTGGGCGCGGGAAACCTGGGATGCCGCAGGCACGGCCTACGGCACGGGCTTTTCCGCGCTGCGCACCCAGCTTGTGCTGGCGCCGGGCGAAACGCGCACGCTTGTACTTTTGTTGGGAGAAGACCGGCCGGAGGCGGTTGAACCGTTGCTTTCCACGGATGCGCAGGCTGCACAGGGGCGCCTTGGCGCTGTGCGCGCGCTGTGGCGCGAACGGCTCGGGGCGGTGCAGGTAAAAACGCCGGACCGGGCGATGGATGTGCTCGTGAACGGGTGGCTGCCGTATCAGACATGGAGCGCCCGTGTGCTCGGGCGCACGGGCTATTATCAGTGCGGCGGCGCAATCGGCTTCCGGGATCAGCTTCAGGATATGCTTTCGCTTCTTTATTCCGATGCGCAGCGTGTGCGCGCACATATCCTGCTGTGCGCCGCGCGGCAGTTTGAAGCAGGCGATGTGCTGCATTGGTGGCACCCGCCTGCGAACGGTGTGCGCACACGCATCACGGATGACAGGCTCTTCCTTCCATATGCAGCGCTTGCGTATGCAGAGGCAACGGGCGACGCTTCCATCTGGAACGAGCATGCGCCGTATCTTGCGGATGCGTCCATCCCGGAGGGAAAGCGCGACCTGTATTGCGTGATGCGCGAGGGAGAGAAGAAGGAGCCGCTGTATCTGCACTGCGCGCGCGCCATTGACCTTACGCTGGAAAAGGGAGCGCATGGCCTGCCGCTGATGGGCGGAGGGGATTGGAACGATGGCATGGACCGCGTGGGGGACGGCGGCGGAGAGAGCGTGTGGCTCGGCATGCTGCTGCTTGATGTGCTCTCCCGCTTTGCGCCTGTTGCGGCACAGGCAGGGGACGCGGAACGCGCCGCGCGGTATGAAACGGAGGCCAATGCGCTTCGCGGCGCGTTGGAGGAGGCTGGATGGGACGGAGCATGGTATCGCCGGGCATACTTTGGCGACGGGCGGAGCCTGGGTTCGCGCGGCGGGGAGGCGTGTGCGATTGATCTCATTGCGCAGGCATGGGCGGCAATGTGCGGCCTTTCACATGCGGAAGAAGCGTTTGAATCTGCGATGGCCCTGCTTGTTGACCGTGAAAACGGCGTGGTGCGCCTGCTTGCTCCGCCATTTGTGCAGCCGGATGCAGAGGTGGGGTACATCAGCAACTATCTGCCGGGCGTACGGGAAAACGGAGGCCAGTATACCCATGCTGCGGCATGGCTTCTGCGCGCAGCATGCCTGCTGAACAAGCCGGATCAGGCGATGGAACTCTTCTCCGTGCTCAATCCGATTGCGCATGGGACGGGCCCGCTCGCCATGCACCGCTATAAGGCGGAACCGTATGTGCTTGCCGGCGATGTTTATGCGGTTGGGCGCAATGCCGGCCGCGGCGGATGGACATGGTACACGGGCGCGGCCGGTTGGCTGTATACGACACTGCTTTCGGATATGTTGGGCATCGTGCGGCGCGGAGACAGGCTGTTCATTTCTCCCTGCACGGGGTTTGAAGAATATACGGTGCGTTACCGCTTCGGCGGGGCGATGTATGAAATCACAGTGCGCGGCGGTGCACACGGCCCTGAAGAAGGCGTTGCGCTTGTGGACGATGGGCTCCATCACAGGATTGAGGTGTAGGCGCATTCTCCCTTGAAAAGAAGGAGGGTTTGCGGTAAAGTAAGGGCATGGCAAAGCAAGCAAAAACCAGAGACACTTCCCTCTTTCTGCCCACTACGGCTGCGGAACTTTCCGCGCGCGGGATTGAGCAGCTTGATTTTGTATATATCATCGGCGATGCGTATGTGGACCATCCGAGCTTCGGCCCGGCGATTATCAGCCGTGTGCTCGAAAGCCACGGCTATACGGTCGGCATTCTCTCCCAGCCGGACTGGCACAGCGCGGAGGCATTCCGCCGCCTTGGCAGGCCACGCCTTGCGTTTTTGATCAGCGCGGGCAACATTGATTCCATGGTGAACCATTATACCTCTGCAAAAAAACGCCGTTCGAGCGATGCTTATACGCCCGGCGGCGAGGCGGGGAAGCGCCCGGACCGTGCGACGATCGTTTATGCCAACCGCGCACGGGAAGCGTACCGCGGCGTGCCTGTCATCATTGGCGGCATTGAAGCGAGCCTCCGGCGTTTTGCCCACTATGATTATTGGGATGATAAGGTGCGCCGCAGCATCCTTTCGGATTCCGGTGCGGATCTCCTCATTTACGGCATGGGAGAACGGCAGATCGTCGAAATTGCGGATGCGCTTGCAGGCGGCCTTCCGGCGGAACAGATCACCTATGTAAACGGCACCTGCTACATGACGCATTCTCTTGAGCGGGTGTATGAATATGAAACGATCGAAAGCTATGAAGCGGTAGCGCGGGATAAGAAGGCATATGCCGCCGCATTTATGGTGCAATACCGCGAACAGGATGCAATCCGTGGGAAACGGCTTGTACAGCCGCACGGGGATGCGTTCCTTGTTGTGAACCCGCCCGCAGCGCCGCTTACGACCGAAGAACTTGATGCGGTATACGAGCTGCCCTATACGCGGGAACCGCATCCAGCTTACCAAAAGGAAATCCCTGCTCTTTTTGAAGTGAAATTTTCGCTCACCTCCTGCCGCGGATGCTTCGGCGCCTGCTCCTTCTGTGCGCTTACGTTTCATCAGGGCCGGGTGATCTCCGCACGCAGCCACGCTTCGCTTTTGAAGGAGGCGGCGCTCCTTGCGCAGCAGGAAGATTTTAAGGGCAACATTCACGATGTTGGCGGCCCAACGGCAAACTTCCGCCAGCCCGCCTGCAAAAAACAGCTGAAAAGCGGCGTATGTGCGGACCGTCAATGCCTGGGGTTTGAACACTGCAAAAACCTGGAGGTCGATCACAGGGACTATATCGCGCTGTTGGAAAAACTTTCTGCCGTGCCGGGCGTGAAGCGCGTGTTTGTGCGCTCGGGCATCCGGTATGATTATGTAATGTACGACAAGAGCGATGCGTTCCTGCGAACGCTTATCAAAAACCATGTTTCCGGCCAGCTTAAGGTGGCTCCGGAACATGTATCGGATCAGGTGCTCCGCCTGATGGGGAAGCCCGCCTCTGCGCTGTATGACCGCTTTGTTGCAAAATACATGCAGCTCAACCGGAACATGGGCAAGGAACAGTATATCGTGCCGTATTTCATGTCCTCTCATCCGGGCAGCGACCTTTCCGCGGCTGTGGAGCTTGCGGAATATTTAAAGCATACCGGACAGCGGCCGGAACAGGTGCAGGATTTTTACCCGACGCCTGGCACGCTTTCCACCTGCATGTACTATACGGGGTTCGACCCGCGCACAGGCGAACGCGTGTATGTCCCGAAAAGCGCGTCTGAAAAGGCCATGCAGCGCGCCCTGATGCAGTATTTTATGCCGCAGTACCGGGATCTTGCGCGTACAGCGCTCCAAAAAGCGGGGCGGGAGGATCTCATCGGCTTCGGCAAGCATGCCCTTGTGCCGCCGCGCATGGGAAAGCAGGCGGCGGATACGCCGCAAGAATGCAGGAAGAGAAACGAAAACTTGCATGGTAAGCACCGGAACACCCAGCGAACCCCGCGCGAAGGCACGCATAAGCGCCGCTGAACAGCCGCACATGAAAACGACAAAATTAAAAATGCATTCTTCATTTCCAGCTTTCTTTTCACGATTCCTTATGATAAAATTAAAAAAGGTATATTGTCGGTTTTATGACGATATACCTCCGGTCTACTTATTTTCAAGGAGGGTAAAAACACATGGCCAACGGACAGGGCGCTCGGAAGGAACTTTACGAGCAGCTGGACAAAGTCATCCTGCAATGGAAGGATGAGCCTGGCGGGCTTCTTCCGATCATGCAGAACGCACAGGAGATTCTTGGCTGCGTTGACGAGGAAGTGCAGCATTATATCTCCGAAAAGGTCGGCGTTCCCGTATCCACGATTTACGGCGTTGCGACGTTTTACTCCCAGTTTACGCTGCAGCCGAAAGGGAAGTATGCGATTGGCCTCTGCCTGGGCACAGCCTGCTATGTCAGGGGATCCCAGCTTGTAATGGATGAGCTGGTGAAGCAGCTTGGCATTGAATCGGGCAATACCACCGCAGACGGATTGTTCACTTTGGATGCGACCCGCTGCATCGGCTGCTGTGGCCTCGCCCCTGCAATGATGATCAATGACGATGTATACGGCAAAGTAACGCCGGCGGAGATCCCTGGCATTTTGGATAAATATCGCCAAATTGGCTGAAAAACGAGGAGCACCGCGTGAAAGTTTCCCAAATTGCGCAGATCCTGCGGGCTGAGGTTCGTTGCGGGGAAGAAAACCTTGACCTGGACATCTCATATGCCGTTGCAAGCGACATGATGAGCGATGTGTTGGTATGCAACGATGCGGACCGCCTTCTGATTACCGGGCTTTGTACGGTACATACCGTGCTTACGGCTCAGATTTTGGATTTGCGCGCCGTCGTATTCGTGCGAAGCAAGCGCCCCACCCCGGAGATGATCGAGGTGGCGCAGCAGAACGGCATTGCCATCCTGTGCACGGATATGAGCATGTACAACGCCTGTGGTGAGCTCTATAAGCACGGCATGAAAGGACGCGCGCGCCCGGATGGAACGGACTGAGAAGGAAACCACCTATCAGGAAACACGCAGAGTGCAGAAGGGGGATTTTGCCGCGGCAGGCCAGATTTCCGCTTCTTACAAAAACATGCTCAAGCGGCTGGGGGTGGACTCCAAGGTTGTGCGCCGGTTGGCCATCGCTTCCTATGAAGCGGAAATCAACCTTGCGATTCACACGTTCGGTGGGAGCATGACCATCATCGTTTATCCGGATCATATCTTTCTCGTCGTGGAGGACACAGGCCCGGGCATCGCGGATATCGCGCTTGCGATGCAGGAAGGCTACTCCACAGCTCCCGAGGAAGTGCGCATGCTGGGCTTTGGCGCGGGCATGGGGCTTCCGAACATGAAACGCTGCTCGGACACCTTTGAAATCACATCTGAACTGGGTTCGGGCACAACAATCCGTATGGGTTTCAACTTATTGAACTGACGCAACTAAGAACTGTAACTATAACGCAACTAAGAACTATAACGCAACTTGAATTAACAACGCAACCTCGACAATCATTCCCTGAACTGCCCGCGGCGGGCGGCCGTATACGCGCTTGGAGGATGTGCATGGAGAAAAAACAGATCTACCATAGCGTAAAGCTGGAAAAAGACAGATGCGTGGGCTGCACCACATGCCTCAAGCGGTGCCCTATGGAATGCATCCGCGTGCGTAACGGCAAGGCGAGCATCCTATATGAGCTGTGCATCGATTGCGGCGTATGCGTGCGCATCTGTCCGCACAATGCAAAGGTTGCGCAGACGGATCCGATCAACGCGATCTTCCGCTACAAGCACCGCATCGCACTTCCGGCGCCGACGCTTTACGGGCAATTCCGCAACATCGCAAGTGTGGACCACGTGCTCAACGCCTTGCTTGCGTTGGGCTTCAGCGATGTATTCGAGGTGGCGCGCGCAGCGGACATCGTTTCTGCAACCATGCGCGAGATGCTTAAAACGACCGATGCCCGGCCGCTGATTTCCTCGGCATGCCCGGCTGTTGTAGCGCTCATTCAGGTACGCTTCCCGGAACTGCTGCCAAACGTGGCGAATGTGCTTTCGCCCAAAGAGGTTGCAGGGAAGATGGCCAAGGAAGAGTATTCCAAGACGCATGGTGTTCCAATGGATGAGATCGGCGCATTTTTCATTACGCCCTGCCCCGCAAAAATGGCAAGCATCCATTCCGGGCAGAGCAGCTATGTGGATGGCGCAATCGCAATCCAGGATATTTATGGCCTGCTTTCCTCCCAGCTGAGGCAGCCGGTGCCGGAGACGCTGAAAAAGAAGCGCCACGCAAGCTGGCAGGGGGTGAACTGGGCCACATACGGCGGCGAATGTGCGGCGCTGCACAAAAGCAACACCCTGTCTGTGGACGGAATCCACAACGTAATTTATGTTCTCGAGGAAATCGAAAACGGCAAGCTGGACGATCTAGAATTCTTTGAAGGCTCCGCCTGTGAGGGCGGGTGCGTCGGCGGACCATTGGTGTTTGAAAACGCATTTGTGGCGCAGAACACGATGCGCAAGCTTGTGGAACGGATGCAGGAGGAAGATGGAGAGATCCAAACCGCCCTTCCTGAGCCACGGGACGATATTTTCACTGCAAAGCCCCGCGTCCCGCGCGATACGCTGAAGCTTTCCGACAACATTGCAGAGGCCATCAGCATGATGGAACGCATTGATGAGCTTACAAAGACCTTTAAGGGGCTTGATTGCGGCTCCTGCGGCAGCCCCACTTGCAGAACGCTTGCGGAGGACATCGTGCTTGGCTATGCCAAAGAAGTGGATTGCGTGTTTAAGCTGAAAGAAAAGGTGGAACAGCTTGCACGCCAGATGGCGGATCTTACCAATCTTTAACGTGCGGAAGCAGAGGAGGTGACAGCATGAACGTTGCGCAATTGATGGGATCGTTGGAACTGGATCTGTTAACCCCGGAAACCGACCTTACACGCGAGGTAACCGGCGGTTGCGTATGCGACCTGCTCAGCTTTGTGATGGCGCGCGGGGAAGCCGGCATGGCATGGATCACGGTGCAGACACACCTCAATGTGATTGCGGTTGCGAGCCTGCATGAATTTTCGTGCGTGATCGTGGCAGAGGGCTGTGCGGTTGAACCTGAAACGCTTGCAAAAGCGGCTGAAGAGGGGATTCCTGTGCTGCGCAGCGCCCTGTCGGAATACATCCTGAGCGGCAGGCTGTATGCCTTGGGCGTGCGCTGAAGATGCGCTGCACGGTGGATCTGCACATCCATTCCTGCCTTTCCCCCTGTGCGGACGATGATATGACCCCATGGAACATCGTGGGCATGGCGAAGCTCAAGGGCCTTGAGGCCGTTGCGGTGTGCGATCATAACGCGGTGCGAAACCTCCCTGGGGCATGCAAGGCGGGCCGGGAATACGGCGTATGCGTGCTGCCGGGCATGGAGGCCACAAGCCGGGAAGATGTGCATCTGCTCTGTTACTTTCCGACGCTTGATGCGGCGTTTGCAATGGGGGGCCTGATCGAAAAAAGCCAGGTGCGCATCCGGAATAAACCGGACCTGTTTGGCAGGCAGATCCTTGTCGATGCGGACGATGTGCCTTTGGGGGAAGAGGAACGGCTCCTGCTTGCCGCAAGCGCTATGTCCATTTCGGAAATTGCGAAGGCGGCGTGGGATCTGGGCGGCGTAATGGTGCCGGCGCACATCAATAAAGGGGCGAACAGCCTTTTGCCGGTGCTTGGCCTGATACCAGCGGATGTGGCGCTGCCCACGGTGGAGATCGTTCAAACAATGCCCCACTGTGTGCGCGGGAAGCTCTGTATTCACGCAAGCGATGCGCACCGCCTTGTGGATATCCGGGAGGCGGAGGAGGCCTGCATGCTGGAACTGCCCGAACTTAGCCCGGATGCAATCATAGCGGTGCTTCGGCGTGGGAAGGGGGAAGCGTGAAGGAGATTTCGCTACATATACTCGACCTGGCACAGAACTCCATCCGCGCGGGTGCGAAGAACATTGTGATTCGCGTTCTGGAGGACAGCGCTGCGGATACTTTCGTGGTGTCCATCGCGGACGATGGGTGCGGCATGGCGCCCGAGATGGTAAAGGCGGTACAGAGCCCGTTTGTGACGACGCGCACCACGCGTAAGGTCGGCCTGGGGATACCGCTGTTTGCGGCCGGCTGTGAGAACTGCGAAGGCAGTTTCCGGCTTGAAAGCGAGCCGGGCCGCGGCACGCGCCTGACGGGGACCTACCGGCGCACCCATATTGACCGGCCGCCGCTTGGCGGCATCGCAGATACGGTTGCGATGCTCATCTCTGCGAATCCCGCGCTGCATTTTCGCTATGAGCACAACAGAGATGGGCGCGCATATGCGCTTGATACGGAGGAACTGCGGCGGATATTGGGCGAAATTCCGCTCAATGCGCCTGAGATTACGGCATTTATTATTGAATTTATCAATAGCAATGAAGCAGAATTAGAATCAATGGAGGTACAGAAATCATGAAGACACTGCAAGAGCTGGAAGCCATCCGGCAGAAAACGCTCAATGAGCTGAACCTGCGCAAAAACCGTGAGGATGGTATCCGCGTGGTGGTCGGCCTTGCCACCTGCGGCATCGCTGCGGGCGCACGGCCCGTTATGGCCGCCTTTGTGGAGGAGATCAACAAGCGCCGCCTCACAAACGTGACCGTATCCCAGACGGGCTGCATCGGCCTGTGCCGCTTGGAGCCGATTGTAGAAGTATACCTGCCGGGCAAGGAGAAGGTGACCTATTGCAAGGTAACGCCGGAGCAGGTCGGGCGCATTGTTTCGGAGCATATTGTCAACGGAAGCCCCGTTGTGGAATATACCATCGGCAATTTCGAGTAAAAACCACTGAAGGACAGAAGGAGAGTTAAGAAGATGATCTACAGGTCGCATGTGTTGGTCTGCGCGGGCACGGGCTGCACGTCCTCCCATTCCCTGCGTATTATTGAAAATTTCCACAAAAAGCTTGAGGAAACCGGCTACGATAAAGAAGTGCAGGTGATTCGCACGGGCTGCTTCGGCCTTTGCGCAGCCGGCCCCGTTGTCGTGGTGTATCCCGAGGGCATTTATTACAGCCACGTCAAGCCGGAGGACGTTGAAGAGATCGTAAACGAGCACATCATCAAGGGCCGCCCCGTGCAGCGGTTGATCTACAAGGAACACGACGAAAGCGGCGTGAACACCACGCTCAATGATTCTGATTTCTATAAAAAACAGCACCGCATCGCACTGCGCAACTGCGGCATGATCGACCCGGAAAACATTGATGAATACATCGCTTTCGACGGCTATAAGGCGCTTGGCAAGGTGCTCACCGAGATGACGCGGGACGAGGTTGTGGATACCATCATCCGCTCCGGCCTGCGCGGCCGCGGCGGCGGCGGCTTCCCGACGGGCCTCAAATGGAAGTTTGCGAAAGCGCCGGAAAGCGATGTGAAATACGTTTGCTGCAATGCGGACGAAGGCGACCCCGGCGCATTCATGGATCGTTCCGTGCTGGAAGGCGACCCGCATTCCGTGTTGGAAGCCATGACCATCGCAGGGTATGCCATCGGCGCGCAGCAGGGCTATATCTACGTCCGCGCAGAATACCCCATTGCCGTGAAACGCCTGCGCGTGGCAATCGGCCAGGCGCGGGAATATGGCCTTTTGGGCGACAACATCATGGGAACCGGCTTCAAGTTCGATATCGACCTGCGCCTTGGCAGCGGCGCGTTTGTCTGCGGAGAAGAAACCGCGCTGCTTGCCTCCATCGAAGGCGGCCGCGGTGAACCCCGCCCGCGCCCCCCGTTCCCGGCGGTGAAGGGGCTGTTCGGCAAACCAACGCTGCTCAACAACGTGGAAACCTATGCCAACATTTGCCAGATTATCCTCAACGGGGCAGAATGGTTTGCATCGATGGGTACCGAAAAGAGCAAGGGCACAAAGGTGTTCGCGCTTGGCGGAAAAATCAACAACACCGGCCTTGTGGAAATCCCGATGGGCACTACGCTGCGCGAGGTGATCTATGAGATCGGCGGCGGAATCCCGAACGGGAAGAAGTTTAAGGCGGCGCAGACGGGCGGCCCCTCCGGCGGCTGCATCCCTGCGGAGCACCTTGATATTCCCATTGATTACGATAACCTCATCTCCATCGGCTCCATGATGGGCTCCGGCGGCATGATCGTCATGGACGAGGACAACTGCATGGTCAACATCGCAAAGTTCTTCCTGGAATTTACCGTGGACGAATCCTGCGGAAAATGTCCGCCTTGCCGCATCGGCACGCGGCGCATGCTTGAGATGCTTGAAAAGATCACAAGCGGGAAAGGAGAGCCGGGCGACATTGAAAAGCTCGAAAAGCTTGCTTACAACATCAAGGCGGCGGCGCTCTGCGGCCTGGGGCAGACCGCACCCAACCCCGTGCTTTCCACCATTCGCTATTTCCGGGATGAATATGAGGCGCATATCTACGAAAAACGCTGCCCGGCGGGCGTATGCAAGGCGCTGCTCAACTATGTGATCGATCCCGAGAAGTGCCGCGGATGCAGCCTCTGCGCGCGCAAGTGCCCTGCGGGAGCAATCTCCGGCGAGATCAAGAAGCCGTTTGTGATCGACCCGGCGAAGTGCGTCAAGTGCGGTGCGTGCATGGAAGCGTGCAAATTCAGCGCCATCAGCAAAAAATAATCAGAATATGAACCTCTTTCAGAAGCATCCTCCGTTTGGAGGGTGCTTCTGCTCGGTATCGGGTCGTTCAGGACTGCACTTGCTATTTTTGTTAGAGTATGCTAACCTGAAACGGAAAATCAAAAGGTTCATGAGGGAAGGCGTTTGAAGATGGGCGACATGTTCAAGGTTTTATCCGGCGTCATGATCCCCTTTTTGGGGACAGCACTGGGAGCCGGGATGGTTTTTTTCATGAAAGAGGCCATGAGCGCCCGCCTGCAAAAGCTGCTGCTCGGCTTTGCGGCAGGCGTGATGATTGCGGCCTCAGTCTGGTCGCTGCTCATCCCGGCCATTGAGATGGCGGAAGCAGCAGGGAAAACTGCTTGGATTCCCGCGGCGGTTGGCTTCCTTGCGGGCATTGGCTTTTTGCTGGCGCTTGATATGCTCATCCCACACCTGCATCTGAATTCTGCGACTCCGGAGGGCCGCCCCAGTACGCTTGGAAAATCGTTTATGCTGGTTCTGGCCGTGACGCTGCACAACATCCCGGAGGGGATGGCCGTAGGCGTTGTGCTTGCCGGCATGCGTGCCGGGAACGAAGTCATCAGCACAGCCGGGGCTTTTGCGCTTGCTGCCGGCATTGCGATCCAGAACTTTCCGGAGGGCGCAATTATCTCCATGCCGCTTGTGAGCACGGGGCTTTCAAAGCGTAAGGCGTTTGGCTATGGGCTTTTTTCCGGCATCGTGGAACCGGTTGCTGCTGCGTTTACACTCCTACTTACCGCGTTTGTTACGCCTGTTTTGCCTTACATCCTTGCCTTTGCCGCTGGAGCCATGATTTATGTGGTGGTAGAAGAGCTGATCCCGGAAGCGCAGGCGGGGAATCATTCCAATATCGGCACGATTGGCGCAGCGCTCGGCTTTACTTTGATGATGGTGCTCGATGTGGCGGTGGGATGATCTGCTGAAATAAAAACGGGAGCCCGTCGCCGTCTTCCGGCTGCCGGGCTCTCTTTCTGTCATAAATCTTTTTGCTTTTGACTTTGCGGCTCACGGGGCTGATCTCCCATGTCTGCCGCCCGGCACGGTCAAGTTTGCGCCGCGCCTTTTTGCTGAGCTTTTTCTTTGGAATAAAGCGTTCCATTGCAATGGCCTCCGTTCTTTTTCAGATTTAATGATGCACCTTGTGTTCCGCTTGCCAGTGCAGGATGGCCTCCAGCACACCGCCGCCAATGGCAAGCGCTTTATCGGAAACCGTGAAGCAGTGTTCCCGCGCACAGCGGGGATCGATATCGCCCGCCTTCATTCCCGCCGGGACGGAAATGCCATCCGGCAGGATGCCGCGCAGACAGCCTTCGATCTCCGCGCGAATCGATATGCCGCCCACATCTGCAACGGTATCGCCTGCTGCAACCATTGCGCCGATGGGCTGGTGCGCATGGAACACGCCCGCAGCGGGCGCATAGAGCACGCGATCCCTTGTGTAGCCCCCTACACTGCCGGGCACACCGGTATTGGGCAGGGCAGAGCCTGTGTAGATACAGCGGCCGAGCGTATGCCCACGCATTGTTTCAACAACACAGTGGCAATCCACTCCTGCGGTAAAGCCGGGGCCGAGCGCGATGACGAGCGGCGCGTCGGAAATCTGCGTGCCAAGATTGCGTTTTGCAAGCATCGCATCCACGAGCACGTCCGGCCGGAATGCAGAGACGCTTTCCCCGGCAGGGTCGATCATCACAGCGGGCTCGCCCTGCTCAAACGCTGTGCGCGCTGTCGCTTCGCTTTCGCAAAGCCGTGCGGTAATGCCTTCCACCGAGGCGGTTCCACGATATACGGCTTCGGAGAACGCCACTGTGCGCCGCACGGCCGTGGGGTTGGGAAGCTCGGTCAACAGGACGGAAAAGCCGCAACGGTGCAGCCGCACCGCCACGCCTGTTGCAATGTCCCCTGCGCCGCGTATTAAAACCAGCATCCGATCACATCCTCTCTTAACATTCCTGCAGCAGCAGGATACCCTTTTGCCCGGAGCGTTCGGGCGATTGCTTCCCCACGGGCGCACAGTTGCGGAGTATCCGCCTGATTAAGCAGTGCAACCGCAGGACAGGAAACGCCGCAATGCGCAAACGCACGCAGTATCAGGCGCGCAATATCCTCCTCCGCAACGCGGTGCGCGGGAGGCAAACCGGAAAGTTCATACCGGTGCAGCACCTCTGCTGCGGGCCTGTCGAGCGCGGAAAGCCCGGCCACCTGAATGAGCAGATCTGTCCCTGCCGGAATACAGGGCTCGTCCGCCCGGTGCCATTTCAGCGGCAAGCGCCGGGAACCGTCCGCTTCGCAAAGGACATGTCCGAACGACCTGCGTGCCGCCACAAGAAATTCCGGCGAAAGGCCGACCATCTTTTCGCTTTCGGCCGGGTAACCAGCCAACACGAGCGTCCCGGGCCGCGCAGCGGCGGCGAGCTCCTCCGGCGCGGAGGGCGCGCAAAAGGCGACATCCGCAGGCGGCGGCCAGGCAAGATGGGTGGTGGTTGTAAGCAGCACGGCGGCTCCGGAGGCCGCAAGCTGCCGCCCCAGCTTGAAAAGGAGCGTTGTCTTCCCGCCGCCGCCGATGACGGCGGCAAGCTTCGGCGGGTGACAGGGCAGGGAAAGGCGCATGAGGTTCCTCCTGTTGCGGAAACTTTTTTAATCATACTATATTTTTTCGCAAAATGCCAATGCAGGCGCAGAAGACAATCCATTTTGGGATGGACAGGCCGGCGGCGAATCTGCTATAATATTCTTGCGTTATTCTCAACAAAAAATAACGAATTGGTGCAAAGTATGCGATTTTACCACAGGAACCGACGGGATGATTTTCATCCGCGCAGCGTGCGCACCCACTCCCGGGTGCTGCTTTTGCTCGCGGCATTGCTCCTTGCGCTGTTTCTTGTTTCCTTTGCATTTGGGCGCTATGGTGTGCCCGTTTGGGATGTTGTGCGCATTCTTGGCTACCGAATTGGAGTGCTCGCAGAAAAAGGGCTGGGAATGCTGCTGCAACGCTCTGTTCATTTTCTGCCGGATTCTGTGCCCTGGACGGCGCAGATGGAAACGGTTGTCATCAACATTCGCCTGCCGCGCATCCTGCTTGCGTGCATGGTGGGCTGCTGCCTTGCTGCAGCGGGTGCATCCTATCAGGGCGTGTTCCAGAACCCTATGGCTTCTCCGGATGTGCTGGGGGCTTCTTCCGGCGCGGCATTTGGTGCGGCGCTTGCGATCCTTTTTGGCGCAACAAGCAGGGGCATTACGGCCGCGGCATTCGCTGTGAGCCTCGCCACGGTGGGGCTTGTGTTTCTGATTGCACAGCGCGCGCCGGGGCAGCACCTTGTGAACCTGATTCTCGGCGGCATCATGATCGGCTCGCTGCTCACGGCGGCAACCTCTTACGTCAAGCTTGTGGCAGACCCAACCAATCAGCTTCCTGAAATAACGTACTGGCTTATGGGAAGCCTTTCCGGTGTGAAGCTCAGAGATGCTGCCTTTGCGGCGGTTCCCATGGCGCTTGGCTGCGTCCCGCTTTTCCTGATTCGCTGGCGTATCAACCTTTTGACCCTTGGCGATGAACAAGCGCATGCGCTCGGCGTAAACACAAATCTGCTGCGCTTTATCGTGATAGTTTGCGCAACGCTTGTTACAGCTTCAAGCATCGCCGTTTCCGGTATGATCGGCTGGGTCGGCCTTGTGATTCCGCACCTTGCACGCAAGCTCGTGGGAAGCAACTACCGCTATCTTTTGCCTGCCTCCATGCTTGCGGGAGCGGCATTCCTGCTGCTGGTGGATAATGTTTCGCGCAACCTTCTTGCTGTGGAGATCCCCATCGGCATTCTGACGGCATTTATCGGTGCGCCGTTTTTTGTTTACTTGATTCTGAAACGGGAGAAAACGCTGTGAGCATCACGGTTGAGCATCTAGAGTTTGCATATCGCACCCGCCCCGTGCTCCAGGATGTGAGCTTTTGTGCGGAAAAAGGGAGGCTCCTTGCTGTGCTCGGCCCCAACGGTGCGGGGAAAACGACGCTGTTTCGCTGTGTTCTGGGGCTCCTGCGCGGCTATCAGGGGCGCATCCTGGTGGACGGCACAGAGGCGCGTACACTTTCGGCGCGGGAACTGGCGCACCGGATCGCCTATATCCCACAAATCCATGGCGAGGCCTTTGCATACTCCGCGCTGGAAATGGTTCTTATGGGCACAACACACAGCATATCCCCCTTTTCTGCGCCCAAAGAAAAGGAAACGGCCGCAGCTTTGGCGGCGCTGGAACGGCTGGGCATCGCACATCTTGCGGAACAAAGCTTTTCCCGCCTTTCCGGCGGCGAACAACAGCTTGTGCTGGTCGCGCGTGCACTTGCGCAGCAGGCGTATACGCTTGTGATGGACGAGCCAACTGCAAGTTTGGATTATGGCAACCAAACGCTTGTGCTCGCGCGCGCAAGCGCGCTTGCCCGGGAAGGATACACTGTGATTCTGTCTACCCACAACCCGCAGCATGCACTTTGGTATGCGGATGCGGTGCTCGCCCTGCAGAACGGGAGGGCCGTGGCATTCGGCGCACCGGGGAAAGTGATGAATTCGGATTTGCTGCAGCGGCTTTACGGCGTGCGGACTGCGCTGCTTCAAACGGAAAGCGGCCCGCTGGTTGTCCCGCTGATGAAAGGTCGGGAGGGCGGCGCGGAGGATGGTTGAATGGACACAGGAGGCGATCCGCTTCCGCATGGATGCGGCGGAGCGCGTCGGGTTTGACGAAACCATTGCAGCGCAGATTCTGCCGCATCTCCCCCCAAACGCCTATGTGTGCGATGCGGGCTGCGGCCTTGGCTATTTAAGCCTTGCGCTTTCACGCGGGTGCGCTTCCGTAACCGCGGTGGACACAAGCGCGGCAGCCCTTGCGGTGCTGCGGGAGAATGCGGCGCGCGCGGGGGCAAGCAACATCCGCGCCGTGCAGGACGATCTTTTTTTCATGCGCCCCAAGGCCCGCTATGACGCAATGGTGTTCTGCTTTTTCGGGCAGACCGGAGAGACGCTTCGCGCGGTGCGCGCGCAATGTGCGGGACGGGCGTTTCTCATCAAGCGCGGCCATGCGGAACACCGGTTCTCCCTTACAAACAGCCCTGCGTCCCGCCTGAATTTTCAGAGGGCCTGCGCGGAACTCACAGCGCTCAAAGTGCCGTTTTTTACAGAAACATTTTCAGCCGAGATGGGGCAGCCGCTTCGCTCGCTTCTGGATGCAGAACGCTTCTTTGCACAGTTTGGAACCAGCGGCCATCCGCTGGACGCGGCGCAGATCCAAGCGCGGCTCACGAAAACAGGTATGCCGGAATTCCCGTATTTTCTTTCCGCAAAGCGCATGCTCGGCATGATCGTCTTGGATGCGCGGGATATTCCCGATTCCATATAACATGATAACATGTAGCAAAGAGGAGGATAAAATGAGAAAACTTCTTGTGTATCTGCTTGTCGCCGTGATGGCGGCCTCGGCTCTTGGTTGCTCCACAGGAACTCCTGCGGCAACACAGCCTCCGGTGGAAACACCCGTTCCGTCGGAAACACCTGCGCCGGAAGGTGCAGAGCCCCCGGCCGGGGCTCTGCCCGCAACAAGGCAATTTACGGATTCCGTGGGCCGCACGGTGGAACTCCCCGCCGTGGTCGAACATGTGGCGGTTTCCGGGCCTTTGGCGCAGATTGTGCTGTTTGCGCTCTGCCCAGACAAGCTTGTTGGCATCGCTTCCGCATGGGATGAAACGGCAGAACAATACCTTGCTGCGGAATACTACAACCTTCCAGAGCTTGGCCAGCTTTACGGCGGCAAGGGCGAACTGAACCTTGAAACGCTGCTTGCGAGCGGTGCACAGGTTGTGATCGATGTGGGCGAGCCGAAGGGCAGCGTTGCAGAGGATCTCGATGCGCTTCAGGAGCAAACGGGCATCCCGTTTGTGCATGTTACGGCAACTACGGAAACCATGGGGGATGCATATCGCAAACTCGGTGAGCTGACTGGCATGGCGGAGGCGGCGGAGACGCTCGCGGCATATTGTGAAACGGTCTATGCGCGCACGCTTGAACTTGCGGACAGCGTGGAGAGAGTGAACCTTCTTTATTGCCTGGGTAATGAGGGGCTGAACGTGATCGCGCAAGGCAGCTATCATGCGGAGATCATTGACCTGCTTGCGAACAACCTTGCGGTTGTTGATGAACCTTCCAGCAAGGGAAGCGGCAACGAAGTGGATATGGAGCAAATCCTTCTCTGGAACCCGGATGTGATTCTGTTTGCACCGGGCAGCATCTATGCTGTGGTCGGGGAAGATGCTGCATGGAAGCAGGTTGCGGCCATTCAAAGCGGCGCATACTACGAAGTGCCATTTGGACCGTATAACTGGATGGGTTTCCCACCGTCCGTGCAGCGTTACCTCGGCATGCTTTGGATGGCAGAACTGCTCTATCCGGAGGCCGCCGAGGATGATCTCTATGCCGAGGTGGCGGAATATTTCCGCCTGTTCTACCACAGCGAGCTGAGCGAGGCGCAGTACGATGCGCTTGTTGAAAATTCCATTGGTGCGGTGCAAACGCCCGCAGCATAAACGCATATGAAAGAATTGTTTTTGAAAATGCGCGATGCCATTGCCTGCGGCAAGGATACCGTGCTTTGCACCATCATTGCAAGCTCCGGTTCTGCGCCCCGGGGCAGCGGCGCGAAGATGGCCGTATTTGCCGATGGTTCCACATGCGGAACCATCGGCGGCGGCGCTGTGGAGCATGAAAGCATCGGGCTTGCGCAGCAGGCGCTTTCCGAACGTGCGGCGTTCACCCATGGTTTTCATCTTGCGCCAAATCAGGTCGCCGATATCGGAATGATCTGCGGTGGGCAGGTCGTGGTACAATTTCAGTTTTTTGCAGGCGGGGATGCGCAGGCGCTTTCGCTGTTCTCCCACATTGCTGCGCTGTTTGGCAGAGAGAAGGACGCATGGCTTGTGACGAAGCTCGTGGATGGTGCGGCGGCATGTACGGGCATCTACGAAAAAGGCGCCGGGCTGCTTTACCTTAACGATGTTCCGGAGGAAGCGGTGCTGCCGCTCCTGCGGCCGCGCGCAGTGCTTCAAAAAGAGGAGCAGGGCAGGGCGGGCTATTATGTGGAACCGCTGACCCGCGCAGAGATCGTGTATGTGTTCGGCGGTGGGCATGTTTCTGCGGAGCTTGTGCCGTTGCTTGCGCATGTTGGCTTTTCCGTGGCTGTGTATGAAGACCGGGCGGAATTTGGAAACGCGGAACGCTTCCCGGATGCAGTACGGATCATCCGGGCGCCGTTTGAGGAAGCGGGCACACGCATCTCCATCACGCCGGATGACGCAGTCGTCATCATGACGCGGGGGCATCAGGGGGATTTTGTGGTGCTTGAACAGATGCTCCGTACCCAAGCTGGTTATATCGGCGTGATCGGCAGCCGCCACAAGATCGCCGCAACGAACAGGCGGCTGATAGAAGCCGGGATCCCGGAGACGGCGCTCGGGCGCATTCATACACCTATCGGCCTCGATATCGGCGCGGAAACGCCTGCGGAGATTGCCATAAGCATCGCAGCAGAATTGATTGCACACCGCGCGCAAAGCCTGAAGGAGGCGCTTTGATGCAAAAGAGTCATATCCTGCTCACAGGCGAGCGCGGCGTAGGCAAAAGCACGCTGATTCAAAGGCTGCTAAAGGAAGCCGACATGCCTGTTTATGGCTTTGTTACAAAACGGGAGGCTGCGGATGCAGCAGGCTTTCATCCTATTTATATTCACCCGGCAGGACAGCCGAAGGAGGCGCGCTGCCACACGGAAGAAAACCTTGCGGGCATGTGCGACCGAAAAACGCACACGGTTCACCTTGCGGCGTTTGACGGGCTGGGCGTGCGCTATCTTGAAGCAGCCCAGCCGGACGGCATACTCGTTATGGATGAGCTTGGATTTATGGAAGCGGAAGCGGAGCGGTTCAAGCGGGCTGTGTTTTGTGCGCTTGATGGGGAGTTCCCGGTTCTTGCGGCCGTGAAAGCCAGAGAAGACGTGCCGTTTCTGAATGACATCCTCCACCATCGAGAAGCAACGGTTTACACCGTTACTCCCGAAAACCGGGAGGCAATATACACGGAACTTTTGCCTTTGCTGCGCATTTGGAAAACGCATTGCGTATAACCACAGGCAGAACAAAGAAGGGGGGTATGCATGAGCGCATGCCCCCTTCTTCATATTCCCCATATTTTCCGCTGCGAACCGGCAACAGATGCTCCTGCAATTTTTCGTTCAGCGCACCGGGCTTCCGCAGTATTCACAGCAACCGTTCGCGTCGGGCATTGTGGTTGCATGGCAGAATGGGCAAACCACGCTCTGCCGGGGTGCTTTGGCCTCCAATACGGCCTCGCGCTCCGCATCCCGCACGCGCGTCAGCAGTTCTTTGATTTCATCCGCTTTGGTCTGCGCTTCCCGATAAGCCGCCCCGCCCCGCTGGCTGATCTCGTCATCGTTGATTTGGAAACGAATTTCGGAGAACCAGGGCGAATTCACATGAATGGTCATGTTAAAATCATAGGAGTATTCATAACGCGGCGGGGTATAGCTTACGCTGTTGCCCTCCTTGTCCTCATGCTTAAGCTCGTGCCTGCTTTCGTCGATGTCCAGCGTGCAGCCTGTTACCTGTGAAAAATCCATGACATCCGGGTTTGCATCGCGCCAGTTGCGGGATCTGGTAGCCAGCCATTGACGCTTGTCCTCATCAAAATAGAGGGTCATGCCGCCGCCAATGACTTTTGTGGGTGTGAAAGCTGCCACCTTATCAAGGTTCGCTTCCCGGTAAGCCAATTGCTCTTTGATTTCCGCTACGGTAGAATTGCGGCGTTCGCTGAAGAAGGGAGAAAGCTTTTTTGCACATTCCTTGCACAGATTGCCATCCTCCAGTTTGCGATTGCCCAAAAGCCCGATTTTTTCACCGCACACATCGCAATATTTTTTGTCAAACAGTCCCATAAAATGCCCCTTTCTAAATACTCAGCCGTTCAGGTCCCCATCGTCAAACGGGTCGCCGCATTCCGGGCAAAATTTAGGCGGATGCGCCTTATCCTCCGGCTCCCAGCCACACTTGTCACACTTATATTGCGGGACACCGGCCGGTTTTTTTGCGCCGCACTCGTTGCAGAACTTCCCCTTGTTGACCGCGCCGCAGGCGCAAACCCAGCCATCTGCTGCGGCAGCCGGGCGCGGCTTGCCGCATTCGTTGCAGAACCTTCCGGTGTTCACCTCACCGCAGGAGCAGGTCCAGCGGTCCATGGAAGGCTTCGGAGCAGGCTTGGGCTTGCCGCACTCGTTGCAGAACTTGCCGGTGTTTACTTCCCCGCAAGAGCAGGTCCAATTGTTTGCAGGGGCTGCTTGCTGCTGACACTGTTGTTGACCCATTTGGAACAGGTTTTGCGCGTTCATGCCACCAACGCCCTGCGCCATATTCATCCCGGCAAAGGCCATGAACGGCCCGGTGCTTTCGTTGGATGCAGCCGCTTTCATTGCGTCTGCCTGTGCGCCCACCAGGTGCGCGGCCGCCATGTTCGGGTTGCGGAACACGGCGCTTTTTTGCAGATCCTTAATGGTAGCTTCATCCTCTTCCTCTGCAGTCACGGAACTGACGCCGAAAGATGCCACGGAAATGCCGCGCAGCCCGCTCCACTTTTTTGAGAGCACGTCGTTGAGCGCGTCACCCAATTCCTGCGTGTGGCCCGGAACCGCGCTGTAGCGGATGCCCATGGCCGAAATTTTGGCAAAGGCAGGCTGCAAAGCAGTCAACAGCTCCGTTTTAAGCTGGCTGTCAATTTTGTCGCGGGTGTAGTCCGCGCTTATGTTGCCGCATACATTTTTGTAAAACAGCATGGGATCGGTGAGCTTGTAGGAATACTCGCCGAAACAGCGGATGCCGATGTCCATGTCAAGGCCGATATTCGGATCTACCACGCGAAACGGAACGGAATTTGCAGTTCCATATTTATTGCCGATGATTTCTTTTGTGTTGAAGAAATACACCCGTTGGTCTTTGCCGGTGTCTCCGCCCATGGTGAAACGCTTCTTCAGGGTCTCCCATGTGCCTTTGATGCCTTGGCCAAGGCCGCCGAAAAAAATGGTGGGTTCCGTGGAACTGTCCCAGACGAACTCTCCGGCCTCGGCCGTGAACTCAACGATGGCGCCCTGCTCCACGATCATCATGCACTGCCCTTCGTTTACGGCGATGATGGAGCCGTTGGAAATGATATTTTCATCCCCTTTATTGTTGGAACTGCGGCCGCCTGTACGCTTCACGCCCTTTGTGACCAGCACATTTTCCGGCATGGATTCGCAGTAAAAATACTCCCGCCACTGGTCAGCCAGCGTGCCGCTCAGCGCACCGATGCCTGCTTTTAAAAGTCCCATACACCAATACCTCCCTAGTATGAAATGAACTACGATATCGTCAAGAATAAATGCATGTATCTTTCATCAAAAAATCCGCCAGCATCCGGCGCAGAAACTGGCGGAACGTTTGGTTAACCGAGCGCTTTCTTGTTCTGAAGACCGCCGATCAGGTACAGAACAGGGATCACGAGACCGGTGACCAGGTTCAGAACGCTGAAGTCACCGCCGCCAACCACGGTAAGAATGTTGGAAATTACACAGAGCACGATGACAATGATACCCCATGTGATGCAGGTGCCGGCCTTCTCCAGTTTATTCCAATTTTTCACGCCGATGATACCCGCTACAAGTTCAGCAACCGCGCCCACGAGCGCGAGAATGCAGGAAACGGTGAGCAGGCCGCTGGAAGCGCCCATTGCCGCCAACAGGCTGATGCCTGCAATTGCGATAATCGCTAACACCAACGCGAGCGCGCCAAAGATGATCATCAGAATGCCTGTAACTTTTAAAAACTTTGAACCTTGCATGATTCCCTCCTAAAATTGCTGTTTATATTTGTAAATGCGCCGTACAAATATCGCTTTTATGCCCATGGATCCTCGCTTACGGGGATGCGGATGCCGGAAAGGATGCTGGAATACTCCCAAAGGAACCATTCATCGCCCTTTTGCCGGAGTTTGATCGGCCGCGGCGAATCCGCGCCGGCCGTCTTAAGATACAGGCGCAGATAGCCTGCTTCACAATCCTGAGGGCGGGGGTCCGCATACAGCCTGAGCGTATAGGGCTCTGAGGGCGTGTAATTGTTTTCGGGGGTCGCCCCGTCGAAATAGGCCAGTGGCAGATATGCCTTATCTCTAAGCCTATCCCGCAGAAACTGGATGTCGTAATTGCTCAGCGGACGGGGGCCGCGCAGAAGATTGACCGCTTCAATGCCCGCATCCCTGTCGTTTGTGTAAAGATTTAATGCGCCGAGAAACAGGGCGCAGGTGTGTTCGGCATTGCCGAGCGCCCCAGCCGCGAGTGCGGAAATCTCAGCGGCGGACTCCGGCAATTTATCAAGAGTTACGCTCATATATTCGTCTCCTTCTTGTGTTTCCATTGTGATTTGAACGATCCCATCCTGCTGCTCCGGCTCGACTCCGGCCACTGGCGTGGGCTCCGGGGTGGCTTTTGCCGGCGATTCCGGCGTTTGTTCCGCTTCCCATTCACCGGTGGGCATGGAATCGTTCTGCTTGCTGAATATGATTGATTCGGGTTTGCCATCCGGCCAGGTGATGTTCATGTAAATATGCTCTGCCTGATACCACATTTCATCAATCGTAAGGATGGTTTCGTAGGTTTCATCTTTGATTTCCGGGCCGCCAAAGGGGGAGAGCTCACAGCGCTCGTTCAGATCATCCCCCGCAGAAAAACTGTGGTCCACAAAATAATAACCCGGCTCCTTTGATGAGAGCATTTTCCCGTCCACCAAAAAATCAGCGCATTTTCCCTCAAAATCCAATACAAACCGTCCGTCCGCGCCATACCAGCAGCCCGTAAGCGCCTCGTCCAGCGGCCCGCCCTCGTATACCATGCCAGGGCCGTCCAGCAGTTCGGGCTCACGGTAAAACCAATGAAACGCTATGTCTGCTTCTGTACCATCGTCAAAGGCAAGTTCCAGTGTGATCGTGCCGTCTTCGTGATACGCATTGGTAATCTGAGCCTCTTTGCCCAGTTCGTCCGTCCAGGTGTTGGGGTTGATGGAAAGCTCGTTGTATTCGTTTGTGTCCTCGCTGGTGGCATACAGGTTCAACGCCGCATTTTCAAGAAGCGGCGTTGAACCATAATAGATGTTGATCGTAGAATTGTTCCCGATTATCAAACGGTAGTTTTGATCCTCATCCGCCCAGTCGCCGATGAGGGCATTCAACAGAAGTCCGTTATAATTCACCATACCGGGGCCATCTGTTATTTGGTCGTCCACCAGCTTCTTTTTCAAGAAGCACCCGGAGAAAAGGCTTGCGAGCAGCCCAAGCATCACAACAAAAGTCACCATCCTCGCAAAATTGCTTTTCATGCACAGATCACCTCACAAATTCAGCGTATTTCCCTGAATTTGCATTCAGGGAAATACGACGTTGGCGGTTTAGTTCACAATTGCGTAACACGTAAAGCTGCAATCGCTATTCACCGTGTACGAGAATGAATTGGGACCGGGATTCCATCTATCACCTACAGAATAGCTACCACCCCAATATACGCTGGAGGTGGAGGTCACTGCGCTTGCTACCGTGATGGTAGTGCCCGCGGGCACACTACCGCTGGATGCTCCGGAATATCCGCCGCCGGAGAAGGTGCAGAAGGTGCAGCTTACGCTATAATACGTAACAGGTTCCGGCGTGGAATTCGGTGTGGATTCCGGGTCGGGCTCATAATAAATTGGGGCTTGTGTGGGCTTGGGTGTGGGCTTGGGTGTGGGCTTGGGTGTGGAGGAAGGCGCACTCTCCTTCTTGAGCACGACTTCATATTCTGTAGCCTCATTCAAGTCGTACACCTTGAAACTCCTTACGGTGCGGCTGTAATAATATGGCACGCCGTTGATGAGCCAGTAATCCACATCATATCCTCTGGGTATGACTGCTTCCACATTAACGGTAATCCAGCCACCAGGCATCGCTTCTTTAGTGACGGGGTTTTCGTAATCTTCCTCGAACACGAATTCGGTGAACGCATCTCCCTTGGGCTTATTCTTTTCATCAAGGAACTGCATTTCGGCGTTTATCGCAGTTACTTTGCGCTCTGGGCGAAGCTTTGCATCCACGACCGTGTTCCCCTGTGCGGTAAAGAGGAACGTATCCTCCATATCCTCATAATACGGTTCACCGTTGAGCTCCCAGTAATCTACAGCCATGCCTTCGGGAATGACCGCTGTGGCAACGAGTTCGGTAGCACCATCGGTGAAAAGGGAGGTTTCCCCATCGATCGTGGAATGCAGCGCCAACACCAGGTCGCCGCTCTCGTCCTCAGTTGGAGCGGGCAGGGTGGGTTCAGGGGTTGATGCCGCTGCAGGGGCGGAAGGATTGTAACCCGCCTGTTTCGCTTCATCGAGTTGTTGCTGCATCATCTGCATCTGCTTCTTCATGGCCTCAAGTTCCACATTGTTGCTGCCGGATTGGCAGGCAGTCAGGCAAAACAGCAGCAGCGCAACAAGCAATACTGCAAAAGTCCTTCTCATGTTCATATACCTCCGTTGAGACCTTTCAGGTCAAATTCCGTTCTTTTATCGGCCGCCGCGTTACATGCCGTCCCGCGGCTTGATTTATGGGACATATATCTCCCGGATAGCCGTCACATATTCTCCTTCAATGGTAACGTCGGCCAGCATTGGCGCTTCCCGTCCCCGCATGAAGGCGATAAACTCATCCGAAGAAACCGGGACGCTTCTGAGAAAATCATCCTCCCAGTCAACCATGAAAAATTCCGTGTTCCCATTTTTGAAAGCGATCATCGGAATGAAAGCTTCTTCGGCGTTGTAAAGTTCATAGTCATTATCAAACCAGGCGTCTTCAAGACCGTATTCCGCGATCAGATCCACATCGTCCCAGTTGACCCACACCACATCGTCCAACAGAACGGTGAAACGGTCGCCGTCAATATCTTCGCCAAAGAGTACGTCACAAAGAATCGGCTGCGCTTCGGAAGACGGAGCCGGATCAGCTGTGCCTGCATCCGGAACCGGAATTTCCGGCGTTACCTGCGGTACAGGGGAAGGCAGTGAGGCGGGAGCTTCTGTGCTCTCTGCCTGCTCTGCAAATGCCTGCTGTAGCCGGTTGGCAATCTCCGCTGCATTTTCTTTGTCTGATGTCGTGCATCCAGCGCAGCCGAACAAAAGCAAGATCACAAGGAGCAGGGATAAATCGTGTTTCATGCGGCCTCCTCTTCTGCCGGTATGCTGGGCAAGTGCTGCCCGGCACACCGGCAAACGGGCTTGCGTGTCCGTTACTTCTTAAATGGCAGGTAAGGAATCATCTGGTTCGCCAACTTGGAAATGGTCATGGTTTGCAGGAATACCTTTCCGGGGCCGGTAATGACCGTGTCAAACAGGCCTTCTCCGCCGAGCAGCATGTTCTTTGCGCCTTTCACCAGCTGTACATCCATCATACAGGTGGCATCCATGATGGCAAGCACACCGGTATCGCAGATAAGCTGTTCGCCGGGTTGAAGATCATATTCCTGACAGTAGCCGTCTACCTCAAGGAACACGAGCCCGGGGCCGGTAATCCGCTGCATGATGAACCCTTCGCCGCCCGCAAGGCCGGCCCCCAGCTTCTTCTGAAAATGCACAGCAAGTTCGATCCCATAGGTGCCGCAGAGAAACGCCCGCTTCTGGCAAACGATGCTTTGCCCCGGGGCGAGTTCCCGGGCCACGATCTTACCGGGGAAGGAGGAGGAAAAGGCGATTTCCGCCGGGCCTTGTGCGGTATAGGTGTTCATAAAAAGGTTTTCGCCCATGAACATGCGGCCAAGCGCCTTGCCCGCGCCGCCCTCGGCTCTGGTTTCCGTCAAAACAGGGCCACGACTCCAGGTGCGCCCGCCCACTTCACTCAGAAGCTTTTCACCAGGAGCGAGCTGGATGATCACGGCAGGCAGACTGCCGCCTTCGATTCTGTATTGCATAGTATCTGCTCCTTTCATCCAACAAAGGTCGGTGTTAATGAATCAGTCGTTCAAGGAAGAACTCCAGGAACTGCTGTTCCAAGTCTCGGAACCATCCTCCTGAACCTTGAAGCTCAGCAGAAGGAAGTCCCCGCCTGCCGTGACCCACTCATAGACATGGTAATCCTGCTTCCAGCTGGACTCATGCGTCTTTTTGCCGTCCGTGCCGCCAAGCTGCTGAGCAATCTCCTCGTATGTGGGCCTGGCATACCCGTTCTCGTAGCTGGTCTGATATTTGAGCCAGGTGAATCCAGCCTTGAGCGTATCGAAATCCACGATACCATCGGCTGCCGCATTGGACTTGCCGTAGTCTCCTTCAGAAGTAGACTGGGGGCCCGCACCGTTATCCGAGTCACCTTGCTCCAACGCCGCCTTGTATTCATCATACCGTGGGGGAAGAAGGTCGTTTTCCTCGTCCCACTGTGCGCCATCCTCGCGGAAGAACATGGTTACTGAGCAGCCATAGGCTCCGTCATAGCGGGTATAATCATAGCTTAGCATCAGGCTGCCATCCTCGTTAAGGAATGTCTGATAGTTTTCCGCATCTTCGGCGTTGAGGTAAGTATCCACGGTCCAGGCATCTTCCGTCCCGATGTCCGGCATAATGCAGGTGCCGTTTTCTTCAATGGTCATATACATGGAAAGGAAGGGGTTTTCCGAATCTCCATCCTGAAACACCTCGAAATAGGGCTTCCCGGTGCTATCCATATTGACATAAGCCCAAGCGTCGTAGATATCTTCCTCCTGATCAATGCCCCAGAAATCCGTAAGTGCCAGCCAGCCATACCATGTGCTGGGATTTTCAATTACGGCGGTTTCACTGCCGCCCGGAACACCCGCCGAAGCGCCGCTGAATGCATCCGCCAGAGAACCGGCCACGAGTACGCCATCGTTCGCGCCGGTCACGCCGGTGCCTCCGGGGGCATTGACGCCCGAGCTGCCGCCTGCGAGTTCGCTGCCCGCTGGCACTTCCACGCCTTCCTTCACAAAGCGAATGGTTATGTCGCCGTATTTTACATCAATGACACCATCCTTAAGAGTTCCTTCCATGGTGTCTTCCATGCCGAGAAAGGATACGGTGGCACTGAACGCCTCGCCATCCAGCTTCCACTTAATGTTGAAGTCAAAGCCGGAATAATAGATACCCTTGCCGCCCTTTTTGAGTTCGAGCCAGCTTTCCTGATAAGGTTCTTCTAAAGGGGCATCATAATAACTTTCACCGACGCAAATATATTTTCCGGTTACATCCGGTCCCTTATCGCCGCAGGCGGCGAGGGAGAGGAGCATGGCTATTGCCATAAACAATGCGATCGCAAATTTAATTTGTTTCATTTTTATCTCCAATTCTGATTTACACAGGCTATTTAACTTTTTGCTTTCATTATTCTGCCACGGTGAGCGTATTAAGGATGGACATCACGACATCGCTTGTGCAGGCCTCCATGGATTTTGTGGAGGTTATGCTGAAGTTTACGCCGTAATTGCCGTTGATTTCCTTGCCGAAGTTAACGTGGACATCTGCCGCATAGTCGCCCCACATATCGATGTAGGTGATCCTGCGAGCCTCATAACCGGCGATGGTCATATCTTCCGAGGAATACTGCTCATACGTAGAATAGCTGTCGTAATATTCCATCGTAGCATCGTGATCCTGTTCGCTGATCTGTACCACGATACTGAGCTTTACGCTTTCATCTTTTGCGGCAATCGTATCGAGGATTGCATTCTCATCCCGGAAGAACGTGTCGCTCGGATAGGTGATAAAAATCTTATCGAAATAATCATAGGTTTCTGTGGGGCTGCTGAAGCTCACAGAGGAACTGCCGGAGAGGGAGCTGCTTCCAGAGCCGCTGTAAGCGGGTGGCGCAAACCCGTAGGGGGGTAGTTCACCGTTTGCAATTGCCGTATTATAGCGGTCAATGGAAGGAGGCACAATGGCAAAATCGCTGTCAACTTCTTTTTGCCAACTGCCGCCCCACTGCTTCATAAACAGGGTGAAGTCGAGTGTATTGCTCCCATCTTCGATTGCATCTCCCATCGTATACTGATCGGGATAGTCCGGCATGGGCAGGAACATCCAATTGTAAGCGTACATCTCGGTGCCGCCTGCCACGGTGCCGTCGATGGCATTCAGCCCGGATGCTGTAGCTTCGCAGTTTGCAAGAGCAAATGCTTCGTCGCTGCCGTCCATATATACGGCGAAGGTGCCTTTGCCTTCGGCGTCCACGTCAACCACCATGTACGCATCGAAACAACTGCCGTCATAGGACGCCACTTCGCCGGTAGCTTCGTTCACATACATGCAGCCGTACCAGGTGCCGTTCCATTGCTTTTGCAGCTCGCTGGCGGAGCCTGTGCCGGAAGGAAGCTGGGCGTCTGTGCCCGAACCGTCTCCCGTGGCGGCACCAGCGGAATAACCGCCCTCTTTTTCAAAGGTGAGATCAACGCCCATATCCATCAGGTTGGTGAGTGTCAGCACACCCCCTTCAATGGAGCCGGTGCAATCTATGCCGCCGCCCGTAACGGACAGGGCGCCATCTTCGCAGCTCCACTTGCCATTGGCAGCATCACCGTCCACCGTAAGCACGCACTTGCCATTATCCTTGAGCTCAAGCGATACGCCGTTTGCGAAAATATCGGAAACCGCCATATCCATGCCCCACATGGAGGCTGTGGCTGCGTTCCAAACGCCGACATTGGGGTCGTTGGATGCCTCGGGCGTGTTTCCCTTTCCGCCGAGCACGAGGATGAGCACAACTGCGAGAATGACTGCAAGCGCTGCGCCGCCGATGATGAAGAGCGTCTTTTTGTTCAGGGGTTGTTTCTGCTTGGGCGTTTTGGCTGCCGGGGCGCAGGCGGCTTGTGCGGCGGCATTCTGCTGCATAGGCGGGGTATAGCTCTGCTGCGTGGGCGGGGTATAGCTCTGCTGCGTGGGCGGAGTGTAGCTCTGCTGCGTGGGCGGAGTGTAGCTCTGCTGAGCCGGTTGATAGGTGCCTTGCACCGGAGCGCTCTCCTGCGCGGGGGCTCCGGGCTGATGCTGTGTTTCCTCTGCGGGTTTGGGGGCCTCGAACTTAGCGCCGCAACTGGTACAGAATTTAGATCCATCAGGGAGTTGCGCACCGCAATTCGTACAAAAAGCCATATAAAAAGCTCCTCCTTACACTTCGTTCTTAGTGATTCGTGGTGTTATGAAAACCGCACTTGCGGGCTTCAACATTTTGTCTTCGGGGATATCATTGCCTGTGCCTGCGTGCCTGGAGCAGAAGCGCTCACTTTAATGCCGCTGTTGTTTTACGGACGTGTTCCGTTTCATTTGATTTGCCGCTGACGGGCTCCCCCGCTTCTCCGAGCCGGAGTGCGCATGCGCGGCACAGATCCAGATCATCGCAGATCAGAAAGCATTCGTTGCATATGAGGCGCCGGCAGATGGGGCAAATATTGAAAACTTCTTCGCCTTCCCTTGCGGCTTTTTCCAAAGCACGCCGCTTTTCTTTTTCATAAAGCGTGTTGTAAATGATTCGTTTCCCTTCGGTGGAGGGGGGAAAAACACCCGCTTTTGAAAACGGAACAGGGGCGCTGCGCCAAACCTTCGTGCATTCTTCACAACGGAGTGAGAAGCAAAACTCATCTTTGGTTGAGGCATCCGCCATCCGGCCTATCAAGATCTGCTTCATAGCCGCTCCGCTCCTTTTATACTGGTATACAGGTTAACTGTACTCGCTCCGCCGGAAAATAGATATTACCCGGAGAATACTTTTGCCCCGCTTTTTGTCTGGGGACATCGGCAAATCTATGGTATCCATTGGATACCAAGCCTTGAACTGCGGGACTTTTTGAGCACTTTACAAAAATAGGGCATTGTTAAATATGCCGCCGGGGAGAGACCCGGCGGCAATCTGCGTTTGGAAATTGATAAATTGATGCGGTAGTGTTACAGAAGTTCATCCAGGCGGTTGCAGCGCCTGAACAATTCGATGTACAGCATGAGCTCGTCACGTGAAGTTACGCAGAGCTTTTCATAAATATTGCGGTTGTGTTTGCGCACTGTATTGATGCTTATGAAAGCGAGTTCCGGTATTTCACTGATTTCATGACCATCAACGTACAGCTTGAATATTTCATGCTCGGTTTCCGTAAGCAAGGCCATGCGCGCTGCAAAGGCATCGAACAACTCGGCGATATCCGGCGGCAAACTCCCCGCTGCAATCGCCTGACTTTGCTCCCTGGATTTTATAAAAGCAATCAGAGCATCTATTTCGGAAATCCCGGAAGGGGTGGCGTCTATGGCTATGTTGGATTGTATTGCCGCAAGGCTTTGGGCAATGGGGCGCGCGAAGCTGCGGGACAGCGTGGCGGCGCTTACCAGCATGGCGAGCAGAAAGGCAAGCGAGCAAGCAATCCATACGACCTGCTTGCCGGAAGCATAGGAGGCATAGCTTTCTTTCGGCAGCAATATTGCCGCTGCCCACTCCCGCCCATCCCCGCTTGCGAACGGAATGGTTTTGTGAAGGCCGATGTACTGGTTCGTTCCTTCGGAATAGGTGTTGTAATACTCCCCTTCCTGAATGCTCAACACATTCGAGACATCCAGATAGGTTCCTTCCGTTCTTCCGGTCATGCCCTGATCCAACAAAAGCTGCCCGTCCTCAAGCGGTGCAAGCACGCTTACGATCGGGCCGAACTGGCTTTCTACAGCCGCGTAACAAAACCCGAAATACAGCGAGCTGAGTTCCATGCCACACAAGCCTGCCACATTTCCGTTGCCGTCCAACACGGGGACACAGAGAAGGATGACATCTTCCCACGTGTCCAAAAGATGGAGCCTGCCCGTCCATGCATAAGCATCCGCAAGGCGGCGGACCGGTGCCTGCATCATTTCATCATAACCGGGGATTCGAGAGCTGTCGAACTCCAAATTCCACCGGTTGTGCAATTCCAAGTCTTCCTCCCGGGCGATGTCGGAAATGCCGCGGAAATAGATCACCTGCTGGTTCGATGACTTCTTGGGAGTGAGGCTGGTGTAGCGGAGATACAACCCGCTGCGGGAATGCTCCGCTGTGCCGGCAAGGGTATTTGTTGTGGCGTTAAGCACGATAAAAGCGCCGCTGCAATCGCTGGTGTGGAGGGTTGTATTCAGCGCGGGATAGAGGGAACGCTGCAGTTCCAACAGCGCCTCCGGACGGTCGTTGAGAGAGGATATCCCGGAACCATATGCAGGCAGCACCTCCATGAGCTCCCGGCTGGCCTGCTCGGAGAGGAAAATACCCTGGCCCGAAAGCCTCTCAATCTGGTTGGAAATATCTGTGGCGGTATTTTGAAGCTGTATGTTCAAGGACAGGCGGAGCTCCCTGTCCGTATTTGAAAATACGCCCGTAAGGCTGAAAATCAGCATTAGCGCGCCAAAAACGGTCGCTGCCATAGAGAACCAGTACAGCGCCAGCTTGCGCTGCATGCTTACGCTCTCTTTTCTCGCCATTTTTGTGAGCTTCAGCAGCTCCCTGAGCTTTTTTACCATTCCATGTCACCCCCTTACAGATGCGGCTGCATTTATTAGTTGAATGTCGAACGGAAATCATCATAACAATCCCAAACGAGCTGCGTAAGCAGCGTTTCCTGCGCCGTATCGCCAGCCGCGAGACAGGCGTTCCTGGAAATACCGAGGTGCAGGCGGATGTTGTTTTCAAATTTTGTTTCCAGATCGAGGTACCATTCCGTTTGCGGTGCAGTATAGAAGGTATACTGCGCCTGCGTTTCAAGAAACGCATCATAAAGCTGAATGTATTTCTCATCGGTAAGGCTTTGGATTGCGGAAGGCAGGTATGCGTCGAAGGACTCCTGCTTGACCGGCATATAACCTGCCTGCGTCACAAATTCAACATTGCGCTGTGCATCGGTCAGCCATTTGAGGAATGTGATGCATGCCTCTTCCCTTTCCGGGGTGGATTTAACGGTGCAGATACCTGCGCCGCGCTGCATTACGAGCTTGCTGCCGTTTTTGAAGACCGGACAGGGGCGGATGATCCATTCCACCTCTTCGGAAGTATTGTTCGGATAGGTTACAATATCCGAAAAATACAGCACGCTGGCGGAGGAGGCGATGGACACAATGGAATCCGCTGTGCGCAGGGGTTCGGTCGCGTAGCCGCCTTTGAGCCATAGGCCGCCGGAAAGGGCTGCCCTGGCATAAGGCTCCCACACGGTGCTGAACTTTTCGCCGAAGGCAATGCCTGCATCGTCAAAGAAGGATTCACCAAGGGATTTTACGCCAACCTGAAAGTAATTGAAATGAAAGTCATGAACCAACAGGGCTTTTGCATCGCCCGCAGTTTCCGGCGTCTGGCCGTCCGTCCACGCTGCATACTTTTCCGCAGCTTCAAAAAGGCCTTCCCATGTGCTGAGGCTTTCAACGGTTGTCCCCGTATCGGAAGCGAAACGGTCGAAAAGCGTTTTGTTGATGTACATAATCTCGGTGGATTTTGCCACGGGAAGCACGATAAGCCGGCCGTTTATCATGCCTTCCTCGATAAAAGCAGGCACAAAAGCCGCGCATTCTGCTTCGCTGAAATAATCCCTGTAATTGAGAAGAATGCTGTCATCCGGCATGGCCAGCACCGTTTTCGGGTATGCAACAAACATATCCGGGAGTACCGACGCTCCCGGGTCGCCGTACGCGGAAGACAGGATCGCTTCATGGATGTTCTTGTTGTTGGAAACCAGCGTTACCTCAACCTGAATTCCCTGCTCTTTTCCTACGGTTTGGTTAAAGGTGCTTATCATGTCGTTCAGTGGGGAATCGGTCTGGGCGCCATACACGTGCCAAATGGTGACGACAACAGGCTGATCCGGCGTTTCCCCCGGAGTGGTACAGGAAGTGCAAAACAGCACGAGCACGCTGCAAATTACAAAACAAAACCATTTCTTTGCCATGACGGTTCCCTCACTTATCTGGAATGATCGAAAGCATTTCAACTTACATCGAACACAACTTGGAAATCAGGTATTCGAGGCTTGTATCATAGAAGATAAAATCGTCTATCTTTCCTGCTCTTTTTGCCGTAACGACTTCGGAAATGCATTCTTCGTCATTTTCCGGGCACAGAAGGAGCAATTTACATGCGGGGGTTTCCTTCTTCAGCCAGGCACATAATGCGAGGCAATAGGCAACGTCGTATTCGCCGCTTTCTGCAACTTCAATCAGGGCACAGCTCGCCCCGCAGCCACGAATCACAACATCGGCATCCGCATAATCCGGCTGGAAGTACATCTGAATGCCCTTTTCTTCCCGGGTGAGGCGCATAAGGCTCTGCGCAAGCACCTTGCATTTCATGATAAGCGCAACGGTCTCAGACATTTTTATTCTCCTCTGTAGCGATATAGGATCTTTGGCAGGGACTTTATCCTGATTTTAATGATACATGAAACGGAAAACATCCGCATCACAGTTAGCTGTCATTTTAGCGACCCAAACAAAAAAAGAGCCGGAGCCCTTTTTCGTTCGGATCCGCTTTGCATTCAGTACCGCGGATTGATCCATCCATTCAGGATGACATGCGCGACCAGCTCCCCGGTTCGCTCAAATCCCATTTTTTTCGTAACGCTCTGGATATGCCGATATAAGGTGTTTTCGGAAATACACATCCGTTCGGCAATCTCCTTGCGGCTTACTCCCTCGCAAATCAAACGCAGGGTTTCCAGTTCGCGTTCCGTCAGCGGCGCTTCCCCGGGCTGAACGGGGATGGTTTTCTGCTCCGGGAAATATGACTTGCCATCCATTACATCCCGTATGACCTGAATGAAAAACGTCATGTTCTGCCCTTTTTCCACAAAGGCATCCGCACCACATGCTTTTGCCCTCGGCATATAGGTGACCTCGTCAAACCCGGTCATGACAACCACTTTGATCGCCGGGAACGCTTCCTTGATTTTTTCCGTTGCTGCAAGGCCCGATGCGCCACCGGCTGTACAAATATCCATCAATACCAGATCGGGCTGCTTGTCCCGGCAAAAAAACAGGGCAAAAGCAGCGTCGGCAACGCTGCCCACAACCTTGAGGTCGTCATATTGCTCAAATGCGCTGCGAAAGGAATCCCGTATCGAAGCGTGATCATCTACGATCAAAATCCGGATCATTCTCATGTTCCTCCCTGAAGAATGCCGCGACGGTAAACCGAGGCTCGATTGAGATGCAAAGCGTTCCCCCAAGCGCTTCAACCCGTTTGCGCATCCCCGCAATGCCGCCGCCTTCTATCAGCCGTTCTGGCTTTCTGCCGTCGTTGGTTATGGTGAGATTCCAGCCTTCTGCTGTTTTTTCGCAGTGTGCTTTCACTTTGGAAGCAAAACCGTGGCGCACGGCGTTGGTAACGCTTTCACGTATGACGGCATTCATGCAGCAAGCAATGTCAATGCGCTTTGGAAGGGAACCTTCGAGGTATAGCTCTACGCCGATCTCACTGAATATTGCGGCAAGGTCTGCAAAAACATGCTCCGGTGGGGCAGTCTCTGCCGAGCGGAGCTCTTGCATCAAACGATCAATGTCTGAAATCAGCAGGTCAACTGCCGGCATATGTTCTTCGCGCAGCGCCCTTTGCAGCATTGCAATGCGCTGCCCGAGCACATCGTGAACCCTTGTTTTCTGCTCCTGCAATTCTTTTTGGTAACGGATTTCCTCAATGTTGCCAAGCATTTCCAACAGATGCAGCTTATGTGCATTCAGCGCGGTTTTCTTCATTGCAAGCTGCGCTGTGAGATTCCAGTGCGAAGTTATGTCCAACGCATACAGCTCCATATAGTGCTTTCCGTTGATTGCGATGGCGCCCTGCACGAATTGCCACACGGCGCCGTCCGCCAATTTTATGGTGATCCCTTCTTTGATGGGCAGCCTTTCGATTCCATCCGGCAGGGCGCCGCTTTGCAGCAGGCGGAGAATTTCCCTTGCATCGCGCACGGCGGTAAGGGAAAGGGCGCTCAGCAGCTTTTGCATGGACAGGTTGAGGAGCAGGATATATCCGGTATCCTGTGCGAACAGGATGCCTGCAGGAAGCTGATCCACGGCTTCCTTAACGGAGAGCCCGGAAAGGCCGTGGCGCAGTTCCCGGCTGAGTCTAACTAGCTTTGCCGCGCCGCGCAGAAGCGCTGTGGCCAGCCATGCGATGAATAGAAAAGGGAAAATGGCGCCGGAGATGCGCTCCAGAAACGGCAGCATGACGGCGGCTGCGGGAATGCACGCAATGTCCCATGGATCACGCTGCCGGAAAAAGGAGAATATGCCAAAGAAAACCACGCATCCAAACAGCAGATACCGTAGGATGCAAAGCCTTGGGCCGACAATTATGACCCCGTCCGGTGCGTTGAATTCAACCAGCTCCAACAGGCATTCCCCCAGCACAAATTGCAGAGCAACAGCAATTTCCAGCAGCTTGTTGTAAAAGCGGTGCTCCCCGAAAGCGCCGCGGTAAAAGACCATTACACAAACGCAAAGCTGCAGGACGAGGCCGGTTAGCGCTGCAAGCTGCAGGAGGAGGCGCGCGCAAGCGGGGAAGAAAAAGAATTCAGACATGGTGAAGCTCCTCTCTGCCCAGAGCCAGGCTCGCTTCATACAGGAACCCATCATGGCTGAACCGCATATCCCAAGGGGATGCAAACCGCTCCGCAAAGGCATCAAAGGGTTCTTCCGACAGCAGGCGCATGACAAGGCGGTTTTCCGGCAAAACGGAAATGTTACAGATCAGCACGGCCCATTTATGTTCCAACCCATGGCAGATGCCTTGAAAAAGGAATTCGTAGAAGCGGGCGGCGGCATCGGGCGGCAAATCGGCGGATGGAATCGCCCTTACGGCCACGGTAAGCCCCGAATGTTCCACGCACTGCCTCAATTCGTCAAAATATGCCGCAAGCTCCCGCATGGAAAACGCAGCAGCCTGTTTCTGTTGGAACAGCAGGTTGGAACGCCGCTTACAGTAGCACAGAAGAAGGCAAAGCATGGTTGCGGAAGCATCATCCAGGCTTTTGTCGCGGAGCTTATGCAGAATAGCGGCCGCGCGCGTCAACTCCTGGCAGATCGCCGTTTCAAGATCATCGTAAATATGCTGCCTCGCGCGCAACGCCTCAGCCTGCTCGCGCAAAGTATGCTCGTGCAGGAGAAGCCGGTTGCTTTGTTCAAGGCTTTCCACAACGCACTTCAGGCTGTTCTGCAGGGTATGGAGCGTGGATAAGTCCTCCTGCCAAACGACGGCCCCGCCTGTAATGGGCATGCCGGAAAGCTGGAGGTCCGGCCCAATCAACATGCGGAATGGAAGAGAATAATCGGGCGTATGCTCCAAAACGGGCAATGCTGCAGCCGGTGCGGAGGAAAGCATGGGGGCGCCGGTTGGCGATACGATGCGCATGCTCAGTGCGGAGTGGGTGAACAGGGCGGGATAGTTCGAGTTCATCGGAATCAGGCCGGTCTGCATAGCGGATTCCAGGAACAGCAACGCAAAGGTTACAACTGTTAGGGTAAAATCCCCATCCCATGCAGGCGGGATACGGAACACATACAAAAGCCCGTATATAACGAGCACGGCACAAAACCCGATGGGGAAAAGCAGGCCATACTTCCGGGGGTTCTTTCGGCACTTGAACAGCAGCAGGACGATGGCCGCAAAAACGCAGCAGATGTTGACGCCCAGCAACAATACATATCCGATGCCATACCCGTAATTGCTGCTCCAATCAGGGGCTGAAGGATCCAGCCTGAATACCAGCATATGAAAATCGTTGGTAAGAACCAACAGCAAAAAGGCGAAATTAACCAGAAAACAAACCTTCCACCATATTGGCGAAGGCCCATCCCCGGATGTGCCGAGCGCCAGTGTGATGCGCAGCAGAACCACAGGGAGGCCCAACTGAAAGATATAATAACAATACCAGCAATATCGGTTGAGCGTGTTGGCCTCCGGGAATTGCCACTTTATGGCGCGGAGCAATATCCAAAGAACCATCAGCAGCGCCGCAATCAGCACGGTGCGGCGAACCGTTTTGCCCAGCGCCCTGCTTAGCATGAAACCCGCCCAGACTATGACGGTTATGATCGTTGCCATTGCGGCGAGGATATGCTCCCGGCCATCCGCAGTTGTGTAAAGCTTTTTATGCAAAACCTCGCGGCGGTAGCGTGCCGCGACTTCCTCGGTTGCCCTGTTCAACTGTCCGTAGTCTTCAAGCGTATGAGCCCTTTGATAAGATTCATCCGCCGGATAAAGACCGCTGCTACACCGGCCGTCCGCAAGGCGAAAGCCCTGCTTTATGAGTGCCGCTTCCATATCCCCGACCATAGGCAGCTCCCGGCGGGACAGCAAGCCCCGCATAAAGCTTAAAGTTCCTTCCGCAGGAACGATGACTTCAAGCGCTCTGCCTGCCTGAATTTGCGCTGCGGCCTGATAGTCAAAGCATATCTGGATCGGCGCGGCGCTGTCTTCCGTCAGCAGCCCCTGTTGCGCAAGGGCTTCAAACAAAAGAAGTGCGTTATTTAGAGAAAACGCATTGCCGTCCAGCCCATAGCTTACAGCAGCAAAACAATGCCTGAAAAAAGCGTCGCCTTCCGCAGCGAACATAATTGGTTCACCGGCAACCCGCAGGCTGTTCCAACCTGATATGGGGGCCTGCGTCAGGCTGCGGTCAACAGCGATTACCACCGTAGCAGCATAATGAGGATACCAATAGTAGGTTGGCTTACTTTGCAGCATGCCTTCCGCCTGAAAATCAAACAGCTCTACGGCAACGCTTTCGCGGAACCGCTCGGCGGGATACCCGATTGACCCGGGAGATATTTCATATTCGGGCAGCGCATCTGTAAGGACATGAAAATAGGGGGAAGCGGCATCGCAGGAAATTGTGTTGAAAACCGGTGCAGCACATGCGGAAAAAGCCGAAAAAACAAAGGCGGCAAGCAAAAACAACATTGCATTACGCATGAAAGCATCACGATTCATTGCTTGCCGCCGCCCTTTCCGAATGATTACTGAATATTTTATCGGATTTCATCGATTTTGTCATCTGGGAAAAACGATGTAACCGAATCGGTATACCAAGTATGAAGGGGCGGGGGAAATATGTGGTCCATTAAAAATAAAAAGCGGAGCAAGGATGCATATCGCTTGCTCCGGCGTGGCGCAGAGGGTGGGATTCGAACCCACGTGTGGTTTCCCACAAACTGATTTCGAGTCAGCCCCGTTATGACCGCTTCGATACCTCTGCAAATGCAAAATTTATTATACAGTATCATCAGCAGAATTGCAATCAGTTTATCGGCAAACGGGGCTGAACGAGACAGCAGGCACAGGCTTAGGCGGTGGCGGATAACAAACCGCGGCAGCAGAACAGGATCAACAGCGAGGCGAGAACATTCCAAAGCGCACCCAACAGGCAGCCTGCAAGAACCGAAAGCGCTCCGCTGATGGCAATTGCCGCGACGGCGCCGGGAACAACGAGAAGGATCAGGATCGTGAAATACAGCAGGACGATGAGCATCTTGTTTTTCAACTTTCCCAACAGCCGCTCAATCAACAACATCCCGGAGGCAAAAACTGCGCCAAGGCTAAGGTAAAAAAGGCCAGATCCCAACAGCTCGGAGACGGAAGGGTGGAGAAGCAGCGCTGTTGCAAGCAAAAACACAACCGTGTCTGCCGTATGCTTGATGAGCTGCGGCGCACAAATTGCGGCCAGCTTTGCAACCGGGCGGGCGGGCGCGACAAAAAGATAGTGCTGTGTCAACTCACGCGGGACACTGTTGGTCATTGAAAGAAACACGAGCATATAGGCGGAGAAAAACAGGACGAACCAGAGCCAATTGGGGTCGGGGCCTTCCGCGCGGAGCATGAACATCCCAAACAGGGGGCCGGCGAGCGCGGCAATGGTGGAGAGGGAGAAAAGCCAGAGGCTCTTGCGGGATTGCTCGCGCATGGCGCGGTAAAAGAATGCACTTGCGCCGTGCCCGCGCAGGGGCGGCAACTCCCGTTTCACGCGCTTGCTCACGGGGCCGGTGCTGACGACTTTGCCTTCTTTTGCAGCTGCCTTTACATTATAAGCATGTTCTGCCGCAAAAAGCACATCTTCATAATAATCCGCATCGCTGCGCACGAGCCAAAGCACCATCGCGCCGCAGCAAAGCAAGGAAAGCAGCACATACACCATTGCAGCGCCCCATTGCCCAACCGCTGAGTGCAGGGCGATTGCCCGCCCGAAGCCGAGCGCCGGAACATAATTCCAGGCATCGCTGCCGAAAAAACGAACAAGGGCGGAAACAAAATCTCCCCCGCGCATGGCGAAAATCACAACGCCGATCGCCAAAAGAACCATGAATCCTTTGAGCATGGCGTCGATGCGTTTACGCCATTGAGGACGTGCTGCGCACAGTGCATACAGGTTCGCGCTGAAAAGCTGGCAGAATACGCCGACGAGGATATAACCGATCATCAATCCTGCAACTGCCTCACCGCCAAGGCCGCAATTCATGCGCAGGTTCGGGTACTGAGCGAGCATGCATACCGAGGCCAGCACAAGGATTCCGGCCTGCCGCACAACACCGTAAATCAGGATCTTGCGCGGATTTACGGGCGCGGTGAAGAGCAGGTTTACATCAGCCATGGAAAAGAGCGCCATCCCCTGCTTCAGCCCCTGCAGAAGCGAGGTGCAAAAAATCAAAAGGAACACACCGTTTACGATTGCCGCATATGCGTTGAGGTTGCGCACCTCTCCGGCGGGCTCTCCGGAAGTCATCGTGGCGGAGAAGATCAGCAGCCCGGCAATGACGAGGTAGGGGATCAGCGCCACGGGCTTTTTAACCAATTCCTTCAATGCGTTTTGGATGGTTTTCCTGAGAAGGTAGAGTAGGGCTTTCATTGTGCGCCGGCTTCCTTTCGTTCCGTGATGTCAAAGAAAAGCTCCTCAAGAGACTCGCCGCTTGCATCCACCTCTGCGCGCGTGCGCGCTGCGGCGATTTTACCGTTCATGAGGATACGCAGATCGTCCCAAAGCTCGGACACGCTGTCAAGCATATGGGTAGAGATCAGCACGGCGCAGCCACGGTCGCGCTCTTCACGGAACACGGCCTTAAGCTCTTTGATGGCGTGCGGATCGAGCCCGACCATGGGCTCATCTACAAGAAGAAGCGTTGGCTCGGTCAAAAGCGCGCAGCAAATACTGACCTTCTGCTGCATGCCCTTGGAAAGTTCCTTGCCAAGTTTGGTGCGCTTATCGTCAAGCTCAAACCGGGCAAGCAGCGCATCCGCACGTTGGCGCCAGCCGCCGGTAAGGCCATAGGCCCGGGCGATGAATTCCATATGCTCATTGATGGTCAAAAACTCATAAACCGAAGGGGTTTCAGGAATATAGCCGAGAGCGCGCTTTGCTTCAAGCGATTTATTGTCGTGGCCGTCAATGGTAATTTCGCCTTCGAAACGGGAAAGCCCGGCGATTGCCTTGATTGCGGTCGATTTGCCCGCACCGTTGGGGCCGAGCAGGATGGTGATGCGCCCCGGAAGAACGTCGAAGCTCAAGTGATCGTTGGCAAGCAGTTTGCCGTAGCGTTTGGTTAATCCGTTTATATGAAGCATGGGGTATATAACTCCTTCCTTTGTGCGGTAGAGCCGCTTATACATAGTATATCATAGTCCACTTTTCCTGCATAGGCGCAGTGAAGAGCTACCGCTTTGCATAGGGCGCGCCTGCCAGCCCACTCCATTTGCACGGAGGAAAAGGACGCTTAAAATGATACACTATTTTAGGTGTAAAATCAATACATCTAATCTGGTGTGGGTAAACTAGCAATATAATATAAAAACACAATTGGTGGTGGCACGAATCAAACCGTACTATGAGATCCTCCGCAGTCTGCGGGAAGATCATGACCTGACACAGAGCGATGTTGCAAACCTCCTCGGCACTACGCAGCAGGTATATTCGCGCTATGAGAACGGCGTTAACGAAATGCCCGTGCGCCATATCGTCACACTCTGCAAGTTTTACCGTGTAAGCGCTGATTTTATTTTGGGTTTGCCCGAAAACGAAGGAGTATGATGGTGACACCTGCAAGGCGCCTGCGTTGGGACCGGGGCATGCCGGCAGAGTATTTTATCAAAGCAAGACTGAAAACTCAAAGCAGGAAAATTGCACACAGCATCATCTATTTGCGTGTTCCGGCGAATGCCGGCCGATTTACCGCAGCATAAAGCAGGCTGCGGTTTCTTCCTATACATATCTGTAACAGCACATTGGGAAACAGCATATGAATGAGTATGGCATGGAACGCGCCATGCACACCTTACATGTTTAGGAGGAATCGCAGTGTATAGAAATCTCAACGCCTCTTGCACAACATGCGCGAGCATGGTGGCGGGCAAAAGAACGACATATGATACGGTTGCCGCAGGAACCGTATGCACCAGCGAAGTATGCGGGCCGAATATCCTGCTCGGCGGCCAGCAGCTTGCGCAGATCAACTTCCCCATCCAACAGTATGGGGAAGGATTCTGCCCGGGTGAAGCGCTGGAACAGGGAACGATGTTCCCCGAGCTGGTGCTTTAAGGACGGAGGAGGGAATGAACATGGAAACAACGCAATGTGCTTTGTTGAACCAAATCAGCGAATACCAGTTCGTATGCGTTGAGCTGAATCTGTATCTTGACACACACCCGAAGGACGAAGCGGCGCGCGCCGATTATCTGTGCTATAGCAAAATGCTGCAGCAACTCATCACCCAATATGAGGAGCAATACGGCCCGCTGCAGAATTTCGGGCATTCGCCCACGGAAACCGGCTGCTACGTTTGCTCGAAATGGCCTTGGGAATAAGGAGGAACACCTATGTGGATCTATCAGAAAAAACTTGAATACCCCGTTAACATCACAGCCCCCGATCCCCGCATGGCAAAAGCACTTATGGCACAGTATGGCGGCCCGGATTCTGAGCTTGCCGCCTCCATGCGTTACTTGACACAGCGCTTCTCGATGCCGGATAATCGTGTACGCGCTACGTGCAACGATATCGGTACGGAAGAGTTAGCACATTGGGAGATGATCGGCACGATGATTTACCAGTGCATGCGTGGAGCGAGCCTGGAAGAAATAGAAGCAGCAGGCCTGCTCGGGTACTATACGATGCACAATCACGGAGTTTATCCGGCCGATCCCAACGGAGTGCCCTTCACGGCCAGCTACATCCAGTGCACCGGGGACCCGATTGCCGACCTTGTGGAGGACCTTGCAGCAGAGCAGAAGGCGCGTGCAACCTATGAGCACCTGATGACGCTGACGGACAATCCACAACTGATCAACCCGCTCCGTTTCCTGCGCGAGCGTGAAATCGTTCATTTCCAGAGATTCGGCGAGTGCCTGGAAATTGTTCAGGCGCTGCAGAGCGGCGAAACACGGACGTATTACCCGAGTGTTACGGTAGAGAGCGGCGGAGCCTGCATGTGCAGGCAGAGCAATTAAACGATCTCCTTGCGCATGGCGGCGCCCAAACAGGCGCCGCCCTTTGTCTGGAAATTGTTCATGCATTTTTGATTTGCCGCATATCGCTGCATGCGGTACAATCAGGGGGAACGGGCTGTGGAAAATGGAAACAACATGCCACAGAACGGATTGTTTTGCAGGAGGAATTGCTTATGAAGGCACTTGTGCTGGGCGGTGCGGGATACATCGGCTCGCATACCGTTTTCGCGCTGATTGAACAAGGTTTTGATGTGGCGGTGGCAGATAACCTGCAAACCGGCCACCGCGCCGCAGTACATCCTGAGGCGCGCTTTCACATGGGCGATGTGCGGGACCGGTCGTTTATGAACGATGTGCTGCAGCGTGAAGCGCCGGATGCAGTAATTCATTTCGCAGCGAATTCACTTGTTGGCGAAAGCATGCGGGAACCCATGAAATACTATGACAATAATGTGGGCGGCGCTTGCACGCTGCTTGCCTCCATGGCAGAGCAGGGGGTGAGAAAAATCGTATTCTCCTCTACCGCCGCTGTATATGGTGAACCGGAACGCATCCCCATCCGGGAGAACGACAAAACCATTCCGACAAACCCTTATGGTGAAACGAAGCTTGCAATGGAGCGCATGTTCCACTGGGCGGATGTGGCATACGGCGTAAAATCCGTGTCTCTGCGCTACTTCAACGCGTGCGGCGCACACGAGAGCGGATGCATCGGCGAAGCACACGCAACGGAAACACACCTGATTCCCATTGTCCTTCAGGTACCCAATGGCCAACGTGCGTCGGTAAACGTGTTTGGAAACGATTATGAAACACGCGACGGCACCTGTGTGCGGGATTACATCCATGTGACCGACTTGGCGCAGGCCCATATCCTTGCCATGTGCTATCTTGCCGGAGGCGGGGAAAGCGATGTGTTTAACCTTGGAACCGGAGTGGGTTTCACGGTGCGCGAGATCATTCATGCCGCAGAGCGCGTAACGGGCCGTGCGATTCCCGCTGTGGACGCGCCGCGGCGGGCGGGCGACCCGGCGCAGCTTGTCGCTTCCGGCGACAGGGCGCGCGAGGTGCTTGGTTGGCAGCCGCAGTTTACGGAGGTGGAAGAGATCATCGCTTCCGCATGGCGCTGGCATAGCACGCATCCGGATGGATTTGAAAACCGGTAAAGCGTGAGCCGGCCGGAACTGCAAAGGAGACGGAAAGCCTTGTGAAATAAATGCCGTGCAGAGCTTGCGGAAGCGATGCGCGGCATTTATAATAAAAATAATATTGTGGAGCAGTTTGGGAACAATCCCATTGATAAAACACGGCTGCCGCGCACTCCACAGCATGCGGGGCGGTACGAAAAGAAGGAGGCATTTTTAACCGCGCGGCTCGCGGTGCGGCAGTGTGGAGACCTGCCGTAATGCGCGGCGCAGCCAGCCTGCGCGCGCGAGGCGAACGAAGCGGAGGCTTCGCCGCCAGAGCCGGGGACATGGCAAAGGTAACGCTCAAAAACATCAAGAAGGTCTACGACAAAAATGTGGTCGCGGTGCAGGAGTTCAACCTGGAGATTGCGGACAAGGAGTTCATTGTGCTTGTGGGTCCGTCGGGCTGCGGAAAGTCTACGACGCTGCGCATGGTGGCCGGCCTTGAGGAAATCAGCGGCGGCGAACTTTACATTGGCGATAAGCTGGTAAATGATGTTCCGCCAAAGGACCGCGACATCGCGATGGTGTTCCAGAATTACGCACTTTATCCGCACATGACGGTTTATGAAAACATGGCGTTCGCGCTTAAGCTGCGCAAGGAAAAAAAGGAAGTCATCGACAAAAAAGTGCGCGAGGCAGCAGAAATTCTGGATATCACCCAGTATTTGGATCGCAAGCCGAAAGCGCTTTCGGGCGGCCAACGGCAACGCGTTGCGATCGGGCGCGCCATTGTGCGTGACCCGCAGGTGTTCCTGATGGATGAGCCGCTTTCCAATTTGGATGCAAAGCTCAGGAACCAGATGCGCGCCGAAATCATCAAACTCCGCCAGCGCATTGACACGACTTTCATCTATGTTACCCATGACCAGACCGAAGCCATGACGCTTGGGGACCGCATCGTCATCATGAAAGACGGCTTTATCCAGCAGATCGGGACGCCGCAGGAGGTGTTCAACCATCCTGCCAACCTTTTCGTGGCGGGCTTCATCGGCTCTCCGCAAATGAACTTCTTTGATGCGCGTTTGGACAAGGACAATGAGGGCTACTTTGTCTCCCTTGGAACTGCGCGTGTGCATCTGCCTGAAGAGAAGCAGCAGGCGCTTCGCGAAAAGGGCGCTGTGCCGCAGGCGATTACGCTCGGCATCCGGCCGGAGCATGTGATGCTCTGCGCGGACGACACGGCGGCGCATATCTCAGCTACGGTTGATGTTTCCGAAATGATGGGGAGCTCTGTGCACCTTCACGTAAATGCTAACGGCAAGGACGTGGTCGTCATCATCCCGACGCTGGACTTACAGGGGATGCCGCAGCAGGATTTCGGCTATGGCGCAAAGGTGAACTTTACCTTCGGCGGCAATGTGATCCATATGTTCAACCCGGAAACCGGAATAAACCTGATTTAAAACAATAAACGTCAACCGGGCCGTTCCGAAAGAGCGGCCCGTTTCTGGTTTCACAGCCGCGTCATTTTGTTTCACATTTTTGCACAGCAAAGCCTTTTTTTCTATATGGACAAACGGTATAATAAACGGCAAGAACAGAAGAGAAATCGGGATGGAGGAAACAAATGGGCAACATGAAGGAACACAAACCGTCGAAGAAGCCGCTGGTGTATTACTGCATTGTTGTAGCGGTTGTTATGCTGTTGCTTAATTCGCTCGTTTTCCCTGCGCTCATGGAAGCGCAGGTGCGGGAGGTCGGTTACAACGAGTTCCTGCAAATGGTGGATGCGGGCCAAGTGGAGCAGGTTGCACGCGACGATGCAGAGGGACTTATCACATTCCTTGCGACGAACGATGCAGGGCGTGAACGCGTTTACAAAACGGGCATTTGGCCGGACGAAACCCTGATGGAACGGCTGGAGAAAGCCGGAGTTAAATTTGCAGCGGCAATTCCGACGCAGAGCTCGCCGCTTCTGACGTTCCTGCTGACATGGATCCTGCCGATCCTGATTTTTGCGGCGCTTGGCCAGTTCATGATGCGGAAATTGCAGAGCGGGGGGATCGGCCCCAATGCAATGAGCTTCGGCAAAGCAAACGCAAAGGTTTATGTTGAGGCGCAAACCGGCAAGACGTTTGCGGATGTTGCGGGCGAGGACGAAGCAAAGGAAGCACTCACGGAAATCGTAGATTTCCTGCACAACCCCGGGAAATATGCAAAGATCGGGGCGCGGCTTCCCAAGGGCGCGCTGCTTGTGGGCCCTCCGGGCACCGGCAAGACGCTGCTTGCCAAGGCGGTTGCGGGCGAAGCGCAGGTGCCGTTCTTCTCTATTTCCGGATCGGAATTTGTGGAAATGTTCGTGGGCATGGGCGCCGCCAAGGTGCGCGACCTGTTCCAGCAGGCCAATGAGAAAGCGCCCTGCATCGTGTTCATCGATGAGATCGATACAATCGGCAAAAAGCGCGACGGCGGCGGACTTGGCGGAAACGATGAGCGCGAACAGACGCTCAATCAGCTTCTGACTGAAATGGATGGCTTTGACGGCAAGAACGGCGTGGTGATTCTGGCTGCAACAAACCGCCCGGATTCGCTTGACCCGGCCTTGCTGCGTCCGGGCCGGTTTGACCGGCGTATCCCTGTGGAACTGCCGGATCTCGGCGGCCGCGAGGCAATCCTCAAAGTGCATGCGAAGGACGTGCATATGGCGGCGGATATCGATTATAATGCGGTCGCACGGGCGACGAGCGGCGCCTCCGGCGCTGAACTTGCGAACATCGTAAACGAGGCGGCGCTGCGCGCAGTGCGCATGGGACGTGATGTTGTGGAGCAGGCGGATCTGGAGGAGAGCGTGGAAGTAGTCATCGCCGGCTACCAACGCAAGAGCGCAGTGATTTCCGAACAGGAGAAGAAGATTGTAGCGTATCATGAGATCGGGCATGCGCTTGTCGCTGCAAAGCAGAGCGATTCGGCACCCGTGCATAAAATCACCATTGTGCCGCGTACCTCTGGCGCGCTTGGATACACGATGCAGGTGGAGGAAGGCGAGCGGTTCCTGATGAGCCGGGAGGAAGCGTTTAACAAACTTGCTACGCTCACCGGCGGCCGCACAGCGGAGGAACTGATCTTCCGCAGCGCAACGACCGGCGCTTCCAACGACATTGAGCAGGCTACGCGTCTTGCCCGTGCGATGGTTACGCGCTATGGCATGAGCAGCCGCTTTGGCATGGTTGCGCTTGAAACTGTGGAAAACGCATACTTGGGCGGGGATACCTCGCTTGCATGTTCACAGGAAACGGCAGCGCTTGTCGATCGTGAGGTTGTTGCGTTGGTGAAGGATGCGCAGGAGAAAGCACGCGAAATCCTTACCGAAAACACGGATGCGCTGCATCGGCTCTCCAAATATCTGCTGGAGAAAGAAACCATAACCGGCGAGGAATTTATGCAGATGCTCAATGAACGGGCATAAGGGCCTTTGTCCGTCAGATCAGTGACCCTCTCCCGGGCTCGCATGCGCAGTTTGCATTTGCGGCAAAGCCTTGCCTGACAAATGCTTTCGCACAGCTGACCAGATGCTGCCAAGAACAGCCGAAGTCTCCGCGGACTGCGGTTATGCCTCCTCCGGCTTGTTTTGAAAGAACCGCCTGCGCATCAAGCGCAGGCGGTTCTTTTATTGAAATCATATAATCGTTGTTTTTTGCATTTTCTATGGTTTATGATACAGCCGGGTTAACTGAACATGCCCCAATTGAAGCATGGCCTGCGTTTATCCGATGTGAATGCCGCCGGAACCGGAGGAAGTGTTGCTTTCTTCCTCTTCCTGCAAAACGGCATCCGCCACGCCGGAAGGAATTGCCCCCATGCCGCCGAGGCCCGCCCAAATCGAATCTGCAAGCGTGCGCACAGGCGGAGTATATAAATCAAGCAATCCCTTGCTCTCGCGCCGCAGCGCTGTTTTCAGGTGCGACATTGCGCTTTGCAACGCGCTGCACTCAGCAGAGGGGATGCTGCTTTTGTAGTTGGTCAGCAAATACTGCGCATCAGCGTAAGCGCGGTTGCCGGCGGAAAGCTCCGCTGCAATCGCAAGCCGGTTGGTTCCCACATAAAGCTTGAGCGCTTCCGCATCCGCATTGGGATCCACAATAACCTCTGCGCCGAACACATCGGAAATCAGCTCTTGCAATTTCAGCGTGTGCAGGCACCAGCAATCCCGCGCATACAGGCTCATATATTCGCCGGGAACCATATGGCGGTTCAGCCCGGCAGAATCCATGCGCACCGCCACCAACGCAAGCGCGCAGATTTGCTCAAAGCTGAGGTTCGTTTCAATGTTGCTTTGAACCGCTGTATAGATTTTTGGGATATTTGCAATTTGCCCCGTGCTCTTCATCTGATTAAAAATGGCAAAAAGCATGCGCTGCTGCCGATCGGCGCGCGCTACATCGGAACTGCCTTTGCGCTGGCGGCAATAATCCAGCACAGCCTGCCCGTCCAGATGCTGCAAACCGGGATGAAGCTCACGCCCGTTCATTGTCACCTCAATATCCACGTCATATTCCACGCCGCCCATGGCGTTAACGACATCTTTCACGGCATTCATATCCACACTTACGTAATACTGAACCGGGATGCCGCCAAACAACGCACTGACGGTGTTAAGCGCGCTCTGATAACCGCCGTGCTTGAGGCCGCCGCCAAGGGAGAACGCGCTGTTCACCTTGCCATATGGGTCAAGCGGCTCGATCAGTTCGCCCGACTTATTATAAAGCTGCACATAGCTGTCGCGTGGAATGGAAATCATATCCACTGCATTTGTTTTGAAATTTACCGTAACAAGGATCATTGTGTCCGTGCGGAACGAACCGGAAGCCTCTCGTTCTTCGCTTTTGTCAATGCCGAACACCATGATGTTCACACGGTTCTTCATAAAACTGAGATCCGAAAGCGATTCCAGCTCTGCTTCGGACATGGGCGCGGGGGTTGGCTCCGGAGTAACGGCGGGTTCCGGTGTGGGACTATGCGCGCCCGGCGTTTGCAGCGGCGCAGCCGAAGGCGTAGCAGGTTCGGGCGTTGGCGCTGCAGTCGCATCAGGCGTAAACAGTGCGGCCGGAGTGTTGATCCGCAAATAAAAAATGCCGATGGCAGCCAGCAAAAGCAAAAGCAATGCGGCAAGAATCAGCAGAATAATTCTTCCGGTTTTCCGTTGTTTTGACATATTCATCACCTTCTTGATGGCATTATACCTTGTTTCAAGCAGCGATACAAACCATATGTTTGCGAAGCTCGTGAACAAAAGATGAACAAATTGCCGCAAAGAAACGCGCAGGAAAAAGCGCGAAAAATATGAAAGGTGGATGAGAAAATGCGCTTTCAGGGCGAAACAGGTTCACATCGGGGGAAGATATATGATATAATCCAGACAAACAGGATGGCTGATCATGCATGAGGGGGAACGAAACAAGCAAATCAAAACCGCAATCAGAATTCTGAAAACGAAAGGGGAGGGCATGCATGGCAGGCCGGTTTGATACAGCAACGATTAAAGAACAGGTTTACCAAATCCTTCGCCGGGAACTGGTCCGGCAGCGGTATGAACCGGGCGAATGGCTGCAGGAGAACGAGATTGCGGAACGGCTTAACGTTAGCAGATCCCCGGTGCGGGAGGCTTTGCGCATGTTGACGGGGGAGGGGCTTTTGGTGGAGGTCCCCAAAAAGGGCGTTTATGTTAGAAAGCTGACGGAGGATAAAATACGGGAAAATTTTTCTATCCGCTGCCTGCTGGAAGTAAACGCAATTCAAAGCTTGCATGATTTGCAGACAGAGGCAGCCGAGGCGCTTCTAGCGTGTTTGAGCCGCGAATGCACGGCATATCCCGATCGGGATCCTTGGGAAAAGCAAGGCGAAGAAAGCCTGCACGCGTTGCTGATGCGGCTTGCCGGAAATGAGACGGCGGTTCAAATTCACAAAAAACTGTGCGACCAGCTTTTGCTGATCCGTGTTTCCGCTCTTTCCTGCCAAAGCGATGCGGAACGTTTCTTGTCTGAGCACGCGAAGATCGTGCAATACATTCTCGAAGGGTGTCTGGAGCGTGCGGCAGATTTGGACAGGGCGCACCTGCTGCGAACCCAGGAGCTTGTATTGCAATATGTATGCCGGAAATAATTATCCTCTCATAAAAACAGCATTTTCTCCAGTGCATACTCCATTGCACATTCGGAATATATAGTATAAAATATATAAAATTTCGCGTATGACCGCACATTACGGCGCGGCCCGGCGCAACAATGACGAAGGAGATCCGCCCAATGGCAAACACGATCATTCCAGACGGCTACCGTTCCACAATGACCCTGTATGAAACGCAGGATGCAATCAGCTTCATTAAACGATCTTTTCAGGATGGGCTTGCGCGCGCGCTGCGCCTTAAGCGCGTTACAGCGCCACTGTTCGTGCAGCCGCAAAGCGGCCTTAACGACGACCTGAACGGTGTGGAACGCCCCGTAAGCTTTGATATTCCCTGCGCGCAAACCGAGGCGCAGGTGGTGCATTCTCTTGCAAAATGGAAGCGCATGGCGCTTTACCGCTATGATTTCCATCCGGGAAAGGGGCTTTATACGGACATGAACGCGATCCGGCGTGATGAAACGCTGGATAATCTGCATTCCGTTTACGTAGACCAGTGGGACTGGGAAAAGGTGCTCACGCGTGAAACACGAAATCTGGAAACGCTGCAAAACACTGTGCGTTCCATCGTAGGCTGTGTTTGTGACACGTTGGATGCACTTAAGGCGCGGTACCCACACATCAATACCGAACTTTCGCGCGATGTCAAATTTATTACAACACAGGAATTGCTGGACCTTTATCCGGATATGACGCCGAAAGAACGGGAGGCCGCAATTACACGCGAATATAAAACCGTGTTCCTCATGCAGATCGGCGGAAAACTCAGCGATGGAAAACCACATGACGGCCGCGCACCGGACTACGACGATTGGTCGCTTAACGGGGATATCCTGTTCCATTTCCCACTGTTGGACTGCGCGCTTGAAATTTCGTCTATGGGAATCAGGGTAGATGCGGAGGCGCTGGATCGGCAGCTTGCAGAGGCGGGCTGCGATGCGCGCCGCGCGTTACCGTTCCACAGCATGTTGCTTGCGGATCAACTGCCGCTCACCATTGGCGGCGGCATCGGCCAGTCCCGCATTTGTATGCTGCTGATGAGCAAGGCGCATATTGGCGAAGTGCAATGCTCAATTTGGGACCGCGAGACGATAGAAAGTTGTGAAAAGGCGGGAATTGTCCTGCTTTAAAGCAAAATGAGCTGCAAAACGAACGGCTTGTGCAGACGTTTGCACAAGCCGTTTTGCTTCATTCTGACAGGCTTTCCGCCCTCCCATGCTCATAAGCCCGTTGACAAAGGAACTGGAGCATTTGCTCATAAGCTTTCACGATTACCATAACATCTTCGCTTTCACCGCTTTCGTTTTGATCGAGGATGCGGGAGAGCCGCAGGCGGGCCGCAAAAATTTCTTCAGCGAGCATGTCGCAGGGGCTGCCTTTTGCAAACTCGTTGGGATAGTTTGCGTCATAGTCGATGCAGCGCCCCATCATGTGATTGTAGATATAATCGAAAGAATCCATAGTTACCCTCCAAGATTTTTCTGGTTACAAGAATAGGTCAAAACGACCATAATTTCAAGTAGGTCACCGCACCATAATTTTAGCATGGAGCGATTAAAAACACTTAGGAAAGCCAAGGGATATACACAAATCAAAATGCAGATGCTCACCGGCATTGATCAGAGCGATTATTCCAAGCTGGAAACGGGGAAGCGGAATTATTCCTTTGATCAATGCAGGCGGATTGCACTCGCGCTCGAAACAAGCATGGATTACCTTGCCGGGCTGACGGATGATCCCGCACCGTATCCACGCAGGGAATCCGATGCCGCGCGCAAATGATGCGCAATACGCCCAAAGGGACTTTTCTTAACGGTTTTAACGAGATTTTATCTATATTGCAGATAAAACAGGATATCATCAAAAATCATGTACATAATATATTGTTAGGTGGTAAACATGATTTTTGAGAACATCCGCGCTCTGCGCGAAGATAATGACTTAACGCAACAACAGCTCGCCGACTATTTGGGAGTGGCGCAAAATACATACTCACAATACGAAACCGGAAAGATCGCCTATACCGCTCAGGTTTTGGTGAAGCTTGCGGATTTTTACGGTGTGAGCGTGGATTATCTGTTGGGAAGAACAGATAAAAAAGCACCATAATAGAGCCAAGCAATGCAGCCTAATCATTGCTTCATCATAAGGGAATACACCCCGAAAGTCAATAAGGTAAATGCCGGAAAACAATTAAGGAATACTTGAGATAACGGATGCTGAACAGGGCGGCCCGATGTCCGTCCGGACGGCCACACGAATGCATGTTTGTGAGCTTTTGCGGCATCGCAGGGAGAAGATGCCTGGCAAAAGAGATAAAAGTACAGCTTATGCGCTGACAAAAATTAAAAAGAACCCTGCTGTTGAAGGGGAGTCGCTCAAGGCGGCTCTTTTTTATGGGCGCTGTTTCCGGTTTCAACAATTATCCGCTATATATGCATCGTTTGTTCTACACATATCACAAGGTGCGTATGGTATAGTACCCGTGGAAGCGGGAAGGGGGCGGCATATGTATATTGAGCTGTTTCTCCTGGATAATTTCGTAATGGATTGCCTGATGCTTCGCATTGCCGCAGCGCTTTGCGCACGGCGCTTGCCAATACGCCGCATGGCCATTGCATCCGCGCTTGGCGCCTGCTGTGCATGGGCATCGTTGTTTTTTCCGCCGTTATTGTCCCTGCCGGGAAAAATTGTGTGTGGGCTCCTGTTTGCGCTTGCCTTTCCGGCAAAGCGCCTGCGGGAATATACATGTGCTGTTGCGGCAGTATTTGCAGCGGCTTTTTTAACGGGTGGTTTTGCGTTCTGCCTGGCGCTTTGCTTTGGAGGCGGAATGGGTACGGGCGTGGTGCTTGCCGCTCTGCCTGTGCGCACTGCGCTGGTGATTGCGCTTGCCGCCACATTTGTACCGAATTTGGTGCGCCGCTTGCAGGCGCGGCGGGCGCAGGTGGGGTTTCGGGCGGAGGTCATAATGCATGCTGCCGGCCGGGAATACCGGCTAGATGCATTGATTGATACGGGAAACGGCTTGGTCGAACCGCTTAGCGGCAAACCGGTTGCCGTTGCGTATTTACCGGAGCTTGCAGAGCATGCGCACATCCCGATCCCAACGGCCACGGCACATGGCACGGACGTTCTTTATGCGTTGAAGCCGGAGCGCCTCTGTATAAACGGCCGTGAAAGCGATGCGCTGCTTGCGCTTTGTCCCATGCCAATCCGCGGCGCGGAGGCGCTCTTACCGCCGGTGCTGGCGGAACAAATGAATTTGGGAGGTTAATCCATGCAACGCTTTTTTGCCCGGTTGCTCATCGGAATTTACAGGCGCCTCGGGATTTTATCTTCGCTTTACTATGTAAATGCGGGCGAGGCGCTGCCACCGCCGCTTTCCAGAGAAGAAGAAAGCCAATGCATCCATGCGCTGAGCCAAGGGGATGAATCTGTGAAGCAGACGCTGATTGAACGCAATCTGCGCCTTGTGGTATACATTGCGCGCAAGTTTGAAAACACCGGTGTGAACATCGAGGACCTCATTTCCATCGGCACCATTGGCCTCATCAAAGCCGTCAATACGTTTGATACCACAAAGAAAATTAAGCTTGCAACATATGCTTCCCGCTGTATTGAAAATGAGATTCTCATGTATCTGCGCCGGAGCTGCCGCCTCAAACTCGAGGTTTCCCTGGATGAGCCCCTTAACATCGATTGGGATGGAAACGAACTTCTGCTTTCCGATATTCTCGGCACGGATGGCGACCTCGTTTACCGCGGGATTGAGGATGAGGTGGATAAGGAACTGCTTGCGCTTGCAATGCGTAAGCTCACCCCGCGTGAAAAGCAGATCATGGAGCTTCGGTTTGGCCTTCGTGGCACACACGAATATACACAAAAGCAGGTTGCAGACATGCTGGGCATTTCCCAAAGCTATATCTCCCGGTTGGAAAAGCACATCATCAAGGTCCTCCGCAAGGAGATCATTTCGATGTCGTAATAGATGTCGTAATATAAGTACTGCCCGAAGAGGGGAGCTCTTCGGGCAGTACTCCTGCGTGCCGCCATGCCTGCAAACGGCACGCAAGCTACACAACCAATAAAATCAATAGTTTTCAGCTCTGAGCTCGAAATAGGCTTTCGGGTGCGCACACACGGGGCAGACCTCGGGCGCAGACTCGCCGATGTGGATGTGGCCACAGTTGAGGCACTTCCAAACGCATACGCCGTTGCGGGAGAAAACCTTGCCTTCGTTGATGTTGGCAAGCAGCTTGCGGTAACGCTCCTCATGCCCTTTTTCGATGGCGGCTACGCCATCGAAGAGCCGCGCGATGTCTTCAAAACCTTCTGCGCGTGCTTCAGCAGCGAATTCGGCATACATATCCGTCCATTCATAATTCTCGCCCGCAGCAGCATCTACAAGGTTGTCGGCAGTGCCGGGAACCTTGCCGCCATGGAGCAGCTTAAACCATAGCTTGGCATGCTCTTTTTCATTGCCTGCGGTTTCTTCAAAAATTGCGGAAATTTGGACGTAGCCCTCCTTCTTCGCGGCGGAAGCATAATAACCGTATTTGGTGGCAGCCTGTGATTCGCCTGCAAATGCGGCGAGCAGATTGGCTTCGGTTTTGGTTCCTTTGAGTTCTTTCATGGTTGAGTCTCCTTTCAGAATTTAGTTAGTGTGCTTTATTGTTTGCGCTGCAAGCGCTGCAGATACCATGGAATACAAGCGTCATACCCGTTATGGCCATGCCCGTATGTGCGCTCGCGATGCTGCACAGGTCGGGCAGGGGAGCGCGTGGAACATCAATCACGCGGCCGCAGCAGGTACAGATCGCATGTAAGTGCGGAGTGACGTTGCCATCGAACCGGTCCGGCCCGGAAGGCGTCGTGATGCGCCGGAGCGCCCCGTTTTCGGCAAGCTGGTTCAGGTTGCGGTAGACCGTTGCAAGGCTTACATCCGCATCGCCGGCCCTAAGACCTGCATAAACCTCGTCCGCCGTGGGGTGGGTGCAGGCAGCGCGCACATAATCCAATACAAGCTCTCGCTTTTTTGAATAGATCATGTGCACCTCCATTAAGAATAAGAATTATTCTTAAATTAATTATACCTGATTTACACAATTTGTCAAGCTGCTGAAAGAATATATTTTTTTGATTGGAATCTTGTATGCATTTGCGGCTCTTGCAAGCAAACGCAGAGGGGAATATAATTAAGAAAAAAGGCGGTATGACGCCGCCTGAACGAGGTGGGAAGAATGGAACCATATGCGGAGATTAACGCGCAGGTAAACGCGGCGCTGGACGAGTTGTTTGCAGCGGCTGACACGCTTCGCGCGGGCGATATTTTTGTTGTGGGCTGCTCCACGAGCGAGGTCATGGGAAAAATGATCGGAACCGGTTCAAGCGTTGAAGCAGCAACGGCGATTATGGACGCTGTGTTGCCGCGCGTGAAAGAGCGTGGGCTGTTTCTTGCCGTGCAGTGCTGCGAGCATCTGAACCGCTGCCTTGTGGTAGAACGTGAATGCATGGAAAAATTTGATTTGCAGCAGGTGTGGGTGAAACCACAGCTTCATGCAGGCGGTGCTTTTTCGATGCAGGCTGTGGCGCGCTTTGACGACCATGTCATGGTGGAAGACCTGCGCGGGCGCGCATCCGCGGGCATGGATATCGGTGGAACGTTCATCGGCATGCATTTGCACCCGGTTGTTGTTCCCGTACATGCGAAAACGCGCAAAATCGGAGAGGCAAACCTTACTATGGCGCGTACGCGTCCTAAGTACGTTGGCGGCCCGCGCGCACAATACGATGAAATGCCGCACCCCAAAGAATAATGGATTTCTCTGCCAAACGAAAATCTGTGAAAGAAAATATAATATACAATAAATAATTTAAGCGAAAAAGGGCGGAAAATGAAAAAAGCCGCTCTTTTTCATTAAAAAGTTGTTGCGTTTTAAAAGCGAATCAATTATAATAATAAAAGTTATCCAAAGCTTCGGGTCTGTGGTTGCAAGTCGATGCCAGTCGCAGGCGAAACGATCCACATAAGCGGGGCAAAGTTCCCGTGAGCATGGTGCGGCTTAGATGTAAGCCCGGCCGGGGCGCAAGCCCCGAGAGGAGCAGTAGTGGGGGGCAAAAATGCCTAGTAGCGAACCTTCCGGCCGGCGGGTGTGGGGGCAAAGACCAGGTCAGCCGAAACTTGGAATAACAAAAAATAATTTTACAAGGGGATATCAGACACATGTTCCAGGACAAGACATTGGTATGCAAGGATTGCGGCGCGGAATTCGTTTTCACCGCAGGCGAACAGGAATTCTATGCCGAGAAAGGCTTCCAGAATGAGCCGATCCGTTGCAAAGCGTGCCGGAACGCCCGCAAGAGCCAACGCTCGAACGATCGTGAGATGTATGATGCGGTCTGCGCACAGTGCGGCGCGCCCACCAAGATCCCGTTCGTTCCCAAGAACGACAGGCCCATCTACTGCAGCGCCTGCTTCCAGAGCCGCAGAGGCTAAGACCACACTGACGGTTTAAGCAAGCGCGCTCTGAAGGGCGCAGCGACCCCCGTGCTTGGGGCTAATCCCCTTTGTTCCGCGCGATGCGGCAATAACGGTGAATTAGAAAAGGCAGAAAAGCTTCGGCGTACAGCCGGGGCTTTTTTTGCGCGCTGAATCCACGCAAAAGCGTTGCATTGTGCAGCAAGGATTGCTAAGATAGAAAAAAACGAAAAGAGGCGTTTGTGATGAACCAAAGCACAAAGGGCATCCCCAAAAAAGGGTTGCCGGAAGGCTTCCTTTATGTAGACGAAGTAATTCAAGACTGCATTGTTGATGCAAAGTACGCGGGGACGGATAATTTCATGGGACGTCCGGCCGCAGGCTATGAGGCGCCGCTTGTGGTGGTTACAAAAGAAGCTGCACAGCGGTTGGAAAAGGCGGCTGCGGTTTTCCGGGATAAGGGCTATCTTATGAAATTTTATGATTCCTATCGCCCACAGCGCGCAGTGGACGATTTCATGCGCTGGGGCGCGGATGCGGAGGATGACCGCCGTAAGCCTGTACACTATCCAAACGTGGAAAAAGGAATGGTGATTGAGCTTGGCTACATTGCCCGCCATTCCGGACATACGCGCGGCTGTGCAGTGGATTTGACGCTGGTTGATGCTTCCACCATGCAGGAACTGGATATGGGGAGCATCTTCGATTTTATGGATGAACGCTCCCACCATGGCGCGCCGGGTTTATCCCCTTTGCAGGAGGAAAACCGCAGGCTGCTTTGCGAAGTGATGTGTGCGAACGGTTTCCGCAGATATGAGAGCGAATGGTGGCATTATGCCGTTACGCCTGAGCCGTATCCGGATACTTACTTTGATTTTCCGATTGCGTAACGAATATCGGGCTTGACGCAGGCGGAAATCCCCTTTCCGGCTGTGCCAAGCCCGCAAATAAGATTGAAAAAAAAGGCGCGGCATGGTATGATAAACATGCTTGGAAACACACTTCATTAAAAGGAGAAACAGGAGAAACAAATGAATTTCGACAGGGAGCTTGATGCACGCAAGGGCGAACTCATCGAGAGTCTCCAGGAGCTGATTCGGATCAAGAGCGTAGGAGAGGAAGCAGGCGCGCATCCGTTTGGCGACGGGCCGCATGCATGCCTGATGGCCTGCCTTGCACTGGGCGAAAGGCTTGGGTTCCGCACAGCCAGTGTGGATGATATGGCAGGCTATGTTGAATTCGGCACGGGCGAGGAAATGGTTGCCGTGTTGGGTCACTTGGACGTTGTGCCGGAAGGGGACGGCTGGAAGTATCCGCCCTACGGCGCAGTGATCGAAAACGGCAGGCTGTATGGGCGCGGCGCGGTGGATGACAAAGGCCCCACCGTTGCGGCGCTGTATGCGCTCAGAGCCATTGCGGATTCAGGATTGCCGCTTTCACGCCGCATCCGCGTCCTCTTTGGCCTGAACGAGGAAAAGGGCTCGCTCTGTATTAAACATTATGTGGAAAAAGGCGAAGAACTCCCCGTGATGGGCTTTACGCCGGATGGAGAATATCCAATCATCAACGGCGAAAAAGGCATTGTGACCGCCACGTTTTCACGCAGGCTCGGTTCCACCGGCGACAGGCGCATCGCTGCGTTTTCTGCGGGCATTGCTTCCAATGTGGTGCCCGAATTCGCCGCGGCACAGCTGACGTTCGGCGTGGAGGGAACGCTGCCGGAAAAGGTAGCGGCAAACGGAACAAGCGTGGAAGCGCGCGGCGTGAATGCGCATGGCAGCACGCCCGAACTGGGGGAAAATGCCATTGGGCGCCTGCTGATCGCACTCGATGGCCTTGGGCTTTCCGGAGATCATGGCGAGGCGGTGCATTTCCTTGCGGAACATATCGGAATGGAGACGCGCGGCAAGGGCTTGGGCATTGCGCTGTCCGATGAAATCTCCGGCGATCTTACGCTCAATTTGGGCGTTGCAAATTTTTCGGAGGATACTCTTTCCGTTACCATCAACATCCGCTACCCTGTTACGCGTAAGTTTGAAGAGTTCTATCCCGCGCTTGTGGCAAAAATGGCGGAGGGGGGCTTTGTGGAAACCGGGCTTTCCCACAAAAAGGCGCTCTATATGCCGCCGGAAAGCGAATTGATTCGGTGCCTTGCAAAGGTATATGAAGAACAGATGGGAGAGCCCGCGCGGCTGATTAGCATGGGCGGCGGCACATATGCGAAGGCCATGCCCAATACCGTGGCGTTTGGCCCGATTTTCCCGGGAGACGAAGCGGTGGAGCATAAGCCCGATGAGTACATTGAGCTGGATAAGCTGATGAAAAATGCGAAGATTATCGCGGCCGCCATGTATGAAATGGCGAAATAACGCCCAGTCATTCATTAAAGGAGGAACATGTTAACATGAAGATTACGGAAATCAGGATAGGCAGGATCTCCGTCCCGCTGCGCGTACCGTTTAAGACGGCGCTGCGCTCGGTGGACAGCGTGGAGGATGTCGTATTTGAATTTCATACTGATACCGGTGCAGTCGGTTATGGCGAAGCGCCACCCACAGGGGTGATTACCGGGGATACCACCGGTTCGATCATCGGCGCAATGCAGGATCACATCCGCAAGGTTCTCATCGGCCGGGAAGTCGATGAGTTTGAAAACTGCACGCGGGCGCTTAACGGATGCATCGTAAAGAACACAAGCGCGAAGGCTGCGGCAGACATGGCGCTTTGGGATCTTTATGGTCAACTCCATAAAATCCCGGTTTACAAGCTTCTCGGCGGCGCACGCAAGAGCATCGTGACGGACATTACCATCAGCGTCAACGACCCGGAGGAGATGGCGCGCGATGCGATCGACGCTGTGAAGCGCGGGTATGATTGCCTGAAGGTTAAGGTCGGCAGCAATCCGGCACTTGATGTGGCGCGCCTTGCGGCCATCCGCGCGGCGGTGCCGAAGGATATCTGCGTGCGCATTGATGCGAACCAGGCGTGGAAGCCCAAAGAGGCTGTGCGCATCCTAAATGAGATGCAGGAGAAAGGGCTTGACATTGAGTTTGTGGAGCAGCCTGTGACAGCTCATGATTTTGAGGGCTTGAAATACGTTACCGAGCGTTCCTATGTGCCGGTGCTTGCGGATGAAAGCGTGTTCTCGCCTGAAGACGCGCTCAAAATCATGCAGATGGGCGCTGCGGATCTTGTAAACATCAAACTCATGAAATGCGGCGGCATCACCAATGCGCTGAAAATTGCTTCCGCTGCGGAGGTTTATGGCGTGGAGTGCATGATCGGCTGCATGCTGGAGGCCAAGATCAGCGTTACAGCAGCGGTGCACCTTGCCTGTGCAAAACAGATCATCACAAAGATTGATCTTGACGGCCCTGTGCTTTGCCGTGAGGATCATATCCTGGGCGGCGCGCTGTTCAACGAGAAGGAAATCAGCCTCACAGATGCCCCTGGCCTTGGCATCGAGGGCGTGATGGCGGGCAAAATCCGGTATATTGACTAACGGGCCCATAAAGCTGTGGATAAGCAAACGGAGGCTGCTTCCTGCAGCCTCCGTTTCATGAGCAAAACGCGCATTGGGGCGCGGAATGGAGGCGGGTTTTATGTATACGATCATCAGATTTGCGTTTTGTATCATCGCGGCAATTGCGGTACTGGCGCTTTGCAAACCGGTGCGAAAGTGGTTCTTTGCGCTGAACCGGGGGCTTAAACTGATCCTGTTTGTGGGGTTCTGCGGCATTTTGCCGTTGGTGCTGCTTTGTGTTTCTCCAGAATCGGATCTTGTGCGCTTCAAAACGCCGGAAGAGGCGTACCATTACCTGAATGGACATGCGTACGACGACATCATATACGGCGCGGATTCCGCGCTGGCATTGGCGGTGACACAGGAAGGCGTTGTGTCCACTACGCTGCTGCACGGCCAGGAGGCTGAATGGTATATCAGCAAGCCATCCAAAAGCACCTTTTCCGCATCCGCTGCAATCGGTGAGATTTGCATAGACCGCTTGTCGATCCCTGAAATTACAGGATCCTATTGGTCTGTGATGGATGTTTGGGGCGAAATCGGCGCAGAACGAAGCGTTGCGCTCAACGGCGTTGCACCGGCGTTCCAAACGAGCGTTACGTTTCAGGCAACCGGGAGTGAAGGACAATATTGGTTCTTCTATTTGGAAAATGCTCCCACAGAGGTTCGGCTTACGGTGGATGGGGAAGACTTCGGCAATGCAGAGGTGCGCGAGTAGCATTCTCAACCCATGGTTGACACATTGTAAGGCTGCGCTTTTTGACAGCGGTAAGCTTTGAATAAACCTATGCCATTCAATAAATGAATAAGCCTGTGCAGATAAGGCAGCTTCTTGATGCATATGTTCCTTATCCATACCTATAGCAACAGCTCTCCCTTGCGGCTTTCCTGCAGAGGAGAGCTGTTATGCATGAAAAGGGTGGAGCGAGATATGCTCCCGGTTTTTAGGCGACGGGGAGTCATGCAAGCGGGATCAGCACGGAAACGCGGAAGCGCTGGCCTTGCGGTTCGAATGAACACAGGCCGCCATGCCGCTTCACAACGGCTTTTACGGAACGCACGCCTATGCCGGCTCCCGCGTGTTTTTGGGATAAAAAGAAATTGCTTTGTCGGTGCAGCTCATCGGTAAAACTGTTCTCTATGATGATGCCAAGCCGCTTGTTGCGCACATTTGCACGCAAATTAATGAAACGGGAGTCGTCGGTTTGCCTTTGGCAGGCTTCCAATGCGTTTTCAAGCAGGTTGCCGAGCAGAATGCACAGCTCATCATCAGGAAAATTCAGAACGGGCGGAAGCTGGAGACTTATTTGAAAGTCAGCTCCAACGCGAACGGCCTCTGATTCGTAGAAACGAAGGATTGCATCTACCACGGGATGATTTGTATGTACATGAACCTGCAGGGAATCGGTACGCGCTTCAAGCCGGTCCAAATATTCCCGAACAGCGGCTAAATCTTCGGCTTCGGCAAGTCCTTGCAGCGTGCGAATGTGTTGCCGGAAATCATGGGAAGCCTCCCGCGCGCGTTCTACCTGCCCGGAAAGCTGCCGGTAATGCTCTTTCTGGATGGCAAGCTGCTGCCGTGTCTGGCGCTGCTCTTCGGCAAAGCTCTGACGGAACCGGTAAGCGTTCGCAAAATCTTCCCAAAGGGTAAGAACAAGAATGCAAATCATGACCGCGCAGGCGATCTCGGGGAACCAGCCGCCGTAGACAGGCTCAAAAGCCGGGTAAAACCGATCCCAGGCCAAGGCTGTTGCATAACAGGTGGAACCTGCCAACAGGGCAGGGGAAGAAATGCTGTTGCGTGCAAACCCCAATGCGGCGATGCACAACAGGCAGGCTGCCACAGCATATTTATAGTATCCGGAAATCAGAGAACAGGCGAGCAGAGCATTCAGGCTAAGCTGCTGTGCGCATGCGCTTTCCACCACAGCAAGCAGACAGATGGCTCCGCACGGAATCGCAAGGGCGATGCGAATGCGCGGACCCAAGCCGCAGACCCCAGCCTGCAGCAGCAGCACAAGCAGAAGCGCTGCATGCAGGCAAAGCACTTCAACGGCAGCCCAAGGCTGCAGGGGAAGTGCAAACAGCATGCGCAGCAAGGGGACGCATGTATAGCTCATCGCGCAGAAGCAAAGCAGCATAAGCAAAACCTGCCTTTGACGTTCTGCGCCAAAACCAAGGAAAAAGGAGAGCACAACCGCAGCAAGCGCAAGCACTAAAACGGTTGTGCGCAGGACAAGGCGTATGTTGCGCATTTGCTCAACCGCTTCCACCGTTCCAAACGAAGGAGGATAAATCAGACCGCTGTATATGCTGGCATAGTCGCTGACAGCGAGAAGAAGCTGAACCTGCCCTTCCCCCTCAAAGGTAACCAGCCTGCTTTGCAGTTTGGATTCATATTGCTCCGGGTCAGGGTTTCCAAGCGAAAGAAGCTGTACCCCGTTTACGTATAGCCTGCAGGCGGAATAAACTTCCGGCAGTTCAAGCGCGTAGGTGCGCATCGGGGATGGTAAGTTGAGTGTGAGCCGGTAAGTTGCGCTGCCATGCGGGCTGCGTGCGGCATTTCCGGCCTCAAAGCCTCCATATTGGCCGATTGAAACGAATTGCCGGTAAGCTGAAGGCGTTCCGGAAGCAAAATCGGAAGGGGCGAACAGCTTGCCGGGATAAAATTCCCATTGCTGGATCAGAAACCGGAGCGGATATGTGGCAAGCTCTTCTTCTGTGAGAATCAGTACGCCGCCGATGGGCTGCGAAGCGGGGGAGGCATACTTGTTGTCGGCTTGTGCAAGCAGGTAAAACAACGCTGAAGAAACGACAATCGACGCAAGAAACACGGACAAAATGCGGAAAAATGAGGAACTGCGGCACTTGGTCATCGGGGTGTCCTCCTGCTTTTTATGACTTTAAGTATGAATGCTGCAAACGCAAAAGCAGTGAGACAGCCAATCAGTATCAGCACAACATTGCGCAGGCCGTTGGTTTGGGCGCTTTGTGCGGAGGCGGGAGCTGCCGGTGTAAGGGCGGCGAGAGGAACCTCCTCTGCCGGGGCGGGGGAGGGCGTATCGCAATACAGAGTAAAGCTTCCGGTATTCTGGATAAAAAAGCTGGCGATTTTCAGCGATTCATCGTATGCAACTGAGCAGATGGAACCGCCATCTGCAGCCGCGCAAAGCATTGTGCCTTCGCCGGAAGGAAGCATTGCCGCAGGGACGGATACCCGGGTTGCGGGCAGAGAAGAAAGAGCGGTTTCTCCCTGCAAGATTTCAAGGGAAAAGCCATAGCCATTCCGCTCGATCCGAACGGTGAGTGTTTCGCGGTCCGCAAGGTTGAGCCCGGAAAGAAAAGAAGAAGGAAGCTCTACGGAAATCCCTCTTTTTTCAAACAGCACAGTGTCGGGATTTGCAGCAAGCATCTCGGAGAGCCGCGCGCCGGAGACTACGGTCGTGGTTTGCGTAATGCGCTCGATCACAGTTGGGGAAGGGATGGCTTCCGGCATTGTGGGGGCAGGCGTGGCTTCCGGCGTGCGAACGGGCATCTGCGTGGGCTGCGGCGCAACAGACGGTTCGGGGGAGGGGCTTGGGAAGGAAACAGGCAGTGGGGCCGGCTGCGTAATGTCCGGCAGGGGCTGATCGGTTCGGTCGCCCCCGTCGCGGTCGCCGCCCACGTTTGAAACGAACACACCGCCATCGGCGGAGTAGCGCGTGGTCAGAACGTTGGAGGTGCGCCCACCATAGGTGAGGCGGAAATGACAGTCCGCATCCAAAGGAAGCGAACCGGTGAAAATTTCGAGTTCGTTTCCGCTGAAAACACCATATTTAAACTGATACCCTCCCCAGAAGGGTGCATATTCGGAAAGGATTTCCCAAGGAGCGTCACCAAGCGCAAATTCCACCTGAATGTTTTCGGGATCCTTTATCGTATAGAACCATTGGCAGAGGATCGTATTCTGTGGTGTCAGGAACGCCCCGGAAAGGTCGATAAATTCGCTGTTTAAAACAGCAACCATTGCTTCAGGTGGAGAAAAACCATCCGGCAGGGAAAAGCCGGATGGCATATGCATGAGAGCGGTTGCCCGGTACTGGCCCGGACATGTGAGATCAACACTGGAAAAGTCCCAGATAATGGGGAGCATAAGCGTTTCTGAAAACACGGTTTCAGCAGGCAGCATGAGCGCCGTGGCAGAAGCTTCCAGCATGGCGGGATCACTGCCCTGTGCAATCAAAAAAGGGGGAAAGTTTGCGGACGTAACGGAAGCAAGCGGCTCAGGAGCCATGCCGTCAGCATAAACGAAAAGGTACTTTTGCAGGAGCGGAAGCCCTTCGCCAAGCGCAAAGCCTTCCGGAAGGATATATTCGGCCGTGAGCAACACCCGGCCGCTTTGCGTAAGATCCAGTCCGTCCGGCTCCGGCCAGCGGAGGCCAACGTAACGGGAACTGCCATCTGAAAAATCGCATGTTACGCGTGTGGGAAGGGAAAGCGAATTCTGCGCAAGCGCATCCTGCAGCGTTGGATAAACGCCTGCGGACAGACGCAGCAGGGCGTTCCATTCGCTTCCTCCGGCATAAACGCGAACAACGCAGGGAGCGCCGCTTTCCGCGGGCGCGGTTTCCCCGGATGCCCCGGAAAGCGGGAGAGCGCAGCAGAACAGCAGGGCAACGAGCAAACCGAAAACCTTACGCTTCATATAATATCACCGTCGTCGGCACAAAGCTGGCTTTTTAACGTGTGTGTCAAAAACGCTTTTTTTGCCGCGCTGATTCCTTTTTGGCGGATTGGCACGCAAGTTCCGTTGAACAGCTGGAAACTATCCTGTACGATGCCGTGAACATGATCAAGATTGATTACAAGGTTACGGTTGCAGCAATAAAAACGCGTATCCTGCGTAAGCGCGGCAAGCACTGTACTCATGCTTTCGGAAGAAAGGAGCGTTTCGGATGCAAGGTGAATGCGAGGTGTACGGGTCAGACAATCGACATAAAGAATATCGCGCAGCAACACACGGCTCATATTCTGTCCGGAGCGAACCACAAGGGAACGGTTATCCGAAAAAAGACCCGCACAGCAGATTTCAAGCGCACGGCGGAGTTTCTCCCGCTTTAACGGCTTTTGCAAATAGTAGCATGCACGGACGTCGTATCCTTCTGCTGCATATTCCCGGCTCCCCGTGCAAAAAACCAGCCGGCAGGCGGGATCTGATGCATAGATGCGGCGTGCTGCATCCATGCCATTTGTGCCGGGCATATAAATATCCAAAAAAACAATTTGAAAATGGCCGGGTACAAAGGCACTTAACAAAGCCTCCCCAGAAGGAAACTCTTCAAACGTAATGATAGTATCGCCGCTTTTTTCTTGGAAATAAGCATTGATCTCACTTCGCAGGATCAGGCGATCTTCGGAAATATCGTCAACAATTGCGATCCGCATCGCAGATATTCTCCTTTTATGCCCTTATTTGTTTCATCTTATCACAGAACAATATGCGTGTGAAAGACGTTCGGTAAAAAAAAACGACTTTTGGTTTGATTCGCTTGACGTTACATTGAAGCAAGGATAAACTAAAACAAAAAACCACGATCCAAATAAATCCTGACAGAGAACTAGACGGCGACACAAAAAAACAGGCTGCTATTTGATGCATAAAAATTGAGCAGTACACGCGGGAGGCAACCGATATACTGCAAGCTGCGAAAGGCCTGAATCATAGAATAAAGGAGCGGTGCGGGAAGCGGGTGCAAACTGCAGTGAACGAAAGAAAAACAGCAACTCCAGGAATCCATGCCATATGGATCCGGGTTGCGGCAGGGCTTTTAGCGGCGGCACTTGTTGCAACGCTGCTGCTTTCAAATGCGATTCGCATCCGTATTCAACGCATGGAAGAAGCAAACGCTGCGGCTGCCGCAAACAATTATCTTCTGGAAAATACTGAGTATGTAGGGCTTTCTGCGTGGGAACGCATCCAAAAGGTGGTTCGCCAGATGGCGGATCAGGCATCGCTTGAAAGCCATTATGAGAAGGCCTCCATCGCGATCGCTCAGGGGGAAAACGAAACAGCGCTGTACCACATCAATGAATGCCTTGCTTTGGTGGATGAAAGCTCCGAAGCTTATGAAGAATTGAAGATGAAGCAGGGATGCCTGCTCGCATTGCTGGAAGATTATGAACAGGCGCAGACCGTTTTCGATGAGGTTCTGCGGCGCGCTCCCGGGAATGCAGATGCTTGGCTGTTACAGGCACAACTTTTGCTTCAGAAAGGAGATGTAACCGCAGCGATGGAACATCTCCGACGTTATATTTCCTGCGCGGAGGAGACGGCGGATCAGCTCTCCGTTATGGCGCAGCTTTGCTATGGCGCGGGGGAATATGCGGATGCGCTCATATATGGGGAGCAGGCGCTTGCAATGGCGGCGGACGATGCGGCGTATGGCGAGCTGTTCCGCTGCATGGGCTATGCGGCGCTTCTCAGCGGCGATGACCGGGCGGAAAAATACCTTACCTCTGCGATTGAGCGTTTGGCGGACACGGATCCCGAACTGTTCTATTATCGGGGCGTGCTCCGTTTGTCGAGGGAAGATTACGAAGAGGCTCTCGTGGATTTCGACGCTGCGATTGGCCTTGGATATGGCACTGCGCTTGCATATTATAACAGGGGTGTGTGCTATTTAACGCTGGAGGATTACGAGCGCCTTCTTGCGGATATGCAGAAGGTCGTAGAACTGAACGAGGACGAAGAATTGACACAGATTGCACAACAGCTGATTGCGGAGCTGACTGTGGGATCAGAACAGGAATCATAACCAACCCGAACGGCAGGAGGTATACGCATGTTACAATTTGCACAAGCGGGCGAAAAGCGGGGGATGCTCACGGGCATTCTTATTCTGCTTTTGGCATTGGCTCTTTGCTTGCCTTCAACCGCATTTGCGGATGAGGCGGGCGCAGAGCCAGCGGCGGGCGAGGCGGCTGTGGGAGGAGAGGGCGATGTCGGCGTGGCCAACCCTCTTACACCAAACGAAGGGGAAGCAGCCATTGTGGAGCATACGCAGGAAGGTGATGGAGAAAATCATCTTCAGGAGCTGCTCGACCCGGCGCTGCAGGAGGAGAAGGACGATCTCACGTTTGAGAACGATCTCCCATCCTACACCAAAACGGTAAATGAAAACCTTGTCACGGGAGAAAAGACAGAGTACTATACGCTGACCGAGAACGGCCAGACGATTACTCTGCCTGTTGGAACACCCGTTGCAGACGATGTAACAACTACCGTTCAGGAGCCGATCGGCAATGTCCAGACAACGCTTACGGTAACAAACTCCACAAATGCGATCCAAAAGGCGGTCGATAAGGCGCTTCAAAATCTGAATGAAAAGAGCACTTCGGTCACCATTAACGTGGGGGCAGGTACGTATGACGGGGACATCAACATCAGCCAAAGTGTGGTTTCCGGCTTAAACGACTGGTCCGGTTTCACGCTGTATATTCTGGCGGAGGATGCTTATGATGCGCCTGCCGAGGGGGAACTGATCGACAAAGCCACCGTGAACGCGGACTCGCAAGGCAAGGCAAACGTCACGGGCAACATCAACATTGAGGGCGTCAACGTTGTGCTTGCGGGCCTGTATCTTGCGCTGGATAAAGCTGTCAATGCGAAGAATGCAGCCGTAACGGTAAACGGAACAGCGCAGAACGATACCATCAACGTTGCCGCCGAAGGAGACACAACCCTTGCTGTTAACGGCGGCGCGGGCAACGATGCGATCAGCGTTACCGGCATGGGCGGTGCTTCCACAGGCGAGAGCGAAGAAGAACAGGCAAAGTTCAGCGGGAACTCCATCATCGTTGTAGCCGGTGCGGGAGACGACACGGTTGCTGTTGACGTTTCCGCCGCAAACAATGCCCCCAAAGTGAACGTGGATGGCGGCACGGGGAACGACAGGCTGCATTTCACCGGCAAGCTAAAGCAGGACGGCCAGGGCAGCGCTGTGAGCGGAGATGCTGCGGCTCCCATTATTAAGCTGATGAACAGCGAGGAGCATCTGCTTGAAATGGTGATTGCCGATGTGGAGAATTACACGGACGCGCTTGAGAACAAGAAGGAAATCGAAGTAACGGGTTCCGACGTGCAGCAAGAAAACGACCGGAAGGTTGTTGCGATTGACACGAAGGATGCGCCGTTTGTGAACTATGTTCTTAACGTGCAGGATAAAATGACAGTCGCGCAGATTTATGACGAAGGGCTGACACAGACCATCTTTACATCCCAACCGTTCGATTTGCGCGATGAAGAAGCTGCCCGTTCGGCGCTTGGCATTTATTATGATCAGCTTGAGGCGCTTATGCTTGCAGGAAGGCTGGCCTTCGAGGATGGCCCCAGCACATTCGGTGCGGAGGTGGAGCATGAGAACTGCCCTGATTTCCGGCTTTATGATATCCGCGTAAACGGCGCCGGCTTCCTGTCCGGGCTCATCGTAAAAGATCCGGCAAAAATGGGTGTTATTCCCGGATATACCGTTGGCAATATCGAAGCGGAAAAGCTGAATTTAAATTTTGACGGCACCCGCATTGGAATCGTTGGCACGGTGAAGGGAAACAACATCATCCTCCGTGCTTACGACGATGATATGACCCTTCAAATCGTGGGCAGCTCCGGGGATGCAGATCATGATGCAATCGTCCCTGTGAACGAGATCATTCCTGCTGCTGAGGATGTAAGCTTTGGCATCAGCATTATTGATCCCCTATCCAATGTATATATAAAGGTAGAAAAAGGCGCAAGCATAATTGCCGGAGGTTCTATCGTGATGACGGCAGGGGTGGATCAACGCAACGGATTCATTCCTTTCGCGGAGGGAATCAACCCTGTGACGGTTAAAGTCGGCAATGCAAAGATCGTCCTGGACGGTACGATCAGCGCAGGTGGAAGCTTCAGCGCAAAAACCGAGCTCAACGGTGCCGTAAAAGTAAACAATGCGATTCTTGCCAAGGCATTCGTACCGGTGGCCGTAAACGTTGCCGTCTCCGAATCCGGCATCCGGGTGGGTGAAAGCGGAACCATCACCGCGGAGGGTTCGGTTTCCCTTTCGGCGGGGCTCACCCTCAACATCATGACGCGCAGCACCACAGGTGCTCTGCCAATTTCCCTCGCGGTCAGCGTTGTAGTGGCGGATGCCTATGTGGAAACGCTCGGGGATATCACAGCAAAGACGGGCAGCATTTTGATGGATGCTTCCGCAAAATCGCAGGTGATCACCATTGCTGCGAGCAAGGCGGATGAAACCACGACAATCACCGGCACGCCGGATATTGGGGCGGATGGCAAGCCTACCGGCACGAGCACCGGCATCAGCGGAAATTCATTCGGCGGCTTCTTCGCAATTTCGGTTGTGTTGCAGGATGCGTGGGCTAAGGTGCTTGGCGATGCAAATTTGAAGGCCGGGAACAACATCACCGTAAAATCATCTGCGGATGAACGTACAACCACAAAGGGCCTTTCTGCGGATGCGATGACAGCCGGCGCGAAGACTGCCGCAAGCCAAACGGTCAATCAGGCGGTCGCGATTTTCATGGGGATCATCGATAAGGTAAAAGGCGCCATCACGGAACCTTCCGCCGAGGAAAAACTGAAGGAAGCGGAAGAAAAGGTCGCGGCTACAGAAGGACGCAAGATCACCGCAGATGCTGCCAAGAATGGAACTGTTTCCGCAATGAACCGGGTGAAGGCGGGCGAAAGCGCAACGGTCAAGGTTACGCCGGAGGAAGGCTACAAGCTTGAATCCCTGACGATGCGTTATCTGCCGGCGGGTGCGGCCGCTTACGTGATTCAGGATGTGCGCAGCGTAAATGGAAAATACAGCTTTGTAATGCCGGATGCGGATGTAACGCTGCTTGCGAAGTTCGCGCAGCTTGCCCCCGGAGAGGAACCGGATCAGGATCTCTCGTCCCTCTATGGCGAGGAGAATGACAAAAGCACGAGCGCTTCCGATGCGCTCAACGACGCGACGGACGGAAACGGGAAAGTCACCACGCCGGAAAACCCCGGCAGCGCTTACCAGATTAAAGGCGACAGCTACACGGATAAAAACGGCACAGCCGTAGGCGCTGTAGTCCCGGAAGCAAACGCTTCTGATGCGGGGAATGACATCGTGATCATCGTGAATCCGGCGGCGGGAAAACAGCTGAAAGAGGGCACCCTGCAGGCGGTCTATACGCTTGGAGACAAAGTCATTACCTATACGATGGTGAAAAACAGCGCCGGGCAGTATGTGCTGCATATGCCTGCGGCAAACGTTGTGTTTAAGGCGGAGTTCGAGGATGCGCCCGCAGCACAGCCGGCAGCGCAGCAACAGACTTCGGGCGCAGGGTCTGCGAGCGTGCAGGCCACAGGCGCGTTGGCCGTTGCAGTTTGCATCAACGACAACGAAGCGGTGATCGACACCACCGGTACAATCAAAGCGGGCGGCACGCTCAATGTGGATGCGGACGCAGTTACGCAGTCCTCTCTCCTTGCGGATGCTTCCCCGGTTTCCAGCACGACTGTGCAGGGAACCGGCAGCGGCAGCTCTTCGGGTGAAGCCGGGGAGAGCGGCGGTGAAATCACGGGAGAGCAGAAGGCGCAGGTCATCATTCACGAAGGCAACCAGCACAGCGTGCATGATGTTACGATTGCAGCAACGGCAAACGGAGCAGTCAAAAGTTTGTCAGAAACCGCGTTTGCCTTCAGCGCAACGCCGCGACAGGGCTATTTGCTCGATCAAATCAGGATTTCTTTCCTGAACATGGAAGGAAACACCATCACGCTGACCCTGCGAAAAGGCAGCGGGGAAAACTACATCCTGCCCGAGGGGGCAAGTATACCGGCCGGCATGAATGTGACCGTGGATGCTACGTTTAAAGCGGACAGCCATGGCATTGCGCTCGACAAGAACGGCATCACGGCGGGCGTGAGCATCCCCGCCACGGCAAAGACCGGCGACGTTGTTACCATCAGCGTGGCAGATCTCGCGGCGGACGAAAAACTTGCCATCAGCTTCACCAGCAATAACGCCACCGTGACCGAGAAGGACGGCATCTATACCTTTGTTATGCCGGCGGGCGATGTATTGATTAAGGTGCAGAGGCAGGTTAAGGCGAACAAGATCGATCTTGCAAGCGCTGCAAGCGGGCTCGTTACTGTACAGAGCAATGCGGACAGCGGCGAGACGGTTGCCGTGCTGCTCACGGATACTGCAAAGAACAGCGGCAAGAGCTATACGATTACGGCACATGCCATAAATCAGGCGGGCGAAACCATTGATACCATTGCCGTAACGGACGGGAAATTTACAATGCCGCAACTTCCTTATGTGTATCGTGTGGAGATTTCCGTTGCGGAGGGCGACTTCAAGGCATATGAAATCAAGGCCGGGCAGACTGCAAACGGAACCATCATTGCCCCGGCACGTGCGGATGCGGGCGAACAGGTTGAAATCAAGCTAACCCCTGCCGCGGGGTACCGCCTGAAAGAGAACACCCTTGTGGTAACGGTTGCGGTGAGCGGCACAGCATCCGCCTCCAAGACCATCACGGCGGATGCAAACGGCAAGTTCTTCTTTACGCTTCCGGCAGCAGAACAGATGGTAGCATTCCCCATCAACGTTTCGGCTGTGTTTGAAAAAGATCCGAATTATGATCCTTCCACGGGAGCGGGCAGCAGTATGAATAGGCCCCAAAGCGTTGGCCTTGGGGCGGGCGTTGCCGTGGGCATCACCATGCACACCAACAATGCGTTCATCAAGAACGGAACAATTGAAGCTTCCTCCATTTCCGTTACAGCGGACAGCGGAAGCGAAAACGATAAACTCCTTGCGGCGGCTGGGTCTGTTGCAGGCTGCTCACAAGGAGACTTCGGCCTTGCAGGCGCAATTACCGTGCAGGTCAATTCCTTTAAGACCCGTGCCATCGTGGGAGATACGGCAACGCTCACCCTCTCTGGCGGTTCCTTTACGGTGAAGGCCAGCTCTTATGAGGAGATTGAAACCAAGGCGGACGCGAATGGCCCGGCAAAGGCGGGCGGTTCTTCCGCAGGCGTCGGCGCGGGCATTGCGGTGGATGTGACCGGCATCGACGTTGCCTCGATTGTGGCGGATGGTGTGAACATCATTCAGAAGAACGATGCGCCGCTTACCAAAATAGAAATCACAGTGGCCCACAGCGGAAACGAAATGATGGAGGCGAAAGCCGGAAGCTCCGGCGGCATCTCCATAAGCCCTGTGGTCGCGCTGATGATTTCCGGCGCATATACGGAAGCGCGCCTTGGCAGCGGAGCAAAACTGACTGCAAAGGGCGATGTGCGTGTGGAAGCGCAAAGCGCGCTTGTGCGCGAGATGGCCGCGAACGCTTCGGCGGCCGGAGGCCGCGTCGGGGTGGGCGGATCATTCAACATTTCCATTCTGAATGACAGTGCGGAAGCATATGTGCGCCGCAGCTTAAAGAGCCGCAACCTGACTGTGAACGCAGTAAGCCGTAGCACGCTGAAATCCACTTCCCGTGCAGGGGCAAAGGGCGCAAGTTCCGGCAGCACTGCCGCAGGCAGCGGCACAGGAACCACAACGAGCGGCGGCTCCGGAGATGACGCGGACGACGGGTCATCCAAAGGAGAATCAGACCAACAGGCGGATCATCTGATCGGCGGCGGCGGCAAGCTTGCGGGCCGCACGGGAAGCACCAACACAAGCGCTGCCATTACCAACCGCATGAACAGCGGCAGGCAGGGCGCACAAACCAGCGAAGGCAGCATTCAGATTGCGGCTGCATTCAACCTGAACATCATGAAAAACCGCGCCGAGGCCAGCATTGCCGACGGCCTTTGGGTGCGCGCCGAGGATGACGGCAGCGGCCAGCACGGCACGATTTCGGTTACGGCTGCGAACAACACCGATGCGACAATCCGCGCCAACGCAAGCGCAACCAATTCCAAGATCGGCGTGGGCGTGGCTGTTGCAATCAACATCGCTTCTTATCATAATATTGCGTCCATCGGCAAGACTACCGTGGAAGCCAGCAAGCTTACCGTTTCTGCCACCATGCCGGCGGACTTGAAAAAGACTGCAACGACTGTTGCAAGCACGGGCGAGGCGATCAACAGCCTGGATGCTTATGTTACCTCCGGTGTGCAAGCGCTCCTGAGCCAGATCCTCGATGCGATCGGGCTTGACGAGGAAACCTCAGAGGCGGTTTCCAAAGAGCTTGCCACGGTGGTCGGTGACCTTGTCGGCACCATTACGCGGGAACTTCTTTCCGGAACCGGCCTTGAGCAGCTTCTTTCCACCGATATCGTTACCAAGATCGATAAGCGTCTGGGTGAGCTGGGAGAGGTTGTCACCGAAAGCGTTAAAACCCGGATGATTGATTTCGTGATCAATCAGGTGCTTTCTCAAATTGCAGGGCATTTCAACCTGAAAGATCAATCCACAACACCTACGGAACCGGGCGTCATGACCTTCTCTTCTCAGGTAAAGAAGGAACTTCAACTCATTGCGAGCGATGTGTTTGAAGGCATTGTGGACGTAAACCAGTTCATGAACTTCATCAAAGGGAACTGGCAGGAAACGCTGAAGAACAATGCGCTCAACGCGGTAAAAAAATCCGGCAAGGTACTTACGACGGCAGCGCTCGATGGGCTGTCCAACTGGCTTAACCTCAAGATCAAGGCAAGCGACATAGGCCCCACGCATGAATTTGTGACGCAGGCTGTTTCCGGCGCGGGCGCTTCCAACGTGGGCGTTGCGGGCGCTGCAGCCATCGCGGTCATCAGCGGCGAAACAAAGGCATACCTTGCAGACGGCGATGCAAGTGTTCCTGTAGATGTGACGGGTACGCTTACCATTTTTGCGAAGGGTACCCAAGTGGAGGATACCGTTGCAAGTTCCGCCGTAGGAGACGACGGCATGCCGGACCGCAACAAAGCTGCGGGCGGCGACAGCGACGTAGGCTCCGGCAGCGCCGGAAGCTATGCGGGCAAAGAGGTGGAAGGCAGCGGCGGCAAGCTTGTGATCGGCACCACCAACAACGGCAGGATTACTTCGCTTGCAAAGCCCGCAGCGGATGAGGATACTTACCGCATTAAGGTTAAAGCTGATGAAGGCTACAAGCTCAGCGGCCTGACGCTCACGCGCAGCGACACCGGCGCAACGCTTAATGTCAACATTACAGGCGGCGTATTTGACGCCGCTACAAACGAATGGCTTTATACATACAGCCTGACGGGCGATGGCTTGGCAGATGATGCTGTGCTTACCGCGATGGCGCTCTTCGAGACGGATAACAAAACCGTGAAGAGTGAAGCCCCGCAACACGGAACCATCAAGGTAACGGACACCGCGGGGGCTGCTGTCACGGACGCGAAGATGGGTGACCGGCTGCTTGTTGTGGTTACCCCTGAAAGCGGCTACACGCTTGATAAACTGCAATATACCTACACCGTGAACGGGCAGGCGCAGACGAAGGACATTGTGACCTATGAAAAGGTGGGCGGCAATGTGCTTACGTTCTACATGCCGGATGCAAACGCGGTTATAAAAGCAACGTTCCGCATGTTGAATCCAGGCGAAACCCCGCTTAATACAAGCAGCAACACAACGAGTTCCGGAAAATCCGTGGGTGTAGGCGCGGCCTTTGCGCTGAATGTTGCGGAAATGACGGTGGAAGCCGGGATTGGGAAGAACCGTACCGTTACCGCAGGAAGTGCGGACGTTCGTGCGGAAGGTTGGCACGATTCCGATACCATAACGGTTTCTGGAACGGACCCGCTTTCCGGGGATGACAACACCGGTGTAAACCCCGATGGAAGTACGGCTCCGGGCGCGTCCACGGCCAAGGCAAAGGACATTTCGCTTGACGCATCCGCAGCAGTAGGCCTTATCGACAATACCGTGCGGGCCTATGTGCAAACTGGAACCTCCGTGACCACTACACGGGAGGATGGCATTGTTCTTTCCGAAAAAGAACTCACCGTAATGGATGCGTTGACCGGGAGGCCGGTGTTTAATCAAGCCGGCAAGCCGGAAACAGAGACAATCAAGGAGCTTGCAAGCTTCCGCCTGTCTGCAAAGCAGACTGGCCACACGCTGACCAAAGCAAGCGGATTTGCGGTCGGCGGTCAGGCTGCGGTTGGCGCTGCGGTTGCGGTGAACATTGCAAGCTCCGATGTAACGGCTGAATTCCTGGGCATGGGTAACCTTACCGGGGCGGCCGACATCACCGCCTATACCTATAATGAGGATGACAGCTACGGCATCGCAACCGCGATGGGCGCTGACCTTGAACGCCATCTGCAGAAGTTCCGCACGGGAACACAGCAGGCGGAAGATGCGGTAACCGGCGTTGCACAGGGCGATTACAGCAAACTCCATAACGATACCGGAACGCAGAACCAGAACAACCAAACGGCGGGCAAGGTAAACGGGAAACTGAATGAGAACAGCACAGAGACCAATGACGGCACCAACAATGCGCTTCCTGTTTCCACCAATGCGCTTCGCACCCAGAACGCAAGCACCGAAAGCACGCCGGATCAGGCCACGAACAAGGGCCTTGATTCCGCAAACGGAAACGTAGACGGCGGCGTTGCGAACCAAGCACCCACCGCGCAGAGCATGAAGGTTCAGGTTGCAGCGGCGGTTGGCCTCAACATCACCAACCATAAGGCGCATGCGACCATCGCCGGCAACCTTTCCGCCAAAACACTGCGGCTGCTTGCCGATAATGACGGCAACTTCCGTACCCGCGCAAGCGGTGCGGCGATGAGCCTTGCAAACAGTGCAAACTCCATCGCAGCAGGCGTTGCGATCTCCGTGAATAACAACGAAGCGGTTGCGCACATAAGCGGAACGATTACCACCGATACCACCAACCCTGCAGAGGCTGCGCTCCCTGAACTGCGCGTACAGGCGCAGCTTACGCAGAATATGGACGGCGAATATCGTGGCGCGCTCGGGGCGCAGGCGCTTGCAGGTTCAGTCTCCGGCACGAATGCGAAAGCTACTGTTTCCGGCGCAATCGCAATCATCGTATCCCATGCGAAGACGAGTGCTGCCATAGCGGACGGATCAAAACTCACCGGTGCGGACATCGAAATCAGTGCGTTCGATCAGAGCAAGCTGGCGCTGCGTGCAGGGGGACTCTCCATTTCAAAAAGATCGCAGGTCGGCATCGGCGCATCAAGCGCGCTTATCTACGGCGAGAATACCGTGGAAGCGAAGATCGGAGACAGAGTCACCATCCGCGGTGCGAGCCTGACGCTCTCGGCCGAGAAAAAGGCGGTGACATTCGCTGATTTCACCCCCACGGTTGGCCTTGACACGCTCCTTACAGATTCCACCGGACTTGCGGCAGGCTCCTATACGCCCGGCATCATCGACATCAAGAAAGATACTACGGCGTCAAACAAGGGCTATACCGTTACGATCAACATCAGCACGGATACGATCCTTTCCGCGATCGACCTGCTGAACTTCCTGAGTTCCAACAACTACTATGCCGAAGCGATCGCAGGCGCGATCTCAGGAGGGACAGGCGGGACGCTAAGCCTTGCAGGCTCTATGGCGATGATTTTCTACAAAGCGGCGACCCGCGCGCTCATCGGCCAGAACGTCACGGTGGATGTTATTGGCGCTGCGGCCGTCACGGCGCAGGATCATGCGACGGCGCGCATCATTTCCGGTTCCATCTCCAGCGCTCCGGCAAAGGCAGGGGTAGGATTTACGCTTTCCACGCTCAACAATGAAAGCGCTGTGGAAGCCGTTGTTGAGGACGGTACGAACATCACGGCCGGCAGCTATACCCAGTCGGCGGAAGTTAATAACGACTTCATGGTGATTACAATCGCGGCTGCGGTTTCCACCAACAGCTCCGGCGCCACAGTCGGCGGCACGGTGAACGTTGTCGTGATGGAGAACGATGTCCTGTCCCGCTTCGGAAAGGGCGTGATCAGGACGCGCTCGGGTGACGTGAACATCTCCGCGAAGGCGGACACTTACCTGCTGATGCCATCGCTCTCAGTCTCCGTATCCGGCGGCAAGGCAGCGGTTGGCGGCACCATTTCCGTTATCGTTGCGGGCAGCAGAACCATCGCCGATGTGTTTGCAGGCGCTGAACTCATAAGCGCGGGTGCGGCTGCAATTTCCGCTGCGGCAAAGGATAAGTTTGTAAGCGCTCTTGGCTCCGTTTCTGCGGCGCCTTCCGGAAGCGGCGCTGTTGCAGCGGCAGTGAACGTGCTCGTGGCAACTGCGGAAACCCGTGCAAAGGTGGGGAACGGCGCGACGGTCAGCGCAGCCGGAAATGCCGCGATTACGGCGGAATCCGATCTTTGGATGTTTGTGCTTGGCATGTCTGCCTCCGGCGCTTCAAAGGCGGGAGTCGGCGCAAGCGTAATCGTAAACGTATTGAACCGCACGACCGAAGCGAACCTTGGCAAGGACGCAAAGCTGATTGCAACCGATGGCAGCGCCCTCGTGCAGGCATTGGGCGAAGATTGGGTGCTCATCATCGGCTTTGCAATGGGCGCGGGCGGTACAGCCGGCATTGCGGGCGTGCTCCCGGTCACGGTGAGCAACAGCACGGTTCGCGCCGCCGTGCAGGAAACTGCGGTGGTGACGGCAGGCGATTCCATCGGCGTGATCGCAAACCTCGATTCGGGCATCTATATCGCTGCAGGCGCGTTCGGCGCGGGCAACACTGCGGGCGTAGGCATGGCGGTTTCCACCGCGGTGCTCCAGAATACAATAGAAGCGCTTGTAAAACAGGGCGCAATGCTTAATGCGAGCGGAAAAGTGGCAGGGCTTCCTGCGGATGCGGGCATTCAGGTGCCCAACCGCGCGGTACGCAGGCGCGGCATCGTTGTGCATGCTTCCGGCACGGAAGACATGCTCATGATCTCCATCTCGGGCGCGGCAGCTGGGAACGGAGCGGGCGCAGGCGTTATCAACACGCTCGTGGCGAAGAACACAGTGCGCGCAAAGGTGGATGGCTCTACCCTGAACGCCAGCGGAAGCGAAATCAGCTATCAAATTACCGCGGAGGACGGCAAGCAGCAGAAGATCACAACATCTTCGGATGTGTGTGTTGAAGCTTCGGATGAAGCATTGATCCTCGACCTTGCCGGCGGCCTTGCTGCGGGCAGCACGGCGGGTGTCGGCGCCACGGTAGTGGTGCTGGTGTTCAACAAAACCGTTGAAGCTGCGCTCAGCGGCACAGTTGCCGCAGCGGGCGATATAAGCGTAACCGCAAATGCGGAAGATGATCTTTACCTGTTGGCCCTTGCCTTTGGCGCAGGCGGTACGGCAGGCGTTGCGGGCGGCGCGAACGCGCTGGTGTTTGAAAACAGCACTACCGCTGCCCTTGGCGGCATGGTTGTTAAGGCCAACGATGTCCTTGTAAGCGCAACGGCGGATTCCAGGTTGTACAACATCGCCGCAGGCGCTGCGGGCGGCGGTACGGCGGCGGTAACAGCCGTGGCTGTGGTGACCTATTTCAAAAATACGACGACCGCTTACCTTGCGGACGGCACGGTGATCGGCACGGCGGCATCGCCTGTGACGGGCGACGTGGCGGTGCTTGCCAACTCCTATGAATTCGTGACCGCAGATGCGGCCGGTATGTCCGGCGGCGGCACGGCAGGCGTTGGCGGTACGCTCGACGTGCTCGTCACCTTGGTCAAGACCAGCGCCTTTACCGGCAACAACGTTGCGGTTTACGCGGCGGGTGATGTGAACGTCCGCGCGGTGGATGAATACGACCTCGTCGCCGTAGTTGTGACGGCTGCAGGCAGCGGAACAGCAGCGGTCGGCGTGACAGCGCTTGTAAGCGTAAGCTTCAATACCATCACCGCCGTCATCGGTGAAACGAATACGATCGTTGGCAAGAGTTTCACGCTCCTCGCCTCATCCAACCGAGATGTGGTGAGCACGGTTGCAACTGTGGCGGCTTCCGGCGTTGCAGGCGTTGGCGTTTCGCTCTCCGTTGTGGTATCCGGCAACAAGATGAGCCAGGATGCACACGATTCACTCTACCAGAATGACGGATCCCAGCTTACCACCACCCGGGATGGCACGCTTTACCTCGTTTACGACTATGCATACGAAGCCTCCGGTGAAACGGTACATATTACCGTGTATGAAGCGCCGGACGGTAAGCTTTACCGCATGGATTCAAACGGGAACCTCGTCCCCTACACTGTGGATAAGGCGAAGCTTACCAAGGCTACAGCCGGCAATCTTGATCCTCAGACGCAGTTGGATGGCGCGTTCAAGCTTGGGCACAGCAGCGCGCGCGCAAACAAGCCAGGCGAAAGCCTGAATGATTTGCTTGCGGGCGATGGCCAGCGTGGGGGCGAAGAGGATTACAGCAGCTATGGGCAGGACACTTCCGGCCAAATCTACGTCCTTTCGAACGGCAAATATATTCCCGTTACGGACGAAGAATATGAATCGAAGTACAACGGCCAGCAGCGTTACCTGTATAACAGCAGGACCAAGCAATACGAAAAGACCAGCAAGAGCGCAAGCGAAAATCAACAGTTCGGCAGCGGCGAAGACGGCAGGGCAAACGCGCCCGACAGCAGCCAGTTTGATTCTGCTGCGGAAGGCCTTGGCTACAGTTCCGCAGCGCTCGATGGGCTTAAGGATTCTACCACCGCTGAGGTGATGGGAAAAGGAACCGCCATCCGTGCGGTGGGCGGCGACATCAACGTACTTGCAGCGGATGCGGTGAGCGCGGTGATGGTTTCCGGCACGGTCGCCATCGGCGGCACAGGCGCAGGCGTCGGCGTGGGACTTTCGTCCTCAACGTTTTTCTCCAACGTCCAGGCACTCGTGCAAAGCGGTGCGATCCTGCGTGCGAGCGGCGACGTAAATGTGAAGGCAAGCTCCGGTGCGTCCGAAGATGTGCTTGCTCCGCTTGACAAGGAAGTCGAAGGCGGCACCGTATCCCAAAGCTCGGTGAAGGCGGAACTCCAAAAGCAGGGTGTGGGTGAGGTGAATGAAAGCTCCGCGCTGTACCTCATCTCCTTCACCGCGGGCGGTGGGTTCGTGGGCGTCGGCGTCGGCGCGGCGACGCTCCTCGTGTTCACGCAGGTAAAAGCGATCCTCGCAGGAGACATCGCGGGCGCACAGAACGTGAATGTAGAAGGCGGCATGGACTTCGGCCGTGTGCTGACGGTCACGAGCGGCGTTTCCGGCGGCGCAGTTGCGGTGAATGTGTCCCTTGGCGCAACGCATTTCGGCGGCAGCGTGGAAACCGCGATTGCCGGAAACGCATGGCTGCGGGATGTGAGCGAAAACATCAACGTAAAGACCAGCGGCAAAACCAACGTCGTTACCGCCGCGGGTACAATTGCGGGCGGCGCTGGTGCGGTAAACGCAGGCGTTGCCATAGCGACCAACATAACTGAGGTGCACACCTACATAGGGCAGGGGGTTGTGGTAGACGCACCGGCGGCGAACATCAACCTTTCCACTACGTTTGAAGCAAACGCAAACGCATCTATTATCGCTATCATGGGCGGTGCGATTGCGGAAGGCGCTTCGGTTGCGATTTCTGTAAACCGGCTCTCCGCGCAGACTTACATCGGCACGACGCCGCAGGGAACTGCGCAAAGCGGTGCAGCATCGTCTGAAAAGGGACGGATTGCAGCGAGTGCTGTATGTGTAGAGAGCGATGTGCAGGGCACTTCCAGCGTTTATGGCGCGAGCATCGCAGGCGGCGTTGTTGCGGTAAACGGCATTGTAGCGCTCGCGTTCAATCGCGCAGCGGGCATTGCCGCCGTCAATCAGGCGAACCTTGATGCGGCGAGTCTTTCGGTGCTTGCACAGATGGCGGGCGACGTCATTGTGCGGACTGTTGCGGCTGCGGGCGGCGGGATTGCAGTAGGCGCGACGGTCGCAGTTGCCGAACAGAAAACGGATAACCGCGCATTGATTGACGCGAGCGACAGCAGGCTTTCGATCAGCGGCAATATCACAGTTTCTGCAGGAACGAAAGAGGCCCCGTATAACTCCGATGCGACGGTTACCTCCATCACTGGCGCTGCGGGCGGGGTCGCGGTGGCGATGAACTTTGCGGTTGCAACGAATGAGGCCGGGAACCGTGCGCTTGTGCAGGGCGTTTCCGGCATGCTCAACGCACATAACCTTATCATCGAGGCGCATGGCAACGCACACGCGTATGCAGTGATTGGAAACGCAGCCGCAGGTGCGATTGCGGCAAACGTGTCCTTCGCATATGCAAACCTTATCAGCAAGCAGGAGGCCATGCTCAGCGGCAGTGCAGCGCTTGTGCTGACCGGCAGCCTTACGGTGTGTGCGCGCCAGAACCAGGATGAGGTGACGGGATCCCTGCTGCTTGACTATCAGGGAAGCGGCGTAGATAAGAAAGTCGCCAAGACCACGATGGCCGAAGCGTATATTTTCTCCGCCTCCGGCGCGGCGATTTCGGGAACGGTCAACACGGCTATTGCCCGGGCCAACGCGACAAGCCGTGCGAAAGCGGCCGCTGCGAGTCTGGATGTGGGCGGCAGCATCATCGTTACCAACAACGCAAATTCAAGGGCAATCGCCAGAATGGATAACCTTGCTCCCCTGAGCTATGCTTCTGTGGGCGTGATGGTCGGCTACGCATATGCAGACGGTACCTTCGAGGCGCTTGTGGAAAGCAACGGCGGCATCCGTGCGAGCGGCAATGTTACCGTGCAAAACACTTACAATGCATCCGCGGAAGCGGTCGTCAACCCTGCCGTGGGCGGCGTGAATGTGTCAAAATATTCAGGCAAGCTCAACGTTGGGTATGCGGAAGTCAAAACGGTTGCAAACGCGGGCATCACCGGCAGCGGAGCGCTTGCTGCAAAGGCGGTGCGGGTTGACAACACCGGCAAGGCGAAAGCCAACGCGGAAGTCAAGGGAGGGTACTTTACCGGCAACACGGTGCAGGTGGTAAGCAACACCGTCGTCGCCAGGTTGAACGCTACGCAGGAAGCGTTCGTTAAGGATGTATTCATCACAGCGGACAGCGTAGCGGTGCTCTCGCTTTACAACGTTAACCAAGCCGCAGAGCCCTATGACGATTCCAACCTGCCGGCTGTTCCTGCCATTGATACCGCCCAGGGCGCGTTCGCTTTGGTGGGCGCGAGCTATGGTAAGATCAGCCTTGTGGATGTCACAGCAAACGGTGCGGACGCAAACTCCGTATCAACGGTGCGCTCTTACATTCAGGGTGCAGGAACCAACGTGAGCGGGGCGCTCGATGTTCATACATTCGCTGCAAGCTATGCGGTGACCAACATTGATAAACCGACCGCGGGCGTGTCGCTTGCGGAGGTCGGCGTTGCGGTACTGCTTTCCAGGGCTGCGGGGACTTACGAGGCATACATTGATTCCACTGGCTCTGAGAAGGGAATTTTGGCGGACGGCATCCGTGTGGGTGTGGGCCACAACACGCTTGCTAAATCCACGACGGGCCCGCTTGGCGGAACAGGCGTATCGCTTGGTGGAGTTGCAATCAACGTGAACCAGGCAAACGCAAATGCAGATGCGAGCGCAAATGCCTTCTTGAAGGGCAGCGGCCATGTGGAGGCTACAAAGGACGATTTATACGTTCAGGTGAACGGAAAAGCGATTGCGGATGCAAATATCGTTACCGCGACTGTGACGATCAACGTCATTGATGTGGCAGCCAATGAAACCAACGCAACGCTCGCCGTTTCACAGAATGCATATCTTGACCTTGCGGGAAGCGCAAAGGTGGCGGGCGAGCTCACCGTACGGGCGAACTTCACGGATAAGAACTCCGAGGCGAATGCTGAAACCGGAACACCAAAGGGCACGAGCGGCGTGACGATCACGTTGATTTCCGGCAGCGGCACAAGCGCATATGCGACGAGCAACCTCACCAACAACGCTTATGTGAATGGAACGGGAAGGATTGATGTCGGCGGAAAAGCGGATGTTACCGCCGATGCAGTGACCAAAGCGATTGCGCTCGTAAACAAGCCGTTCAGTGCAGCACTTGCGAAAGTAACCGTTTTGCTGGCCCGGGCGAAGAGCGCCGACAACATCAGCGCATACATCTCCGGCGTTGCGCTGAACGCGGCAGGTGCGGTAAACGTAAAGGCCTCGGGGGACACTCAGGCGCAAGCTACTTCCGCTTCCGGCGGCAGTGCATCGCTGATTTCCGGCTCCGGCGGAAACTCTGAAGCGCTCATCGGCGCTTCCGGTTCGGGCAAGGAGCAGCGCGTCACCGCGTACATCGGGGAGGACGCAAGCGTTCTTGCAGCCGGCGACATCACAGTTGAAGCCAAGAACACCGGCAGCGCGAAGGCGCGCATGACGGAAGGCTTCAACATCACCGCCTTTGGCGTGACCGGCAACATTGTTCCCACGACGAGCTATTATTACACGAGCGCCTATATTGGAAAGAGCGCGAGCGTAAAGAGCACCGGCGGCAGCATCAGCGTATTCGCAAACGATACCGCGAAGGCAGATACGCTTGTGGACGGCACGAGCATTGGCATCCTTGTGAGCGCGGACTTCAAATACGCAACCAACTATGTCAGCCAGACAACGAGCGCTGCGATTGAAGAGAACGCGAGCCTGTGGGCGCACGGCAGCATTGCCGTGAAAGCGGATTCCAACGCAGAACTGATCGCAAAGACCGATGCGAACAACGGCGGCCTGTTTGCGGGTGGGAAACTGCAATCCTATAATACGCTCAAACGCGCTGTGGATGTTGTGCTCGGAAAGAATGCGAACCTGTTTGCAGACTTTGGCAGCATTGAAGTGATCTCCCGTGCGGGAGAATCGGATTCAATTCTGACCGAGGCGAAAAGCACCACCGGAACGGGCTTTGGCGGTTCCTCCGTCAAGGCTGTGAGCGAGTATGAATCCGCGAGCAACACGACCGTAAACGGCGGCGTTACCATTACGAACACCTTTGGGAATATCACGATTGCGGCACACACTGCAGCGGACGAAGTGAAAACCATTGGCGATATCGGAATGTATGCCGTTGGAAGCGATTCCGATGCAACGGCAGAGCTTACCCGCGAAATCGTGGGCAACAATACGCTTACCGCGAAAGTCAGCCTTGCGGACGGCGCATCCGAACGCGCTGTGGTTACGGGCCGGAATGTAAGCGTGCTTGCATCGCTCAAGGATCTTTACATCTACAACTACACCTATGCATCCACGGGCGGGTTCCTGAACTTCGCGCAGGCATACAGCGACATCAACTTTATGCTGAACCTGGGTGTAACGGTTGGCAATGCGCACATCAAGGCCTATGACAGCATGACCATCATGGCCGATGGTTCACCCACCAGCAGCGGCACCAACCTGCATGCCAAAGCGCATACAAAAATCACCGCCTTCGCCGGCCGGGTAGAATCCTATGCACGGCTGAACGGGAAGACTGCTGCGAACGTCACCATCCAGGATGGCGCGCGGCTCACAGGTGCGGATGTACGCATTGACCGCAAGGCATTCAATGGAACGGTGAGCCTCATCGCAGAAGGCACACGGCGCGCCATCGCAAGCGAGGCCGAGGTGGAGGAGAACAAGCTGCAATCCACCGCAACGACAAGCGTGGGCACAGGCGTTGTCTTCGACATCGGCGATGCGGCGGCCGGCATTGCAATTGACATCTACTATGACGAGAACGGTGCGGTTTGTGTGCGCAGCGTCGGTACGCCGGCAACCTTTGCCGCATCCACGGCCGGAGTGGTTATCCTTTCGAATATCCGCAACAATCTGCCCGGTAAGTTGGTGGTGGTCGGCAACGCAAACGGCCTGATCGAAAATGTGATCTATGGTCAGCAGTATATTCCGGTGTTGACGATTACCAACCGCACAAACGCGGATCTGCGTCTTGGCGCGATCGACCTCTATAACGAAACCTTTACCCGCGCAACGGTGAACGCACTCAACAGCGCAAATGCAAATGTGTACAACACGAAGCAGATTGAAAGGAGCGAGGACACTACGCCTGAAATTGCCATCATCTCCCGCGGCAGCGGAAGCGTAACGATGGCAGGCCTTGTGAACAATGAACGCGGCTCCCTCCTCATTGAGTGGACGGAAGAGAACGGCGTAGGCAACGGAAACCTGTACAGTGCGGTTGTAACGATGAATACAACGGCGGTAGCGCCGGTGTGGGTGCATTCTCTCACCGTGAAAAATGCGAAGGATGTCGGCGCACAAACCATGCGCTTTGCGGCATACCTTACTCCTTTCGGCGGGGAGGATGCTGCCATAGTGCTCAGCGCTACGGGAGATGCCTGCCTTGAACTGACGCTTGCCGAGATTACGCCGGTTAGCAACCTCTCCGGAACCCTTGGCACGGGCGCGCTTCCCGGGACGATCGATATTGCAAGCGTAGTTGCTGCGGGCGATCTTGATGTATTGCTTCCCACCGCCATCCGCATGGAGTACCTTGCAGATGCGCGTGCGGCGCAGGTTATAATCCCGGGCGTGATTCAGTTCACGACGGAAACCTTAAACCTTGGCACGCTCACGCTTTCTCCGGCGCAGTTGGAGCGCTATCTCATCGGCGGGCAAAGCGACGGCTATAAGGTATACACATTGCCCAACGGCACGCAGCTTTATCTGGATGCCGCAGGAAATGCCCGCAGGGTGATTTCCGCCGAAGGCCGCTCCTTTGATACGACGCTTTACAGCATCAGCGGATCGGTTGTTACCTTCCATGAATATGGTGTGACGCTTGATCTTGCAACCGGCGTGCTTACTGCACTTGTCGGGGGCGACGGCTTTGATCTGTTTGTGGCGCAGGACGGAAGCGGATGGTATACCGTAAACGGCACGGTAACGGTGCACGATAAGCCCATCCTTTATAAGGTTGCAGCCAAGGATGGGGACGGGAACATCACCTCCCTTGCGGAAACGGATTCGGCTTCGCTCCACCTGTGGAAGAGCCAAGATGGTGTGAACTACTATTTCCTCCTTGAAGCGGATTACAACAACCGCACCAACGGAGGATATGACAAGTACTACATCCTTGCAATCGAGTCTGTTACCGGTTACCTGAAGGGCGTTTATGAGGCGGGGCGCATCAAAGACAGCGCAAGCTTCAGCGGTTCCGTCAGCAAAACCTTGCAGTCTGAAACGGTGAATGGCGATGAAAAGAAGATCACATACCGTTATAGCGCAACGTATCAGACGAATAACCTGGGCGGTGCAGGAATTTCCATTGTGATCGAAATCGCGCAGACTGTTGTTGAGCTTTACAACAAAGGTGCGTTGAGCAAGACTGACATTGGTGCGGCAACACTTACAAAGTGGCTTGTGAACGGAACGGATGCGACCACGTGGGGCGCTGCGGTGTTCAACAGCGGCTCGCTCAACGGCTACCGCATCAGCAAGCCCGGCCTGAAAACGGATACCGATGGAATAATCTCCGGCGCAGAGGTGAGCTACAGTTGCATCGGCCTCAGCACGCTCCTGACCCCGGCGAACATCACCATCTATAAAGCGCAGAGCGAGGGAGAAGAGGATATCACGGCTCTGGGCTACCAGGTGGAACGTGGCGGCGAGACCCTGCTTGTCCTGCCGGATACGGTTTATCGGTATGATGACAAAAATGCCGCAAGCAAAGATGCGTATTATGAATTGCAGGCGGTCGGCGTAAAGGTAGAATTTGAAACGGTGAACATAGGCGGAATTTTGATTCCGCGCATCAAGGTTGCACGGGAGGCAAAAATCCACCTGAACCCCGGCCAGCAGGTTACGCTCAAGGCGTTTGCGCTGGAAAACCTCAATGTTTATCAGCTTACGCGGGAACTGCACGCATCTGCCGACGGAACGATAGTTGACGTCCAGCGCGCATTGGACGAATACGGAGTAATCCAGATCGTTGGAGCGGGAACAATCTTCCGGTATGACCTTAGAACCGGTAGCCTTCAGGCGGTCAGCGTGGACGCGCATGACAATGCCACCGGCAGCGCCACATATGACAAAGCGCTGGGGAACGTAACGCTCACCGGCGCACAGCGGTTGGCCCGTCTGAGCGAAACTGTGGCATGGGGCCCGGATGGAAACTATTATTACTACGACGGAACCCAATGGAGAAAGGCCGAAGCGTCGGAGGCAAACGGTATTATCACCGTCTCCTATGGCGGAACGACTGAACTCACCATCCATTCGGATGCGGATGGCGTAATCTTCCATACCGCTTACGCAGCCGGCAGGCCACTCGTTCAAGTGGGGGCCGACGGCAGCGTAAAATGGCTTGATGTGGACAGTGACCGGCCACTCATAAATTCCGTAAAGATCCCTGGCACGGAATACCTGATCTCCGAGTTGAAAGGTTCGTCCGTGAAGCTTGAGCTGAAGGACCCGCAGGGGAGCCTTCTCGACGGCGACGGCCCGAAAGGGCGGCCGGAGGATGCAGATATCACTGCAACGGCAGGGAACATCACCATAATTGCACAGTCCACTGGTTCCATCGGAACCGGTGCGGATCTTATCGATATGGTGACGGAAGCAGAAGACGGCCAGCTGATCCTGCTTGATGCGAACGGCGACAGAACCGTACGCATTGATACCTACACCTTCGTGCCCGAGGGAGACATGGTGCTCGATCCGCTTACGAAGATCATCGGCGCACAGTATACGCTTGTGACGGCGGATGGCGACATCATCGGGTATGACCTCATCGTGGAGAACGAAGGACAGCAGCGCGGTGCGTTCCGCCTTTACACCAACCATCTGGAGGTCCGGGAAAACGGCGCCGTGACCGGCTTTGCGCCTAACGCGGCAGCGCTTTCGGAAGGCAACATCGCCTTCCATAACATCCTTGCCAAGCAGGGCGACCTGAGGTTTACCGCGGCGGGATGCATCACGGTGGAAGAGGACCTTGCCTGGTATGCAGCCAACAATGCGGAAAACTATGTGACGCCAACCGGCATCACAGGTATGAGCAGCAGCTTCATCTGGAATGCCGGAAGCGACATCCGCGCAGTGAACGGCATAGCGCTTACGGACAGCACGGCGCGCCTTGCTGCAAAGGGCAGCATCCGTTTCGATTCGCTTGGCAGCGTGGCCGGCACAGTTGAGCTTACGGCAGGTTCCGACATCCGGTTCGACAGCATCACCGGAAATGGCAGCCGCATTGCGCTTGACGCAGGCAGAAACATCGGAATGCTTGATGGCGTTTCTGCGGGTGAATACGGAACGCGTGCATACATCAAGCTTGCGCAGACGGACAGCGATGCGAACGCAGCATTGTCGCTTGCGGCAACGGGCGACATCGCATCCGAGCAGAGCCGCCTTATCGTTGATATTCCCGCAGCGCTCACGCTGAACGTGCCCCGTGTGCATGATCTGCACATTGACGCGCTCAGGCTGATTCTCGGCAATAGAAACGCGGAAGATCCCTCAAAATACAACGAGGTGGAGATTGGCGGCACACCGGTGCTTGCGGTGGATGTGGTTACGCATCCGGATAACCCCAAGGTCAACGAATTCATCGGCCGCAACACAAACGACCATGAAACCAAGCTCGACGGCGATCATCTCAAGTGGATTGAAGATCAGCTCCTGCAGGCGCTGTTGGAAAGCCAGACTGCCGGGGAACTGGCGGCGTGGGTGATGGAACGTGCGGAGCGCGGCGAATGGACTGCGGCGCTTGCGCAGGCTGTCGTTGAAACGCTGCTGGGGGCAGAGGATGAAACAGCGGGTCTCACAGCGGGCTTCATTGCAAAACTGCTCGGCAGCGAGCGCATCGCGGCCCTGCTTTCCGAAGAAAGCCGCAGCACGCTTGCAGAAACCGCAAAGAGGATGAATAACGCGGCCCTTTCCTCCGTAACGGATGCGAACGAAGTTGCAGGAAGGATCTCGGCTGAAAACCGTAAGCGCATCTTTGAAAGCCTGAGCGAGGAAGAAAAGCTTCAGGCAGGGCTTGACCCGGCAGCCGGGACGATCACCGCAGAGAAGCTTGCAGCGCTCCTTTCGGGCGGCTCCAGGCTGAACCTTGCGGCGATGAAAGAATATCTTGACGATGCATTCCTGGCGCAGCTTGCGCTGCGGGCTGATCAGACGAAGGCGGAAGGCGCGGTCAACGCTGCGTTTGCCGGCGGCGCGGATGTTTACAGGCCGCTCATCAGCGCGGTGGCGGAAAGCGACGCGGCGATCCCGGCAGATACGCGTGAAAAGGCTCCTGCGGATGCCGGCTACACGGTGGCATATGAGGATGCAAACAAGTTCCTTGCCTTCTTGCTCGGGCTGCAGATGTCCCGCGCTCAGCGCATGGATGCTTCCGGAATGCCCGCGTTGGATGCGGACGGCAAGCCCATCTGGGACGAAGGCCCCGCGTGTATCCCGGCACTCGGAGAATACCTCGGCAGCCTGTTGACCGAGGATGACATTGAACGGCTTTACAGGCAGGCGCTTAACGCAAGCGTCTACCCGCAGGAGGATGCGGATGCAGGGTTTACCGACACCGTCCCGCCCGCATTTAACCTTCACATCGGTGTGAGCACCGGGGAAACATGGCTCTATAACGATGGCGATATCAACATCGTGCAGGAGCAGGGAGACCTGACGGTGCAGAACATCACCTCCGAGCGTGGCAACGTGTGTGTTGGGACGGAAAACGGCAGCATCCTCGCCGCATATACCGGCGGCACGCACGATGGCTGGCACATCCTCGGCAGGGACATCACGCTTGCCGCTTCCGGCGAAGTCGGCACAAAAGACGCGCCGCTCAAGCTGGAACAGCGCGAGAACAGCCCGCTCATCGTGGAAGGCGTGGACGAGGAGATGTATTTCGACAGCGATTATATCGCAAAAGTTATGCAGGGCCTCACCGACTTTACGCCGGACGGTACGCAAAAGCATTATATCCTGCGCCGGGTGGAACAGTTCAATGAAAACGGCGAAGCAGTGTTGGATGAAAACGGCGCTCCCGCGCTGGCCTGGATTCTGGATGTTGTGGTTCGCTATGATTGGATCCGTGAGGATTACCCCAACCCCGAACCGCGCATGACACTCACTGTGGTTGCAGGCGGCGGCGCGTATGTTGAAGAGCTGACAGGCAGCGTCCGCGGCTCCATTAAAGCGGGCGGGGACGCCGCATACACTGTAAACGGCGGCGAGGCCGGCACATATACTGATCCTCTCATCACAGACGTTGACGGCACGTTGACCATCACGGCGCGTGACGATATCAGCGTGAAGGATCTCGGCAGCCTTGATCTTGTTGCAAACAGCGAAAAAGGCCAGATCAACGCGGTTGCGGTGGGAGACATTGCCCTCAAGAATACCAACGGGCAAAGCCTTGTAATCGGCCCTGTGGTAGCGGGAGGCGATGCAAAGATCATTGCGGACGGTGCGCTCGTTGAAGGGAACCGCTATGGGCAGGAAGCACAGGTCCGTGCGAACAACATCACGCTTCAGGCAGATGGTGAGATCGGCACTGTGCAGAACCCGTTTGATGTGGATACCCGCACCGGCGTGCTGAGCGCGGCCGGAACGGAGCTTGTGGTCAACGAAGTGAGCGGGAACCTCACGGTTGAAAGCATCATCGCAACGGTGGGCAACGTAACAATCACCGCGCCCGGGTCGATTTCCGAAGCCGGCGGTGCCGGCAAGGCGGTGGAGGATGCTGCGCAAGCCCAGCAGGCAGCCAACGCCGCAATGGATGAGACTGATGCGGCAAATGCGCAGGCAAACGTGCTCGCCGCATATGCCGTGCGTGAGGAAGCAAAGCTTAAAGCGGCGGAAGACGCGTTAAAGAGCGCGGAGGAAGCACTCCTCAACGCAGAAAAACGCATTGCGGAAATCGAAGCGGTGCTGCGCCAGGCGGAAGCCATCCGCACGGACGAAAGCCTTACGGAAGAAGAACGCGCAGCGCAGCTTGCAGGGCTCCTTGGCGAAAGCACCACAGAAGCGCTCAGCGCGGAGCAAGCAAACCTGCTGAACAGATTGCCTGCACTGCAAAACGCGCTTCAGGTCGCGCAGAATGCGGAAGCGAAGCAGCGGGCGGTTGCTGAACCGGCGCGCGATGCAGCGGATGCAGCAAAGGCAGAGGCTGCTGCAAAGCAGGAGGCTGCGGTGAAGGCTCAAACGCTTGCGGATGCAGCACGGCAGGTGGCTGAGACGATGCAGCCTGCGATTACGCTCCCGGGTGATCTGAAGCTCCTTGCGGGCGGCAGCATTGGAACCGAGCAGCATCCGTTGAGCGTTGGTGTTTCGGGTACAGTGGATGCGGAAGCGTCGGATGGTGTGTACCTTGCGGGCTTTGGTGATCTTGCCGTGGCGCGCATTGAAACGGGGGCAGATGCGGTTGTGAACGCAACAGGCGGGCTCAGCGGCGGAAACATCCATGCGGAGAAGGCGGAGCTCAATGCGCTCGGCGGCAGCGTTGGCAGCAGGGAGATGCCTGTGGCGCTTAACGTCAAGGAACTCTCAGGAACTGCACGGGATGAATTCCATGCGGTGAACACGGGAGATCTTGCAATCGGTTCCGTCCATGCGGGCGGCGAGGCCGGCATTGCTTCTTCCGGCAGCATCGCAGCAAGCGGAGACGCACCTTCCAATATCACAGCCGAGGAACTGTCGATTTCAGCGCAGGGTGCGGTCGGCACGGAAACAGCATTACTGCGGATCAATGCAGGAAACCTTACCATCAGCGGCAGAGGTATTTACATCAAGCTGATTGCGGATGTGACCATCCATACGATTGAAGGCGGTAACATTGTCATCGATGCGGATGGAAACGTTTGGGGAGACCCGGAAACCCCGCAGCGGGAGTATCATATCAAGGGCGATTCACTTGACCTTGATGCGTTTGGAAGCGTTGGCACAAAAGAAGTGCCGCTGCGGATTTACATCCCGGGTAAGGTTGCGGTAGAGTCCGAATGGGGCGAACTGCATTACAGGAACTACTATGTGCCGTATGGGGGAGAAACCAGCCCCGCTGCGCCGGATGTACCGACAACGGGCGGCGCGGAGGCAGCGCTGGCGTGGTGCCTCATCCTGCTTGCGGCCGGGTTGTGGGCAGCAGCACGTAAGCGCCGCATCCGAAAGACATAAACAGCAAAGAAACATACACATTCCCCGGCATGAAAGCAAAGCCGGAGAATAGCGACGGGTGAGGGAGGCGGAGCCCCGCCTCCCGCTTATGCGTAATACTGTGCCTGCATGGCGAAAAGCCGCGCATACGCTCCGCCCTGCCGCATCAGCGCATCGTGCGTGCCAAGTTCAATGATCTCGCCGTTGTGGAACACGGCAATGCGGTTGCAGAACTTTGCGCTTGAAAGCCGGTGCGAGATATAGACTGCCGTTTTTTCTGCAACGAGTTCATCGAAGCGGCGGTAAAGCTCGTATTCTGCCTTTGGGTCGAGCGCAGCAGTCGGTTCGTCGAGCACAACGATGGGGGAATTTTTGAACAGCGCCCGTGCAAGTGCAATCTTTTGCCCTTCGCCGCCGGAAGGCTCGAAGCCGCCTTCGTCAAACTCTTTAAAAACCGGCGTATGCACGCCTTGCGGGAGCGTATCGAGCCGCTCCCCGAGGCCGACACGCCGAAGAAGCGCTTCGATTTCCGCATCGCTTGCCTCCGCGCCAAAGCAGACGTTCTCCTTAAGCGAAAACGCGAACAGCCGGTAATCTTGAAACACGGTGGAAAATAACGCCATGTATTGCTCATAGGCGATGTCGCGCACGTTGACGCCATCGAGCAGAATCTCTCCTTCATCCGGGTCATAGAGGCGCATCAGCAGTTTGATGAAGGTCGTCTTACCTGCTCCGTTTTCTCCGACAACCGCGAGCTTTTCCCCGGGATTGAGCACGATGTTCACATGTTTGAGCGCATTGCACATTTGCCCCGGATACCGAAAGGATACGTTCCGAAATTCAATGGTATGCGGCCCTGTGGGGACGCCTAAGCGGCTGTTTTGCCGCATTGCGTCCGGCACGTTCATATATTCTTCCATTGCTTCGTAATATGGGCCGTAGGCTTTCACATCCACAAAGTTCTCCATTACAGCACGCATGGCGCCGGAAAACGCCGTGACTGTTCCTACATACATCGTGAAATCGCCAATCTCCATGCTCCCCGCAACCACGCGCGCAATCAAATACGCATAGGCCGCACCCTGCTGCAAGAAGGACATCAGCGCGCTGAACGCGCCGGACTTAATGTAAAAACCATTACGTTTTTCATAGCATTGCTCCATTCTTCTGCCAAATTCTGAAAAGCGCGCCATCAGCCATGAAGCCAGTCCGTACAGCCTGATTTCCTTCCCGTATTCCGGCCGGGAGAACAGACTCGAAAAGTAAGTGAAGCCGCGTTCAAACTTCACGCTTTCCATGGAAAGCCGCGTTCCGTTCTTTTTTGCCCAACCTTCCACGGCGGCACTTGCAAGCACGAGCGCCACGAAAAGCAGCACCATCCAGGCGTTGAGCGTCGCCACGATGGCGATGATTCCCGCAAGCGTGAACGCTTTTCCAAAAATATCCAACGCGCTGTCCAAAAGATAGGAAAACCCGTGCCAATCCGCGTAAATAAACTTTTCCGCCTTCTTTTTCAAATCCCAAAATGCCGGGGATTCCAGCTTGCTATAGTCCGCTTCCGTCAGCTTTCTGCTGATGAACTTGTCGAAATCGTTCCCGACCTTTATGCGGCAGGAAAATCCGGCATAAACGAAAAATTTCGACGCACAGGTGGCAATGAGCGTATACCCCGCAAGAACCCCCACATAAAGCACAAGCTTTTCCGGCCGCTGTGTGCCCATCAGCTCATCGATGATGTATTTGGGGACCGTGACGGCGACGAGCGGGATGACAGAATTGACAAATTGGTATAATGCGTTGTAGATAATGTACCGCTTTTCGGAATTCCATCCGAATTTGCATAGAAACCAAAGCCCTTTGAACATTTCAATTTCCTCCTTGTGTTTTTTGCTTTTGGGCATAAAACAGCCGAAAGAGCAGATCTTTTGCGTACACACAAAGCCGCCCGTGCATGCGCTGCCTGCGGGTTGGGATGTGAGTACGTTTTTCAGACGCGCTTCACGGCTTTCAGGAAAGGAAGGGCTTGAACCAGCTCATCATGGTTGGTTTCTCCTATGAAATTTGATACCCTAATTAAAGCATAGGGAAGCCGGGGTGTCAAGCAATGCTATTGTTATATTACGACAATAATCAGAAGGAGACGGGAAAATGATGCGTAAATGCAGAATTTGCTTTTGTGTTGATGCTTTGCTTGACTTGCATGGGATGTTCACCAAGTTACGATTTACGCGCGTGCCTGCCCGAAAAATACGATTTATGGCAGGCGTTGAGTGCAAATATACGCACGGATGCGGATGGAGAAGTCGCTTACGCGCAATTCGAACTGGTGGGAACATCCGGGTGTGTTCTTTGCACCTTTGAGGACGGCATACTGACCGAGACGGATGCATCTGCATTCGCTTCTCCGGCAAGGGGGACAGGCGCACAGGCATGGGGGTTCATGAAAGCCGCGCTTAATGCGATGCCGCGTGCAGAACGAAGCTATGCGCGCGCTGCGCTCCTGTGCGTATCCGAGGAAACCGTACTTTCGGCTCCGGAGGGAGCGATGCTCTATTCGTTTGCCTCCGATGTACCCGAAGCATGGGATGGGGCAGCCCTGCCTGCCGGCTGTCTCGCGACCGCAACTGCGGGCGCTGCGGATGGTTCCCGCAATGCAACAGCCTATCTGCTGTTTCAGTAACCATAATCCGCCCCGCAGCGTTCCTGCGGAGCGGATTCATTGCAAGTGAATCAGCGAGCCGGGGCGTCTCCCGGCTTTTTCGGATCGCTCCGTCAATTTTCCCGCATCTTCTTTTTGAACAGCAGCACAGCCGCCACAAAAAGCAGCGCCGCCCATCCGAAAACCCATGCAAGGTGCGGCAGGATGGCCGCATAATTCCCCGCGAGCGCGGCGCGTGCGGATTCCGTTGCATGCACGAAAGGAAGCAGATTGCAGATCTTTTCGAAAGTGCCGCCGATAAGCGTAAGATCAAACCAGGTGCCGCCAAGGAGCGCTGCTACGTTCACGAGAATGGAATTAACCGGCGCGGCCTGTTTATCCGTGAGAAGCACGCCAAAAAGCAGCCCAAAGGCAATGTAAAGCGCTGCTGTGGGCAACAAAACCAGCATGGCGAGCAGGATGTTCCAGCTTGGCGCAAGGCCGAAGCAGAACGCTGTCAGGAAGCACACGGCGCATTGTGCAGCGCCGATGGGGAGCATCGGCAGCGCATAGCCGAGGATGTATTCGCGCGGCAGTGCGGGCGATGCGAACACGCGCAGCAGGAAAGAGGTGCTTTTATCCTTGGCAAGCAGGATTGCCGCAAACATGGAAACAAACGACAGGCTGAACGCCGCCATGCCCGGGGCAAGCTGCCCTATGGCAAAAATTTCTACGGACACATTGTTCTGAATAACGGACATCAAAATGAGGAGAAATAGGGGCAGCCCCACGCCAAATACGAGCGTAACCGGGTCGCGCAAAAGCTCCTTGCCGGTGCGCCCAGCCAATGCAAGCATCCTGTTCATAATGCAGCCTCCTTTTCCGATTCGCTTTCCGTAAGGGCCAAGAACGCATCCTCAAAGTTTGTTGTGTTTGTTTCGGCGCACAGCGCTGCAGCTGTGCCGAGCGCCTGAAGCCTTCCTTCGTGCATGATGCCGATCCGGTCGGCAAGCGCTTCGGCCTCTTCCAAGTAATGCGTCGTCAGCACAACGGTCACCTTGCCTTTTAGTGCCGAAATGGTTTTCCAAAGCTCACGCCGGGCGCGTACATCCAGCCCAAGCGTCGGTTCGTCCAAAAACAGGACGTTCGGCTTTGTAATCAGCGCCATCGCAATTGAAAGCCGCCGCTGCATGCCGCCGGAAAGGGTTTTCGCCCGGTCGCGTGCGCGCGCGGAAAGGCCGAATTCCCGCATGGCTGCTTCTGCCCGCCCTGCAGCATCGGCTTTGTTTGCACCGTAAAGCCGCGCAATGAGCATCAGGTTTTCCCGCACGGTCAGGTTTTGGGCAATGGCTGTTTCCTGGGGGGAAAGGTTGCTGTGCGCTTTTGCGGCTTCCGCATTGCGGGAAATGCTTTCGCCCATCAAAAACGCATCCCCGGCGCTTGGCGCGAGCAGGCAGGTTAACATGCGGATCGTCGTGGTTTTGCCCGCGCCGTTTTGCCCAAGCAACGCGAAAAACTCGCCTTGCGCAATGGTGAGGTTCAGGTCTTCCACAGCAGTGCGTCCACGGAAGCGTTTTGTCAGCCCCGTGGTTTCGATTGCGTTCATTTTTCATTCTCTTTCTCGTCGCAGAGCGGCGCGTTCAATATGTGCTGCGCAAATTGCATGAAGATTTCGTTTTTTACAATTGCGATCCCCTGCTTTTCATCCCCCAGCAGCAGGAGCAGATCCCCGGGCTTGATGCCGAACATCTCCCGCGCTTCCTTTGGAATTACGATCTGCCCCTTTTCACCCACCTTCACCGTGCCAAAAATGTGTTTTCCATCCGGCCCTTTCAGCATATCGCATCCTCCTTTTATGAAAGTATGTTTAGTTATACTAGTTATACTAGTTATACTAATATGCTGAATTATACTATCCTTTTTTTTGCTTTGCAAGCCCTGCACGCACAAAAAGGCCGCCCCTTGCGGAGCGGCCCAATGTTTTTTTGTTTCTTTTATGAATGAGCCCCGGGTTTATTCGGGCTCGATGAGGCCAAAATTACCATCCTTGCGCTTGTAGATGACATTGATTTGCCCTGACTCACCGTTGGTGAACATATAGAACGAGTGGCCGAGCAATTCGAGCTGAAGCATAGCCTCTTCCACGGTCATGGGCTTGATATCGAAGCGCTTAACCTTTACTACGCGCGGCGCTTCTTCCATTTCGTCCTCATCTGCGCTGAACGAATCTGCAAACACGGGTTCCGGCGCTTTGAACGCGCCCGCCCGCAGGCTCTTTTCCAGCTTGGTGCGGTGCCGCATAATCTGCTTTTCCAACTTGGCGAGAACGTTATCGATGGAAGCATACATGTCGCCGGAAGTCTCTTCGCCGCGGATGATGCCGCCGGTATAGGGGATGGTGACTTCTACAATATGGCGGTTGCGTTCCACCGCCAACGTGACATGTGCCTCGGTATCCTCGGGGAAATACTTGTCCAGCTTGCTTACCTTTTTGATGACGAGATCGTTCAGGTAATCAGAAACTTCGATGTTCTTGCCGGTGATTGTGATACGCATCCTTCTTACCCCTTTCACGCACCGGATCCAATGTCCTGTGCTGCTTATTTCTTTCGTTTAGTATAGCACAAATTCCTGCTTCCATTTGGATTTTTTTGTGAACACTCTGCGGCACGGCTGCAACCTTTGCATGCGCCGGAAGCACAGGAGCAGCCCAGGCGCCTGCGCCGCAGATGCCGGATCAGGCAGAAAATGCTGTAAACGAGCGCTGCGCCCGCAAGAAGATACCAAATGAATTCCATAGCCTTAGCCTGCGAAAAAGCTGCCGATAAAATACGTCAGAAGCGCTGCGATGTACGCAATGCCGATCTGGTAAACCACGGCGAAGGCCGTCCATTTGCGGCTGGCGAGCTCGCGCCGCATGGTGGCAACAGCGGCCATGCAGGGCGTGTACAGCAGCACGAACACGAGGAAGCTGTATGCGGCAAGCGGTGTGAACGTGCCTGCAAGCGCGCTGCCCACAACAGCGCTTTCCGCGCTCACGGAGAAACCATAGAACATCGCAAGGGAACTGACCACCGCTTCCTTGGCCACGATGCCTGTGATCAGCGCGACGGCCGCCTGCCAGGTGCCGAAGCCAAGCGGCGTAAACACCGGGGCAATCAGTGAGCCGATGCGGCCGATGATGCTGTCCCCCGCATTTTCCACCATCTGGAACGAAAAATTAAAGCTTTCAAGGAACCAGAGCAGCACACTCATGGCAAAAATAATCGTCCCCGCCTTTTCCAGGAAGTGCGAAACGCGCTCCCAAACATGCGTAAGCACGTTTTTTGCGCTCGGCATGCGGTAGGGTGGAAGTTCAATCACAAAAGGAGCTTCCTCGCCGGTGAACATGGTCCTTTTAAACAGAAGGCCGGAAAGGATGCCGAGCACGACGCCGAGGATGTACAGGCTGAAAATCACGATTCCACGATATCGCGGGAAGAACGCACCCGCAAGCAGGCCGTAAACCGGCAGCTTTGCGGAACAGCTCATGAACGGCAGCAGGAGCACGGTTATGCGGCGGTCGCGGTCGTTATCCATGGTGCGCGCGCCCATCGTGGCCGGAACGGTGCAGCCAAACCCCATCAACAGCGGGATGAAGCTTTTCCCGGAAAGGCCGAAGCGGCGCATGGGCTTATCCATAATGAACGCGATGCGGCTCATGTAGCCGCTGTCCTCCAAAATGGAAAGGCAGAGGAACAGCAGCGCGATCTGCGGCAGAAACGTAAGCACGCCGCCCACGCCCTTGATGATTCCATCGCACACAAGGCGCGTGAACCACGCAGGCGCGGATGCGAGCGCCGTGCGCACAAGCGGGGCAAGGCCATCGTCGATCAGCATGCCGACGCCGTCGGAAAGGAATGCGCCAAGCGTTGAAAACGTCAGCGCGAAAATTGCGGCCATAATGAGAATAAACACGGGGATTGCCCATACCTTGTGGGTCAGCAGCGCATCGATTTTCGCGCTGCGCTCAAGTGCCGCATCCTTTTTGCCGCGCGTAAGCGCTGCGGCCGTTACGTGTTCAATGTAGCGGTACCGGCTGTCTGCTACGGTGCTTTCATTGTCGCCCACCGGGTTTGCGGCCGCATAATCCCGCACGATTGCATCGACCTGCTCCGCCTTGTCCTCCGGCAGGTTTAACGCATCGCGCACGCGGTCATCCCCTTCAAGGAGCTTGATTTCCGTCCAGTGAAGGGGAAGCCCCGCCGCTTTGGCATAGGGCTCAACCAGCTCGCCGATGCGGTGGTGCTGCATGTGGGTATAATCGTCGTATACGTCGTCCGGCTCGATATGGAAGCCCTCGTGAAGCTGCGTATGCGCGGCATAGATGAGCTTTTGCGCGCTTTTGATGAGTTCGTCTATCCCTTGCCCCGTGCGCGCGCTGATTGGCACCACCGGGATGCCAAGCTCAAGCGCAAGGCGTTTGCAATCGATTGTATCCCCGTTTTTTGCCACTTCATCCATCATGTTCAGGGCGATGATCATCGGCCGCTCCAATTCGAGAAGCTGCACGGTCAGGTATAAATTGCGCTCCAAGTTTGTGCCGTCCACAATGTTGATGATGGCATCCGGCCTTTCATTGATGATATAATCCCGCGCCACGACCTCTTCCATTGAGTAAGGGGAAAGCGAATAGATGCCGGGAAGGTCTACAAGCGTCATCTCGTGCCCATGCGTGCAGAGCGTTTCACCGTCCGTGCCTGCAACGGACTTGATTTTGCCTTCTTTTTTTTCAACCGTTACGCCCGGCCAGTTTCCGACATATTCCTTTCCGCCGGTCATCGCATTAAAGAGCGTCGTTTTTCCGCAGTTCGGGTTGCCAGCAAGCGCAAGGCGAACCGGCTCGCCATCGTCAAATACTTCCCGGGAACAGAGCGCACCGTTCTTCAGATCACAGCAGGTACCGTGCTCTAACATGAAGCCTGTAAGCATTGCCGCACGGGCATGGCCTTCTTTGTCCGTATTGCTGGGATGCTGCTTTTCCGCAAGCAGTGCATGCGCGTGCGCCTCATGTTCTGCACGCGCCCTTTCCACGCTTTTATGAAATGTTTCATGCTCCGCTTCTTCCATCAGAAGGATGGTGGCCGCATCCGCTTTGCGCAGAGACATGGAGTATCCGCGCAGAGCGATCTCAATCGGGTCTCCCATCGGCGCAGCTTTTACGATGCGAATTTCCGTACCGGGCGTGATCCCCATGTCCACGATGTGCCGCCGCATCCGTTGATCCACCGCATTTACGGCATATACATGCCCGCTTTCACCAATTTTTAGATCGCACAGAGCCCTTCTCTTTTTTTGTTCCATATTCGGTTTTCCGCCTCTTTCCAAATGGCTGGGTAGCCCGGGCTTCGGGCCGGGTTAGCTCAATCAAATTCAATTTCAATAATAACGGAATCGCATTTCACTGTCAATAGCGCTGCTTTTATGATAAACTTATATCGGTGAAACAGTTCATTTGGCTAAGGAGGGACTCATGAAACTTTACACCGTTGATGCGTTTACGGATGTGCCGCTTGGCGGCAACCCTGCCGGCGTTGCGCTTTTTGAAGGCGCGCTGCCGGATGAGGAGGAAATGCGCCGTGTAGCCGCGCAGATGGGCTATTCGGAGACCGCATTTTTGCGCCGTATTGGGCCGGAGCGCTTTGTGGTGCGCTATTTTACACCGGTGGAAGAGGTCGCGCTTTGCGGGCATGCGACGGTCGGCTCGTTCTCGCTGTTGCTTCAGAAAGGGCTGATCGAAGGCGGACGCACCTATATTGCAGAAACCGGCGCAGGCGATATCCGCGTGGATGTCGCGGACGGCCTCGTTTGGCTTGACATGGCTTCGCCTCGCGAACTTGGCGCTCTTTCCGAAGCGGACGAAGCGGCTCTGCTTGCGATGTACGGCCTGCCTGCAGATGCATTCGGCACGCTCCGGCCCGCCATTGTGGATACCGGGCTGCCGGACATCATGATGCCGCTTGCCTGCCCGGCGCTGCTTGCTGCGCTCAAACCGGATATGGAGGCGATCTCTCTGCTTTCAAAGCGGCTTTCGGTCACTGGGGTGCATGCGTTTGCCTGCGCGGAGGATGCGGTGCATTGCCGCAACTTTGCTCCGCTTTACGGCATCGACGAAGAGTCTGCAACGGGCACCTCCAACGGCGCACTGACCTATTATCTATACCGCCGTGACCTCGTGTTCCCAGACAAAACCAATCTGTTCGTGCAGGGGGAGGCCATGGGGAAGCCTTCAAAAGTTTATTCCCGCCTCACACAAGGCGAAAACGGCGTGGTTTCCATCCGTGTCGGCGGCAGCGCCGTTGTGCGGGAAGGGTGAGCATCTGGCTTTTTATGGTGCAAAAAGCGCCCCAAATGGGGCGCTTCCTGAAAATCCTGTTCCCGTTTATTCAATTCAGTCTGTATTTTTCCAAATATTCCTTACGCATTCCTTCATACCTGCCGCTGTCCATATCCTTGAGCACATGCATATATTCGTGCATGGCCATGGTGTGCATTGCGGTTTGAATCACATAAGCGGCGATGTTGCTGCAATGGTCGGAAATGCGTTCAAAATTTGTAAGCAGATCGGTGAAAATAAAGCCGAGCTCAATCGTGCAGCCACCGCGCTGCAGGCGCTCGATATGCTGTGTTTTCAGTTCCGCGCGCAGATCATCCACAACATCCTCCAACGGTTCAACGCGTGCAGCGAGCGCAACGTCGTCGTTGAAGAAGGCGCGCGTGGAAAGATCCAGCACTTCTGTGACGGCGGCGATGATCACATCAAGCTGATCAAGGGCGGAGGCTGAAAAAGAGAGCCCTTTTTCATGCATTTCGCCGCAGGATTCCGAAATGTTCAAAGCATGGTCGGCGATGCGCTCAAAATCCCCGATTGCGTGCAGCAGCTTCTGCGTTTCGCGGTTATCGGTTTGCGTGAGGCTCTTTGCGGAAAGTTCAACGAGATAGGTGCCGATGCGATCCTCATAAATGTCGATTTTTTCTTCCGCTTCTGCAATGCTTTGCGCGGTTTTTGCGTCATAATTCCGAATGAGCGAAAGCGCGTCGCGGAACATGGAAATGCAGCAATCGGACATGTCCTTGGTCAATGCGCGGCTGCGGTCAACCGCAAGGCCGGGGGTGGCCATGAACCGTTCATCCAGCAGTACGGCCTGCTCGTCAGCAGCCGTATTGCCTTTGACGGTGAAGCAGGCGAGGCGTTCGAGCTGGCGCATAAACGGCAGCATTACAATGATGCTGATGAGGTTGAGCGCTGAATGGATAACGGCGATGCTAACGGGATTGACGAATGTTTCCATGAAGGAAAAACGGAATGCCGCATTGGCGAGCATGAACAGCGTGGTCACTAACACTTTTCCGATCAGGCTGAAATACAGATGCACAAGCGCTGTGCGCCGCGCTTCGCGGCTGGTGCCGACGGAGGAGAGCAGCGTGATGATGCAGGCGCCGATATTCATGCCGAGAATAATGGGAATCGCAGAAGAAAACGTAACGCTTCCCGTTGCCGAAAGCGCCTGCAGAATGCCAACGGAGGCGGAGGAGCTTTGGATGATTGCGGTGATAACGGCGCCCGTAAGCACGCCGAGGATGGGGCTTTCAAACAGCGTCAGGATCCGCGTAAACTCCGGAATATCCGCAAGCGGTTCCACAGCGCCGCTCATCGTCTGCATGCCGAACATGAGGATGGAAAAACCAAGCAGAATCGTGCCGACATCCCTGCGTTTGTTGCTTTTGGAAAACAGCAGGAAGGTGACGCCAACCATTGCAAGCACCGGGGAGAAGGAGGAAGGCTTCAATAGCTGAACGAATACGCTTTCGCCTTCGATGCCGGAAAGGCTTAAGATCCAGGCGGTGATGGTCGTTCCAAGGTTTGCGCCCATGATGACGCCCGTTGCCTGGGACAGCTTCATAATGCCGGAATTGACGAAGCCCACGACCATGACCGTCGTTGCGGCCGAGCTTTGAATGATGGCCGTCACAGCCGCGCCGAGGAGAATGCTCTTGAGCGGGTTTGCAGTCAATTTTTCCAAAATGATGCGCATCTGCTTCCCGGCACGCTTCTCGATTCCTTCCCCCATAACGCGCATGCCATAAAGGAACAGTGCAATCCCGCCAAATAAGGTCAGAACTCCAAACAAATCCATATCCGTTCGCCACTTTCCGCAAAATTCACCATAATAACACAAAATAAAGTATACCGTAAGCGGACGGGTTTGTCATCCCCTGCTTGCGTGGCAGCCGGGAAAGCTTTATAATGAATCCCGAGAGAAAGGCACATACGGCTTTCCGCAGGGCGTGCAGCGCCCGGCATGCCGCAGGGCCGGATCGGAAAAACAATCAAGCCCAAATGTGGAGCGTTCGACCCCCATGCCGGAACGGCATGAGGGCATCATTACGTGCAGGGAAAGCAACAAGGAGGGACCATGTTTATCGTGTTGGGCCTGGGAAACCCCGGGCGTGAATATCAGAGCACGCGGCACAACGTTGGCTTTATGACGCTGGATATTCTGGCGGACCGCTATAATATCGACGTTTGCCGTTCCAACTTCCGCAGCGTGTTTGGGGAAGGGCGCATCGGCGCCGAGCGGGTGGTGCTTGCGAAGCCGGATACCTTTATGAACAATTCCGGCTGGGCGGCACGCGACCTTGTGAACTGGTATAAATGTGAGAATTCCGAACTGATCGTCATTTATGACGACATCGACATCCCCGTCGGCACACTGCGCATCCGCGAAGGCGGGTCTTCCGGCACGCACAACGGCATGCGCAGCATCATTTACCAATTGGGGTTCGACGATTTTCCGCGCGTGCGCGTGGGGATTGGACGCCCGGATGGGCAGCAGAACCTGGTATCCCACGTGCTCGGCGCGCCGGATGCAGAGGAAAAAGAGCTTCTGCTTGCCGCGATGAGCAGCGCTGCGGACGCAGTGGAACTCATTGTGCGCGGTGAACTCAAGGAAGCACAGGCGCGCTTCAACAAACGCCCAAAGAAGGAAAAACCAAAGGCAGAACCGGCGGAAGAACCGCTCGTGCTCATGCCGGCCAACAAAGCCGGACAAGGGGAAGCGAATGAATAAGCATCCGCTCATTGAGTTTCTCGGCAGACACCCGGAATACCGGCGGCTGCGGGAAGCGCTGATGAAAAATGAAGGTGCCGCAGCCGTATTCGGCCTTGGAGAAGCGCACCGCGCGCATATGGCGGCAGCGCTGTTTTGCGATACGGGAAAAACCGTGCTTGTGGTTACGGCAAACGAAGCTTCCGCCGTGCGCATCCGGGAAGAGGCGGCGGTTTATGCGCCTGCCGCAATCCATTTGCCCGCGCGCGATATGCCGCTTGCCGGACGTGGCTTCACGGCGTCGGCCGGGCTTGCGGCGCGCCGCGTAAAGGCGCTTTCCGGGCTGCTTCGCGGGGAAAACATGCTCGTCACCGTTTCCGCAGCCGCGCTGTTGCAGCGCCTTACCCCGCCGGGGGCGCTTCGCGCGATGACGACAGAGATCCGCGCAGGAGAGGTGGTCAAGCCGCAGGCGCTGCTCAAACGGCTGGTTGATGCGGGCTATGAGCGCGTGGAGGTTTGTGAGGCGAAGGGGCAGGTTTGCCTGCGCGGCGGGTATCTTGACGTGTTTCCAATCACCGCGGAAAACCCGGTGCGCATCGAGTTTTTTGATGATGAAATCGACACCATGCGCACCTACGACGCGCTTTCGCAGCGTTCCATTGAAAACGTGGAGGCGGTCACCGTCCCCCCCGCAGGCGAGATGCCCCTGACGGAAACGGCGCGTGCACGGGCTTTGCGCACATTCAAAAAGAAGCCGCGCCTTTCGGAAGAATTTGCCGCGCTTTCTGCGGGCGGAACGCCTGCGGGAGCGGAACTTTTCATGCCGCTGTTCTATGACGATGCGTATTTGCAGGATTATCTTCCGGAGGATGCCATTCTCCTTATCGATGAGCCCCAGCGCGTGGAGGAAAGCGCGAAGGTGGCGCACATGGAGCACCTTGACACCGTGTCCGCGCTGCTTGCGGACGGAAACGCAGAGCCGGAGCAGGCAGAGCTGCTTGGGCGGCCTTCTGTCCTCCTTGCACAGCTCGATACGCCGCGCACGGCGACGCTGTTTGCGCTTACGCGCACATACGGCCTGATCGCCCCCAAATGCCTGTTCCGCTTTGAAACGCGCCCTGCGACAAAATACCTCGCAGCGCAGGACATCCTTGCTTCAGATGTTGCGTCCTGGCGAAAAGCGGGAACGACGGCAGTCATCTATGCGGGAAGCCATTCGGTGCGCCTGCAGGATCAGCTGCTCGATATGGATGTGCATGCTGCCGTAACGGATGCGCTCACACGGCCGCTTGTGCCGGGCGAGGTCATCATTACGGGTGAATCCATTGAAAAGGGCTTTGAATACCCGGAGATCAAGCTTGTGGCCGTAAGCGAGGCGGAGCTTTACGGCGCGGTACAGAAAAAGACGGCTGCCGCACATAAAAAGCGCCCGCAGCTTGCCTTTTCGGAGCTTTCCGTGGGCGACCTTGTGGTGCACGAACTGCACGGCGTAGGACGCTTTGTCGGAGTGATTACGCTTACCGTGGGCGGTGTGACCCGGGATTATCTGCACCTTGCCTATGCGGGAGGAGAAAAGCTTTATATCCCGACGGATCAGTTGGATCGGGTACAGAAATACATCGGTGGGGAAGAGGAAAGCGTCCGCCTTTCCAAACTCGGTTCCGGCGACTGGCAGCGCACCGTTTCCCGCACGCGGGAAAGCGTGAAAAAGCTAGCGTTTGACCTTGTACGGCTGTATGGTGAACGCATGAACCGCAAGGGATTTGCGTTTTCGCCGGATACCGCGTGGCAGACGCGGTTGGAGGAAAGCTTCCCATATGAAGAAACGCCGGATCAGCTCACCTGCATCGCGGAGATCAAAAAGGATATGGAGTCCTCCCGCGTGATGGACCGCCTGCTCTGCGGCGACGTGGGCTACGGCAAAACAGAGGTCGCTTTGCGCGCGGCCTTTAAGGCTGTGATGGACAGCAAGCAGGTGGCGTTCCTTGTGCCGACCACCATCCTGGCGCAGCAGCATTACAACACGCTCGCCGCGCGCTTTGCGGGATTCCCGGTGAACGTAGCGCTGCTTTCGCGCTTTAAGGCCGGCAAAGACGAAAAAACCATCCTTGAGGGGCTTGCAAAGGGCAGCATTGATGTGGTGGTCGGCACGCACAAGCTGCTTGGCAAAAGCGTGCGCTTCAAGGACCTTGGGCTGCTCATCATCGACGAGGAACAGCGCTTTGGCGTGGGGCATAAAGAGCAGATCAAAAACATCAAGCAAAGCGTGGATGTGCTGACCCTGTCCGCTACGCCCATCCCCCGCACGCTGCATATGTCGATGACGGGGATCCGGGACATGTCCGTCATCGAAACGCCGCCCGAACAGCGCTACCCGGTGCAGACCTATGTGATGGAATACAGCGACGGCATGGCGCGGGAAGCGATCCTGAAGGAGATCGGCCGCGGCGGGCAGGTATATTTCGTTTACAACCGCGTGCGCAACATGGAACGCTTTGCAGAGCAGCTGCGCGCGCTTGTGCCGGAAGCGCGCATCGGGTATGCCCACGGACAGATGCCCGAACAGCAGCTTGAACAGACGATGCTCGATTTCATGGAACAGCGCTACGATGTGCTCCTGTGCAGTACGATCATCGAAAGCGGGCTGGATATCCCAAACGTGAATACCATTTTGGTCTATGAGGCGGACAGGATGGGGCTTTCCCAGCTCTATCAGCTTCGCGGCCGCGTGGGGCGCGGAGCCAGGTTGGGCTACGCATACCTGACCTTCATGCGGGATAAGGTGCTTACAGAGGTCGCGGAGAAGCGCCTTTCGGCCATCCGGGAGTTCACGCAGTTTGGAGCCGGGTTCAAGATTGCCATGCGGGATTTGGAGATCCGCGGCGCGGGCAATTTGCTCGGGCCGGAACAGCATGGGCACATGGCGGCCGTCGGGTATGACCTGTATTGCAAGATTGTCAACAGCGCGGTGAAGGAGGCGCGCGGGGAAGCTGAGCCGCGTGCCGTAGAAACGGTAATGGATGTGCCGCTTTCGGCGGCAATCCCGCATCCATATATCCCGCGGGAAACGGAGCGGCTTTCGATGTACAAGCGCATCGCGCTCATCGCCTCGCGGGAGGATCTTTACGATGTGCAGGATGAGCTGATCGACCGCTACGGGGAGATCCCGCCGGAAACGAAGAACCTGCTTGACATCGCGCTCATCAAAGCGGAGGCGTCCCGCGCACACATTGCCCAGCTTTCCGTGCGGGATGGCGAAGTGCGCTTTACGTTTGATAAGGACGCGCCCATGAACGGGCAAAAACTTTTGAAGGCCATCGGCGAGATCCCGGGTGCGCAGTTCCTAAACGGCGAGGTTCCGGCGCTTTCGGTCCGCATGCCGCGCGCGGATGCCGAAAAACTTTGTGGCATGCTGCCACAGTTTGTTTACACCCTTGCCGATTGTATTGAGGCAAATTGATGATATAATAAGCATGGCGTTTTGGCCCGCGTACTGTGGGCATTGCCATGATCTCAAAAAATGTGAGGAGAAGTTTGATGAAGAAATACCTTGCCCTGTTCCTGGCGGCGCTGATGCTGCTCTCTTTGGCCGCAGGCTGCGCCCTGACCGGGAGCGATACCCAAACGGATAAGCCGGAAACGTCCCCGACGCCGGCCACGACGGATGGCGGCGATTCTGACCTGGACCTGGCGGCCGCTGTTGCAGAGATTGGAGACGAAACGATCACATTGGGCGATGTGAAGGAAACGTTCGATTCCTATGTGGAATATTTTTCAGCCTATGGCTACAACCTGAGCAGCGATCCGGAAACGCTTGCGATGCTGCTTGATGATGTTGTCAACAGCCTTGTTGAGGCAAAGCTTATCGCGGCAAAGGCGAAAGAAATGGGCTATGATAAGTTTGACGAGCTGCAGCAGGCTGAACTGGACGAGCGCATTGAAACCGAGCTCAGCGAGCTGGATGCATACTACCGCTCACAGGCCGAATCCGAAGCGGAAAGCGACGCCACCATTGATGTGGACGCACGCACGATGGAGCTCATCCTTGAAGAGGCGGCCTACAACCTGAACAACGACAATGCAACCTATGAAGATTACACGGAATTCCTGAGCAAGAACGTGACTGACGCTTACATGCAGGAACTGCTGCAGAACGATCAGCTTAAGGACGTAGCCCTTACGGACGAGCAGATTCAGGCTGAATACGATTCTCTGGTGGAAGAACAGATGACGTATTATGCGGAATCCCCGGAGGCGTATAAGTACGATGAGGAATCCTACGAAATGACCGGTGACGCGCCTGTGGCTTTTGCGCCGGGCGGCTATTCCCGCATCCTGCATATTTTCTGTGCATATGAAGGGGAGCTTCCCGAGGACTACGAGGCGAATGAGGCCGATATGGAGCTCATCAAGGAAGAATACGGCGCTTTGGCCTTTGCCGCGGCTTTGGATGCTTCAAGCGCGGATGCTGCAAAGATGCAGGAGCTTGTGGCGCAATACAAGGAACTTCAGGCGGCAAACGAGGAGCTGTATGAGGCCTATGTTTCCGCCGCGCGCGAGAAGGCGAACGGCATTTACGGCGAGCTCCAGAACGGCGCTGACTTTGCAACGCTTGTGAAGGAGAAGAGCAGCCCGGATGATTACAGCGATTATCCCGTTTTTGCGGAAAAGGGCATCCTGATCGCTAAGGAATATGCGTGTGACAACGATTGGTCTGACATCGTGAAGGAGCAGTTCGGAAAGCTTTCCATCGGTCAGTATTCAGAGGCCTTTGCGGATGAGGACGGCTACCACATCATCTTTTACCTTGCAGACGAACCTGCCGGTACCGTTGAACTTGCAGGCATCGAAGAGGGCATCCGCGCCTATCTGCTTGAAGATATTCGCAGCGAGGAATGGACGGCGCTTGTGGACGAATGGATGAACGACGGAACCGTGACGCTGCACGAGGATGTGTACAAGGTTCTGCTCGATTCCTGATTGTGAAAGAAAATGCGGCGGCGGTTGAAACTGCCGCCGTTTTTCTTTATACTGGAGATCGAACCGAAGGACGGAGGAAAAACGTATGCGTTTGGACAAATATTTAAAGGTTTCCCGCATCATAAAGCGGCGCACCGTTGCCAACGAAGCCGCAGGGCTTGGACGGGTGCAGATCAATGGAAAAGTCGCGAAGGCTTCAAGCGAGGTGAAGGAAGGGGATGTGCTGACGCTCCTTATGGGCGGCAGGCATCTGCGTGTGAGGATTCTTTCCGTGCAGGAGCATGCAGCAAAGGCAGATGCTTCCTCGATGTATGAAGTCCTGCCGGAGGAGTGACATGCGCGGGCAGGATACTGTGTACGCCGTGCTGCTCGCGGCAGGCGCGGGGGCGCGCATGGGCGAAAACAAACTCGCGCTTGCCTTTGGCGGCAAAACGCCGCTGCAGCTTTGCTATGAAGCGTTTCTTGAAAGCCAATGCCCGCCGGAACGGATTGTGGTTGCCGTTTCGGAGAACACGCGTGCGCAAGCGCTTTCCCTGGCGGAAAAGGACGCGCGCGTGATCGTCTGCACAGGTGGCGCAGCGCGCGGCGCATCGGTGCTCAATGCGCTTCGGACGCTTCAAAAGCATGGAGTGGAGGCGGGCATTGCGGCCATTCATGACGCGGCGCGCTGCCTTGTGCCGCCTGCTGTGATCGATGCCGCCGTGTGCGGCGCACGGGAGCACGGGTGCGGCGTTGCGGCCATCCCCATGCGCGATACCGTGCGCGATGCAAAGGGCACCCTGCTTCCACGTGAGACGCTTTTCCTGATGCAGACGCCGCAGGCGTTTGACTTTGCGCGCATCCTTGCCGCATATGAGGCGGCAGAGGCCGGCGGCTTTCAGGCAACGGACGATTGTGCGGTGTACGCAGCGGCAGGCTATGCGCTGCATTTTACGGAAGGAAGCATTATGAACCAGAAACTGACCTATCGGCAAGACTTGCCGTTCTTCCGGGCGGCATGCGGCGCATCCCTGCCGCGCGTGGGTTTTGGCGAGGATACCCATGCGCTTGTGCCGGGGCGAAAACTTGTGCTCGGCGGGGTGGAAATCCCGCATGAAACGGGGCTGCTCGGCCATTCGGATGCGGATGCGCTGACCCATGCGGTGATCGATGCGCTGCTTGGTGCGGCAGCGCTCGGCGACATCGGCATGCATTTCCCGGATACGGATGCGCGTTACCGGGGTATCTCGTCGCTTGCGCTTTTGCGGGAAACGGCGGCGTTGCTGCGGGCGCATGGCTTTTTGCCCGGAAATGTGGATGCCACGATTATCGCAGAGCGGCCGAAGCTTGCGCCGTACATCCCCGCTATGCGGGAAGCTTTGGCGCAGGCGCTTGGCATGGAGGCTTCCCGCATTAGCGTCAAAGCCACAACGAGTGAAAAAATGAACGACGAAGGCGCGGAAAAATGCATAACGGCGCGCACGGTATGCACAATAACTTACGGGGACTGACCGAAGTTGCATTCCATGGCAGAATTGGGTAAAATAACCATGGAATTCGCGGAGAGCCGCGCAAATCAAAAAGGGGTATTTATGGAGTTTCAACCGATTGACATTCAAATGAAGGCGCTTGTGGAACGCTACACCAAGCCATGGTGCCTGCAATGCTCGGAATATACGTTTACAAATCTTTTTATGTGGGGGCAGGGGGAAGGGATCCGCGTTGCCGAATATAACGGCGCATTGTTCATTGCAGCATCCTGGGAGAACAGCCCGTTCATGTTCGCGCCGCTTACGGAAAATCCGGAGGGCGATTATGCTGCGGCACTTGCGGATGCAGTCGCATATTTCCGGAAAATTGGGGCGGAACCCTCCTTCCGCGCAATATGCGGCCCGATCAAGGCGGCGTTTGAGCGTTGCTCTGGGTTTGTTCTGGAGGAGGACAGGGACAATTCGGATTATGTGTATTCCATGGAAAGCCTTTTGACGCTTTCCGGGAAAAAGCTGCATGGCAAACGCAACCACATTAATCAGTTCCGCGCGCAATATGGGGACGTGGCCGAGTATGTGGAAATTACGCCGGACATGCTGGGCGAATGCATGGGCGTTTACTGCGAGTGGCTCTCCGGAAAGGATGCCTCAGAGCCCGGTGTGCTAAGCGAAAAGGAGGCAATCCAGCGGATCCTGACGCATATGGATACGCTTGGCGTCAAGGGTGGCGGGATCCGCATTCAAGGGAAGCTTGCGGCGTTTACGCTCGGCGAACAGATCAACGACGAGATTGCGGTCATCCACATCGAAAAAGCGGACAGCGGTATTCCCGGACTTTATACGATCATTAACCAGCAGTTTGTGGAGCATGCATGGACGAAGGTGAAATACATCAACCGCGAGGAGGACATGGGCCTTGAAGGGCTGCGCCGCGCGAAGCTTTCCTACAACCCTGCATTCATGATTGACAAGTTCCATGGGAGGCTTGCATGAGCTTCACCGTGCGGCCCATTACGCCGGAGGAATACGCGGCGGCGCAGGCGGTCTGGGATGCCTGCTTCCCGGAGGATGCGGCAGGATATTCCGATTATTATTTTGCATGCCGCACGAAGCCTGCGTATGTGCTTGCCGCTTTTTTGGAGGATGGGCGCATGGCGGGTGCTTTGCACGCTTTGCCCTATCCACTCTGCTTCGGCACACAGGTAAAACGCTGCGCGATGATTGCAGGCGTGGCAACTCTGCCGGAACAGCGGCACAAAGGCATCGCCGCTGCGCTGATCCGCACGGCGCATGCACGCCTTGCACAGGAGGGCGTGTGCGCGGCTTTGCTAAAACCGGATGTGGATTTTTACGCGCAGTTCGGCTACCGGCCCTTTGCGTGGCATGAGCAGTTTCGGGTTGAAGCGGGGGAGCTCGCCGTGCCGGAACCCGCGCTGCATACGCCTTCAGCAGAGGAGATGCTTGCCTGCTACGATGCGCTTGCAGCGGAGTATAACGGCATGATGGTGCGCACAGTGCGCGACATGGAACTGATGCGCAAAGAAACCGCGGTGCTTGGCGGGGAAGCGTTTGCCGCAGGCGGCGCATATGCGCTCTGCCTTGCGGAAGAAGGCGGCGCAGAGCTTACGGAGCTTGTCGGACGCAATGCAATGCCGCTTGTTTATGCGCTTGCCGCGCGCTTTGGAGCGGTGCGGTTCCGCCTTCCGTGCGGCGCGCGCCCGGAGGGGCTGCCCAAGGGCGAACGGATGATGTTCAGCATGCTTTGCCCGCTCAACAGGGAGGCGCTTCTTGCAGGAAGCGGCGCGGAAAGCATGGAGGAATTGCTCTCCGGTGCAAAAAAGCCAAACTGCACGCTGGAATTTTGTTGAAACAATGTGACATTCTGGCGGCGGAGGGGAAATGTGCTTGACGAGTGCGCCCGCGGCGTATTATCATAGAAAAAAGCACGGTGCACGTTGTCGCACTTTGTATTTGAATCATTAAATAAGGACGGTATTCATTGGAATGAACTCGGATTTCATGACGTCAATCGCCAACTTTTTCAACGGCGGCGGCCTGATCATCATCATGATGGTCGTGCTGATGCTGGTTATGATCATCCCCCAGCGCAAGCGGGATAAGAAGATCAAACAAATGCTTGCTGCCATCAAGACGGGGGATCGCGTGCGCACCATCGGCGGCATTTACGGCACTGTGACCAACGTCAAGGATGATGTGATCACCATCTCCGTTGGCCCGGATCGGGTGCAGCTTGTGTTTGCGCGCGGCGCAATTGCCAATGTGGAGGATGTGGCCGTTGAAAATACCATGGACGACGGCACCATCAAGGACTGAGAAAACCGGCTTTTATAATGTAAACCGAAGCGGCGCAGATCCTTGCGCCGCTTTTAACAGCGCTTTCGCGGCCGTAATCCGCAGCGATGCCGGCGAGAATAAAGAGCTTTGGCTTATAGCTTAGCGTGATTTGATTCGCATATTCACAACACGGACGCATATGCATAAACCAAAAGAGAGGTGTGCTTATGCGAAGCGTGAAAGCGGGCGAACGTGCCCCGAATATGTTTATTGAAATTCTTAAGGGCGGGCTGCTTGCCTCCGTTATCAGCATTGCGCTGATCGTGCTGTATGCGCTTGCGCTTTGGAAGGAGATCCTGCCTGCGGAGAGCATGCCCATCGCAAACGCGGTGATCAAGGTGATTTCAGCGGCGGCAGCATCGCTTCTTGCTGTACGGCGCTGCACAAAGCGGCGCTGGTTATACGGCGGCATCGCCGGGTTGTTTTATGCCGCGCTTGCATTCATGGTGTTTTCCATTCTGGCGGATACGTTCGTTGTATCCGTAGCGCTGCTTTCAGATTTCGGCGTTGGCCTGCTTGCGGGGGCACTCGCGGCGATGGCCGCGCAGGTGTTCGGGAAATAATGGGGTTGCCGCCTGCACGCGATTTGTGTATAATAACGGGAGTGAAAACTACTTTGAACAGTATGGAGGATATCCCAATGAAACACATCAAGACCATCCAGCAGCCCTGCATCAATGCTTCCGCACATACCGGCTGCGGCGAGTGCCAGGCATCCTGCCAGTCCGCCTGCAAGACCTCCTGCACGGTCGCAAATCAGAAGTGCCAGAAGGAGAGCAAATAAGGCGTTTTCGCCTTTGTTGGGCCATAAACACGTGAGGTTGCCCGGAAACGGAACGGCCAGGGGCAGAAGCCTGCCCAATGCCTCCGCAGTTCGGACGGCCTCTTTGTGTTGTTTAGGAGGATAACTTGATTCACGCATTTCGTTTTCAGAATTATTATTTGGCGCTGGATGTAGAAAGCGGCGCTGTGCACAGCATGGACGAGCAGGCATACGAAGTGGTGCGCGCTCTTGAGGAGGGTCGGCCACTTGAAAGCCTGCCTTATCCGAAGGAAGATATCAGCGAGATCGTCGCGGAACTCAATTCCCTGCATGATGCAGGCGCGTTTGAAGCGGAGGAGCTCGTCCCGCCGGAAGGCACGGGCGGTCAGGTCATAAAGGCCATGTGCATGCATATGGCGCACGATTGCAATCTGCGCTGCAAATATTGCTTTGCAGACACGGGCGAGTTTCACGGCGCGCGCATGCTGATGCCGGAGAAGGTTGCCTACGCGGCGCTTGATTTTCTCATCGCGCATTCCGGAAAGCGCCACAACCTGGAGGTGGACCTTTTCGGCGGCGAACCGCTCATGAACTGGGATGTGGTCAAAAAAACGGTCGCCTATGGCCGGGAACTTGAAAAGAAGCATGACAAGCGCATCAACTTTACCATCACCACCAACTGCGTAGCGCTCGATGATGAAAAGATCGACTTCATCAACCGGGAGATGCACAACGTTGTGCTGAGCCTGGATGGCCGGCGTGAGATCCATGATGCGCTGCGCCCCACGGCGAACGGAAAGGGCTCGTTTGATCTGATTGCCCCCAGGGCGCAGGAGCTTGTGCGCCGCCGCGGCGACAAGGAACATTATGTGCGCGGCACGTTCACCAACCGGAACCTGGATTTTACAAACGATGTAAGGGCTCTGCGCGAAATGGGCTTTGAGCAGATCTCGCTGGAGCCTGTCGTCCTGCCGGACGAAAGCCCCTATGCAATCCGGGCGGAGCACGTGGAAACGGTGCTTGCGGAATATGATAAGCTTGCAAGCTTCCTGCTTTCCGAAAGAAAGGCGGGGCGTTGGTTCAACTTCTTCCATTTTATGGTGGATCTCGCAGGCGGCCCGTGCCTGAAAAAGCGCGTTTCCGGCTGCGGTGCGGGCGCGGAATATGTGGCCGTTTCGCCGGATGGGGATATTTTCCCCTGCCACCAGTTCGTGGGCGAGGCGGAATGGAAGATGGGCAGCGTCCTTTCCGGGGAGTTCAATACGGGGATGCAGCAGGACTTTCTTTCCTGCAACATCCTCACAAAGCCGGAATGCCGCGCCTGTTGGGCAAAGTATTTTTGCAGCGGCGGTTGTGCGGCAAACGCTTGGAAATACAATGGCGATATCCGCAAGCCATATCGGGCTACCTGCGAATTTGAAAAGAAGCGCACGGAATGCGCGCTTGGCATTTTTGCCGCTGAGCGGGAAAGCTGACCATGCTGCGCTTCCTGCCATTCACTGAATTAAAGCAGGATGAGGAGGCCGCGCGCCGGGAGGAGGCTGCACGGCTTGCGCGCGCGCTCGGCGTTTCCGTGCGCACGGCATGGCTTCTCATCGCCCGCGGCGTTCGAGATGCAGCGGAGGCGGAAGCGTTTTTACATCCGAGCGCGGAGATGCTGTGCGATCCGTTTGCTTTTGAGGAGATGCAAAAGGCCGTGGCACGGCTTACGCGCGCCATAGCACAGCGGGAGCGCATCTGCATTTATGGCGATTATGACGTGGATGGCATATGCGCCACAAGCATGCTGTTGATGTATCTGCGCGGGTGCGGCGCAAATGTGTCCTACCATATCCCGTCCCGCCATGCGGAGGGGTATGGCATGAACCTTGCCGCGGTGGAGCGGCTTGCGGCGGAGGGCGTGCAGCTGATTGTTACGGTGGACAACGGCGTGAAAGCAAACGCGGAACTTCTGCGCTGCCGGGAGCTCGGCATGGATGCGATTGTGACCGATCATCACTTGCCGGGGGATGTGCTGCCCCCCTGTGAAGCGATCCTGTGCCACACGCTTGCGGGCTGTTGCTATCCGAACAAAAACATCTGCGGCGCGGGCATGGCGTTCAAGCTGATCGAAGCGCACGGCGGCCGCGCCGCTGCGCTGCCGTATGTTGCGCTTGCGGGGCTTGCTACGGTCGCGGATGTTGTGCCGCTTACGGGGGAAAACCGCGTGTTCGCAGCGCTGGCGCTCACGGCAGTGAACGCGGGGGAAAGTCCGTTGGGACTTCGTGCCCTCGTTGAGGCTGCCTTTGAAAAAAAACGCGTCTTAACGGCGCGGGATTTTGCCTTCGCCATTGCGCCCCGGCTTAACGCGGCCGGACGCATGGATGACGCCTCGCTCGGCGTTGCACTTTTGACGGAAACGGATGCGGAGCGCGCCAAAACGCTTGCACAGCGCCTGAACGAGCTGAACGCCGCCCGCCAACAGGAGGAAGGAGCAATCTACGAAGCCGCCTCAGCCGCAATCGAGGCAGACGATTTGACGGATAAGCGCAGCATTGTTTTAAAACATGCGGATTGGAACCCCGGCGTGGTCGGCATTGCGGCCTCCAAACTGGCGGAGCGGTATTATCGCCCTGTTGTGCTCCTTTCCGAGCGGGATGGGGTGCTGACGGGTTCCGCGCGCTCCATCGAGGGTGTGGACCTGCATGCGGCGCTCAAAGCGAACGAACGGTATTTTACCCGCTTTGGCGGACATGCCTATGCTGCGGGGATGACACTTCCCGCGGAAAACTTTGAGGCCTTTGCCGCAGGCTTTGATGAAAGCGTACGCGCGGCAGCGCCGGAGGAAACGTTTTTGCCGGCGGCGCGCTATGAAGCAGAAGCGCCGTTTTCTGAACTCACGATGCAGCTTGCCGGGGAGCTTGCCATGCTTGCGCCCTTCGGGGAAGGAAACCCAATGCCGGTATTCCGCACCGATGGAGCGGCTGTGAAACGCCTTCGGCGCATCGGAGACGAAGGAAAGCATCTGCGCCTGACGCTGGAACAGAAAAACCAGTATGCCGAGGGCATCTGGTTTTACGGGGGCGGCCGCTTTGCGCAAATCAATGATTACGGGCGGTGCGATCTGCTGTATGTGCCCACCGTGAACGAATACAACGGCCGGCAAACGCTCCAGGTCGAGCTTAAGGCCATGCGCCCGGCTGCCGTGCCGGAGGCGGAACGGTACCTCGCTGCGCGGCGGGAAAAATTTATTGATGCAATCTGTGCGAACATTCGCTATAATAAGATGCGTGCCGAACAGGCGTTTTTTGTAGCTGAGCCGGAGAATTTTCTGCTTGCGCACACCGCTCGCGATATCGCGGGGCTGCTGGTGCTGTGTTTTACACCGGCGGGCGCTGCGCGCTTTTTGCGCCTGGCTTCCGAGCGGGGGCTGTATGGCCGCATGGAGGTCAGCTTCGGCAAAAATGCGGCTGAACCATGTGCGTATCACGCGGCGGTGCTTGCGCCGGAGCTGGATGCGCTTTCAATCAGGCGCTTCCGCACCGTGCTCGTTTATGATACGCCGGTCACCCTCGGCGTTTTGGATGCGCTTAAATCGCTTGCACCGGAGGCACAGCTTGCTGTTGCACCGCATGAGGCAGACGATGCGGGCGAGCTTCTTGCCGCGCTGCGGTTTGACCGGGCGTGGTTTATACCGTTTTATCAGGCTCTGCGGAAGGGAAGCGGCAGCTTCTACAACCGGGAGGCCCTGCTGGACCACCTTGCGCGGGAAACCCGCGCACCGCGCTATGCATGCGTGCTCGCCGCGGATATTTCTTTGGAACTCGGCTTCCTGAAAGCCGGCGACGGTGCGTCTTTGCGTTTTGCCCCGCCGCAAGGGCGGCGTGAACTCCCGCAAAGCGATACCTTTCAACGCCTTGCATCCCTTTTTGAGATGCATGAGCATGCCAAGAACGCAACGCGCCGCGAAAAAGCGTGCGCGCAAACGCATAACCACGAGGAGGAGCAACCATGAACCTGAAAGACACCATCCGTTCCGTTCCTGATTTTCCGAAGAAGGGCATCTTGTTCCGCGACATTACGACGCTTGTGAAGGAGCCGGAGGCGCTGCATTGCCTGATTGATACCTTTACCGCAGAGCTGAAGGACAAAAAGATTGATCTGGTCGTGGGCCCGGAAGCGCGTGGCTTCGTGCTGGGTTCTGCGCTTGCCTATGCGCTCGGCGCGGGATTTGTGCTTGCGCGCAAGCCGGGGAAGCTCCCCTGCAAAACGCTGCGCCACGAATATGCGCTGGAATACGGCACGGATGCGCTGGAAATCGATGCCGAGGCGATCAGGCCCGGCATGCGCATCGTCATTGTGGACGACCTGCTTGCAACAGGCGGCACTGCGCTTGCAACGGCAAAGCTGGTTGAGCAGGCGGGCGGCGAAGTCGCTGCGATTCGCTTTGCGATGGAACTTACGGATCTTGACGGCCGGAGCGTGCTTGAAGGCTACGATGTCGGCGCCGTTATTCAGTATTGACGGAACCACTTGGAATCAGAATCAGATCGGAAAAGAACCGAGGGGAGGTGAGCGAATGGCTGACTTGCGGGAAGCCTGCGCACAGCGCTTTACGCAGGAGGAAATGGAGCTTTTGGACCGCGCGATTGCCTTTGCAAAGGAGGCGCACAAGGATCAAAAGCGCGAATCGGGCGAGCCGTATTACACACATCCGGAAGCGGTGGCGCGGATGCTTTTTGACATGGGCATGGACAGCCATACGGTGATCGCCGGCCTTCTGCACGATGTGGTGGAGGATTGTGCCGCAGTGACGCTTGATACCGTGCGCACGAACTTCGGGGAAGACATCGCCATCATGGTGGATGGCGTTACAAAGCTCACAAAAACCGGAAAGAGCGATATTTTGACCAAGGAGGAGGCGCAGGCTGAGAACCTGCGCAAGCTTTTCCTTGCGATCGCAAAGGATGTGCGCGTGGTCATCATCAAGCTGACGGACCGCCTGCACAACCTCCGCACACTCGAATATTGTACCGAGGAGAAACAGATCCGAAAAGCGCGTGAAACGCTTGATGTTTACGCGCCGCTCGCACACCGCTTCGGCATGGGCGCAATCAAATGCGAGCTGGAGGATCTTTGCTTCCAATACCTTTGGCCGGAGGAATACCAGAACCTGAAAAAGCAGATCGAGCCGCAGCAGCGCGAACGCATGCAAACGCTTGAAACTGCTATCGCCACCATAAAAACGCACCTTGCGGCCGCAGGAATCGAGGCGCAAATCAATGGGCGGCCAAAGCACCTTTACAGCATTTACAAAAAAATCCAGCGGCAGAACCGCGTCGTGCAGGACATTTATGATCTTATCGCGGTACGGGTGATCGTAAATACCATCAACGACTGCTATGCCGCGCTTGGCATCATCCATGCTATCTGGAAGCCCGTGCCTGGCCGGTTCAAGGATTACATCGCCATGCCGAAAACGAACATGTACCGTTCGCTGCATACGACGCTGTTTTCCGAAACAGGCTTGCCGTTTGAGGTGCAGATCCGCACGTTTGAGATGCACCGAACGGCGGAATACGGCATTGCGGCGCATTGGATGTACAAAGAGGGGCGCGCGAACCGGGACGAGTTGGACAGCAAGCTCGCCTGGCTGCGCGAGGCACTTGAACTGGAAAACTATGCGGATAATACGCGCGAATTTGTGGAGAATATCCGCAAGGATTTTTTCAGCGATTATGTTTATGTGCTGACCCCGCGCGGGCAGATTATCGACCTTGTAACGGGTTCCACGCCGCTTGACTTCGCTTACCGCATCCATTCAAACGTGGGCAACCACGCGCAGCACGCAAAGGTCAACGGCGCAATTGTGCGGCTCGATTACAAACTGAAAAACAACGATGTGGTGGAGATCGTCACCGCGCCCAACGCCACCCCGAGCCGCGACTGGCTCAAAATCGTTAAAACCCAGCAGGCCAAAGCGAAGATCCGCCAATGGTTTAAAAAGGCGAACCGCGAAGAAAACATTCAGCGCGGCAAGGAGATGCTTTCCGAGGCTGCACGGCGGCAGGGCCGGCAGCTTTCCGAACTTTCCAAGGCGGAATACTTTGACGACATCCTCAAACGATTCAACATGTCCGACTTGGACGATGTGTATGCCGCCATTGGGTATGGCGGCGTTACGACCGGGCAGGTGCTCCACAAGCTGATGGAGCAATACCGCAAGGAGGCAAAGGCCCAGCAAGCCGCTGAATGGCTGGAACAGAAAGAAGGCCAGCGCCCGCAGCAAAGCGGCCAGCAGGGCAGGGGAGTAATCGTCCGCGGCGAGCCGAATATGGTGGTACGCTTTGCGCATTGCTGCAGCCCGCTTCCGGGCGACCCGATCATCGGCTACATCACGCGCGGCCGCGGCGTTTCCATCCACCGGGCGGATTGCCCCAACATGGCGGATCTGATGGTGGAGCCGGAGCGCATGATTGAGGCGGAATGGACAAGAAGCGAGAGATCCACCTACACCGCCAGCATTCAAGTGATCGCAGGAGAGCGCCCCGGGCTTTTGATGGAGATTTCACAGATCCTTTTGAATCTCAACATCAGCATCAAGTCCATGAATGCAAAGACCACCGGTGACATCGTGAACGTGCAGCTTTCATTTGATGTGAGCGGTGCAGACCAGCTCGAATCCATCATCAAGCAGGTGAAACGCGTCAAGCTGGTAAACGAGGTCTACCGCATCAACGTGTAGGGCGCGGCACTTTAAAAAAGCGGGCCCCGCTTTTCAACAGTTTATGCAGTAAAGGAGGGCATGCCATGCGCGCAGTTGTGCAGCGTGTGCGCAGCGCAGCGGTTGAAATCTGCGGCGCTGCCGTGGGGGAAATCGGAATTGGGTATCTCGTGCTTTTGGGCATTGAGGAAAATGACACGGAGAAAGACCTTGATTACATCTGTGAAAAGCTTTTGGGGCTTCGTGTGTTTGAAGATGAGGCGGGCAAGATGAACCGCTCCATTTTGGATGCCGGGGGTTCCATTTTGCTTGTTTCGCAGTTTACGCTTTATGGCGATGCGCGCAAAGGGCGCAGGCCAAGCTTCATCCGTGCGGCACGGCCGGAAAAGGCTGTTCCGCTGTACGAGACGCTGATTGCGCGCCTCCGGGAGGCGCTCCCCGTGGAAACGGGAGAATTCGGCGCGGACATGCAGGTTTCACTCATCAACGATGGGCCGGTGACGATCCTGCTTGACAGTGAAAGGACGTTTTGAACATGCAACCCATTACCTTGCTTACAGGGCCGCTTGAGGTCAACACTTACATCATGCTTGGCGCGCGCGCGGGCGAATGCTTCATCGTGGACCCCTCGGATGCGGCGCTCGTGCAGGACACGATGGCGGATCACGGCGTGAAGCCTACGCACATTCTGCTCACCCATGGGCATTTCGACCACATCCTTGCCGTTGCGGCGCTGCAAAAGGAATTCGGTGCAAAGGTCTGCATTCATGCGGAAGATGCGGAGGCGCTTTACAGCAAGCGCGCAAGCCTTTCCGTGCTTGCAGGGATGGAGGTTCCTCCGTGCCGGGCAGATGTGCTCCTGCAAGGCGGGGAAACGGTTGACGCCGCAGGCTTCACGGTGAAGGTGCTGCATACGCCGGGACATTCCAAGGGTTCCGTCTGCTATCTTCTGGAGCAGGAGCGGATGATTTTTGCGGGCGACACGCTGTTCCGCCTGAGCGTGGGGCGCAGCGACCTCAAAGGCGGCAATGAACAAGAGCTGTATGAATCCATTGCATATACACTGTTCCCGCTTCCGGGGGATTATGATGTGTATCCAGGACATATGCGCAAGACCACGCTTGAATTCGAGCGGCAGCACAATCCCGTGATGCGCGATTGGGGCGCAGGGCTATGGTAAGCCTTTACACGAACCAGCCTGCGTTTTTTGCGGACATTGCAGACGAGCTCAGGCTGTTTCTCGCCATGGAAGAGATCGTCCCTGCGGAAGCCTGCGGCGCTTCCTGTACGGATGCGGTATCCGTTGTTTTGGAAGAGGACGGCGGCCTTTGGCGCGCCCGCGCAGAGGTGCGCCTCTGCGGGCAAAGAGCCGTTTCCGCATATGAACGTCCGGCCGTTTCGGGCGATGCGCTGGAGGAAAAACGCTGCCGCAAACGCGCTGTGAAGATTGCGGCGTTTCGGGCGATGCGCGCGGCAACCGGGCTGGAACTGCCGTGGGGCTCGCTCACGGGCATCCGCCCTACGCGCCTGCTGCGCGAACTGATTGCACGCGAAGGCGCGGCGGAGGCTATGCGCATGATGCGACAGGAATTTGACGTTTCCGAGGAGAAGCTTTCGCTTGCAGCGGAGATCGTCGGCGTGCAAATGCCCATCCTGCACGGGCAGCAGAAGGAGGATGTGGATGTCTACATCGGCATTCCGTTTTGCGCTTCCCGCTGCCTGTACTGTTCCTTTGCCTCCGCTGTGCGCACGGAAAAGACGGACATGGCGGCGTACCTTGCGGCCTTGGAACGGGACATTGCGCATGGCGCAGAGATTGTAAGAGACACCGGGCACACCGTGCGCAGCATGTATCTTGGCGGCGGAACGCCTACGGTGCTCACTGCGGAGGAGCTCCGGCGGCTGCTTGATTTCGCGCTATCCGCATACGGCGGCTTCGGCGTTGAATTGACCGTGGAGGCTGGGCGGCCCGACACCATCACGCAGGAAAAGCTGGCCGTTTTGCGTGCGGCGGGGGTGGGGCGCGTTTCCATCAATCCGCAGAGCATGAACGAGCGCACGCTGCGCCTCATTGGCCGCAGCCACACGCCGGAGGAAATCAAGACGGCCTTCCATATGGCGCGTGAGGCGGGCTTTGCCTCGATCAACATGGACGTGATTGCAGGGCTTCCGGGGGAAACGGAGGACGACATGCGCCATACGCTGGATGAGATCGTGCGCCTTGCGCCGGACAACCTCACCGTGCATACGCTTGCATTGAAGCGGTCTTCCCGCCTTGTAGAAAAGTTGGGCGAATATCCGCTGCCGGAGGCGGAAGCCGCAGAAGCGATGGTCACAGCCGGCGCGGAAGCTGCGCATGCGCTCGGCATGCGGCCGTATTATATGTACCGGCAGAAATATATGCGCGGCAATCTGGAGAACGTTGGCTATGCGTTGCCCGGAAAGGAATGTGTTTATAACATCGACATGATGGAGGACACGACTTCCATCATGGCCCACGGCGCGGGCGCCATGACCAAATGCATTTACGATGCCGAGCGCCGTGTGGAGCGTGTGCCGAACCCGAAAGACATAGCGACATATATCGCAAAGATCGACAGGCTTGCGGAAGAAAAACGCAGGATGTATGAAATGCGCTGAAAAGCGAAAGAAGGAAAACGGGATGGACTATGCTTTGCTCGCGCGGCAGGTGCGCGCCTTGCTGGAGGACGAAACCGACACAACGGCATGCCTTGCCAATGCTTCCGCGCTTCTGAATGAGTCGCTCGGCGGCATCAACTGGGTTGGGTTTTACGTTGCAAAAAACGGGGAGCTGCTGCTTGGGCCGTTTCAGGGGAAGCCCGCGTGCGTGCATATCCCGTTCGGTACGGGCGTGTGCGGAACGGCGTTTGCCTTAAACGAAACGGTTTGCGTTGAGGATGTGCATGAATTTCCAGGACACATCGCGTGCGACAGCGCTTCCAATTCCGAGATTGTGATTCCGCTTCATAACACAGCGGGGGATTCCGTTGCCGTTCTTGACATTGACAGCCCACATTTTGCGCGCTTCACCGGGGCAGACAGGAAAGGACTTGAAGCAGTTGCCCGGGAGATTGAGAAGGTGTGTTTCGCCTGTTGACAATTATTCTCTGCACGGCTATAATGGCAAAAAGGCTATGATCGGAAGAGTAGCGCGCATGCAAGCGCAAAGAGAGGGCAGGCCGTGGCTGAAAGCCGCCCCGCAGCGCACCGCGTGAAGGACGCCCGTGAGCTGTCGTGCTGACAAGGCATGGCCGTATTTCCCGGCGTTAACGGGGCATGAGCGGCGCGCAGGCGATGCGCGCAAGCAAGGGTGGCACCGCGGGTTTCCCGTCCCTTTGAAGGAAGGAACGGGAAACCCTTATTTTATATGTGAGGAGAAGGACGATGCAATACCAGATACCCAAGGGGATGCGGGATGTGACTCCAAAGGAAAGCTACAAATGGCAGTATATCGAAGGCTTGATCCGCAAACTCTGCGCGACCTATGGCTTTCATGAAACGCGCACGCCCGTGCTTGAGCACACGGAGCTTTTCCTGCGCAGCGTGGGCGACACCACGGACGTGGTACAAAAGGAAATGTACACCTTTACCGATAAGGGCGACCGTTCCGTGACCCTCAAGCCGGAAGGGACGGCAGGCGTTGCGCGCATGTTTATGGAAGCGAAGCTCTTCAACGAGGCGCAGCCCACGAAGCTGTATTATCTTTACTGCCCTGTGTTCCGCTATGAAAAGCCGCAGGCAGGCCGCCTGCGCGAGCATCACCAGTTTGGCGTGGAGGTTTATGGCGCGCCGCGCGCAAGCGTGGATGCGGAGTGCATCGCACTTGCGCTCGACTTGTTCCGCGCGCTCGGCATTGGAGGGCTTTCCGTCAACGTGAACAGCATTGGCTGCCCGGAGTGCCGCCCGGCATATAATGCAAAGCTCAGGGAGTATCTTCAGGCGAATTACGACGATTTGTGCGAGACTTGCCGGACGCGCTTTGAAAAGAACCCTCTGCGCATCCTTGACTGCAAGGAGGAAAAGTGCAAGAGGATTGCAGCCGGCGCGCCGAAGATGATCGATTGCCTGTGCGATGACTGCAAGGCGCACTTCGAGGAACTGAAAGCATCGCTCGCAGCGATGGGCATCGCATATACGATCGACCCGATGATCGTGCGGGGCCTGGATTATTATACAAAGACCGTTTTTGAAATCATTTCAACCGAGGGGCAATACAAGGGAACGGTCTGCGGCGGCGGACGGTATGATTGCCTGCTGGAGCAGCTCGGCGGCCCGAAGATGCCGGGCGTTGGGTTTGGCTTGGGCATGGAACGCCTCCTGCTTGTGGCGGAAAGCTTCCGGGAGATCCCTGCGCCGGAACCGGTGGGCGTATACCTTGCGGCCATGGGCGAAGCAGCCCGCGGCGAGGGCATGCGCCTTGTGAAGGCTCTGCGCGATGCGGGTGTGAAGGCCGAGTTTGACCATGTCGGCCGCAGCTTTAAGGCGCAGTTCAAATATGCCGACAAGCTCGGTGCGCGCTTTGTGGCGATCCTCGGGGATGACGAGGTGAAAACCGGCATCATCAAGCTCAAAAACATGGAGACGGGCGAAGAGGCGGCAACACCGCTTGCGGAATTCGTTGAAACCGTAAAAGCAATCTTGGAACGATAAAGAAGGAGAAGAACAATGGCTGAATTATTGCAGGGCTGGAAACGCTCGCACCGCGTGGGTGAGCTTACGGCGGAACAGATCGGGCAGGAAGTAACGCTCATGGGCTGGGCGGGTACATGGCGCAATCTGGGCGCGCTCATCTTCATCGGCCTCAGGGATCGCAGCGGCCTGATGCAGGTTGTGTTCAACGAATCCGACCTGCCCAAAGAGGTGTTTGAACTTGCGGAAACCATCCGCAGCGAATATGTAATCGCAGTAAAGGGAACGCTTGCGCGGCGCACGCCGGAGATGGTCAACAAGGAGATGAAAACGGGCGAATATGAAGTCATCGCAAGCGAGCTGAAAATTCTCTCAAGTGCGGAAACCCCGCCGTTTTACATTGACGATAACGTGAACACGAAAGAGGATCTCCGCCTGAAGTACCGCTATCTCGACCTGCGCAGACCGCGCATGCAGGAGATTCTCATGATGCGCCACCGCATCGCGCAGATCACCCGCAGCTATTTCGATGAACAGGGCTTCCTTGAAATCGAAACGCCGATGCTCGGCCGTTCCACGCCGGAGGGCGCAAGGGATTACCTTGTGCCGAGCCGCGTGCATCCCGGCGAGTTTTATGCGCTTCCGCAGAGCCCGCAGCAGTTCAAGCAGCTCCTGATGATCGCAGGGTATGACCGCTATTTCCAACTCGCCCGCTGCTTCCGCGATGAGGACCTACGCGCAGACCGCCAGCCGGAATTTACGCAGATTGACCTTGAAATGTCCTTTGTGGATGAAGAAGATGTGCTCGCTGTGAACGAGGGCTTTATTGCGCGGCTTTTGAAGGAGGTCAAGGGCATTGAACTGCCACTCCCGCTGCGCCGCCTGCCTTGGCAGGCGGCCATGGACCGCTTCGGTTCCGATAAGCCGGATACCCGCTTTGGTCTGGAGCTTGTGGATGTGACAGACATCGTGCGCGGCTCCGGCTTCGGGGTGTTCAATTCTGCCATTGAGGGCGGCGGCAGCGTGCGCTGCATCTGCGTCAAGGGCGGCGTGGAGAAATTCCCGCGCAAGAAGATCGACGAGCTTGTGGAGTTTGTGAAGATCTACCGCGCAAAGGGCATGGCGTGGATGAGCCTGAAACCCGAGGGGCTCCAGTGCTCGTTCGCAAAGTTCCTGACCGAGGCGCAGATTGCGGAGATTCAGAAAGCTGCGGGTGCAGAGCAGGGGGACATTCTGTTCTTCGTTGCGGATGCGAAAAACGAGGTGGTGTACGCTTCGCTCGGCGCGCTGCGCGTTGAGGTTGCCAAGCGGCTTGACCTCATTGATCAGACGAAGTTCGATGTGCTCTGGGTAACGGATTTCCCGCTGCTTGAATGGGATGAGGAAGAAAACCGCTATGTTGCGTGCCACCACCCGTTTACGAGCCCCAAGGATGAGGACATTGCACTGCTTGATACTGATCCGGGCAAGGCGCGCGCCAAGGCTTACGATATGGTCATCAACGGCTACGAGGCGGGCGGCGGCTCCATCCGAATCCACTCTTCAGAATTGCAGGAGAAAATGTTCGAGACGATCGGTTTCACGCCGGAGCAGGCACGCGAACGTTTTGGGTATTTCATTGACGCATTCAAATATGGCACTCCGCCGCACGGCGGCCTTGCCTATGGCCTTGACCGGCTTGTGATGCTCATGACGGGTACCACGAACATCCGCGACGTCATCGCGTTCCCAAAGGTGCAGACGGCCTCCTGCCTGATGACCGATGCGCCCAACGTAGTGGAAGAAAAGCAGCTTCGGGAGCTGCACATCTGCACGGATGTGGAAAAATAAAGCGCAAACACAAAAAGCGGCCCGGGAAGTTCGCCCGGGCCGCTTTTGGATCGCTGAAATTTAAGAAAACCATAATCCGGTATTGAAGGTTTATTGATGTTGTGCTGTTATACTTTTGTATGAGCCGGACAGAATAGACCCGGCATCCCGAACAGAAGGAGACCATTGCAAATGCCTTGCAAGCCCGATTTTAAAAACCGTACGCCGGAGGAAAAGCGGCGCATGAAGCGCACGATTGCGGCGATTATTGCTTTTGTTGCTTTTCTTGCCATCACCTGTGTGCTGGTGGGACGGCCGCTGCTTAAATTCATCGACGATCCGCAGAAGTTCCGTGATTGGGTGGATACGCATGGAATTTGGGGACGGCTGTCCTTTGTCGGCATGATGGCGCTGCAGGTTATCGTTGCGTTCATTCCCGGCGAGCCGCTGGAGATTGCAGCCGGGTATGCCTTTGGGGTTTGGGAGGGCACGGGCCTTTGCATGCTCGGAGCGCTGATCGGGGGACTCGTGGTATTCCTGTTCGTGCGCTCGTTCGGCAGGCGCGCAGCGGAGGTGTTCTTCCCGCCGGAACAGATTGATTCCGTGCGGTTCCTCAGGGCGGGGCGCGAACTGAACTTTTTGGTGTTCTTCCTGTTCTTTATTCCGGGTACCCCGAAGGATGTGATGACCTATTGCGTTGGACTCACGAAGATGCCGCTTGGAACGTGGCTGCTGATTTCTTCTACGGCGCGCATCCCTTCTGTTGTGACTTCTACCATTGGCGGAGATGCGCTTGGCCTTCAAAATTACCAGTTTGCGCTCATCGCATTCGGCGTGGCGGCTGCGCTCGCGGCAGCCGGTGTGCTGATTTACCGGCATCTGAATAAAAAAGGCGGCGCAGGCTGAAACTGGGGATGCCGCGCGGGTTCGGATGTGATATAATAAAACTTAGCAAAAGTCAGTTGATTTGGAAAGGAATGGAACCACGATGCGTCAAACGGGAAAGGTGATAGAAACAAAGGGAAAGAAGGCCGTTGTGCGCTTCGTGCGCAGCGACGCTTGCGGGCATTGTAACGCCTGCTTCCGTTTGGGCAGCAATGAGGCCGACATTGATATTGATAATGCGCTGAACGCGCAGACCGGCGATTTGGTTGGGATTGAAATGCATGCCAAAAGCGTGCTTAAGGCAAGCCTGATTCTGTATGGCGTGCCGCTTGTGGCACTGCTTGTGGGTGCGTTTATCGGTTCCCTGCAGGGCGATTTGTACGCGGCGCTCGGCGGGGTATTGTTTGCAGCAGGTGCGTTCTTTATCCTGCGTGCGCTGGAGCCGAAGTTCTCCCGCATGACGGAATTTAAGCCGCGCATGGTGGAGATCATTGAGCAGACGGAAGAACCCGAACGAGCGAATGAAGGAGGAGAAAATAATGGCGAGTGAAAAAGTGTTGCATGTGACGGAAGAAACCTTTGATGCGGAGGTGCTCAGATGCGAGCAACCCGTGCTTGTTGATTTTTGGGCAACGTGGTGCGGCCCCTGCCGCATGATCGCGCCTATCTTGGATGAGCTGGCCGAGGAATACAGCGGCCGTGCAAAGGTCTGCAAGGTGAATGTGGATGAAGAATCCGCCCTTGCACAGCGGTATCGGATCATGTCCATCCCCGCAATTTTCCTGTTCCGCGGCGGGGAGATCGTAGAAAAAATGGTCGGTGCGCGCCCGAAGCAGGCGTTTGTGGAAGCAATTGAAGAAAATCTGTAAAAAGGCATCCGTGAAAAAGCCCCGGGCCGCTGTGATGGCCCGGGGCTTTTCTTACGTGTGAAACCCATTAACGCCCGCCGTTCAGATAGCGCACCGCAACGTTTGCGTGGAGGGCGGCGGCATACGCGAGCCCAGCTTCATTTGCGCGGAAATACGGGCCATGGGCAGGGAAACGGCACTCGTTTCTTCCGTCCCCAAAACCAAAGGAACAATAGCAGCCGGGGATGCCATCCATGAAATACCCAAAGTCTTCGGTTCCCATGTTGGGGATGGTTTCCAGCTCAACTCCTTCTTGGCCCACAAGCTCGGCCATTGCCTGCTGCACAAGCGCTGTAAACCCATCTTCATTTACAACACCGGGGTAGCTGGTTCGAATTTGTACCTCCGCGGAAGCGCCCATGGCCGCAGCGACGCCTTCTGCGGTTTCCTTCACCATGCGGCACATCTTTTCCCGCATTTCAGGGCCAAGCGTGCGAATGATTCCCTTGAGCTCGGCTTCGCCGGCAATGATGTTTCCGGCGGTACCCGCATGAAAGCTGCCCACTGTGACTACGGCGGAATCCGTTGCGAAAATCCGGCGGGATACAAGGGTTTGAAGCGCAGCCACGACCTGACAGGCGACGGCAATAGAATCAATGCCGCTGCCGGGATATGCGCCGTGACAGCCCTGGCCGCGGATGAGAATGGTGAACGGGTTGGAAGCCGCGTAGGTTTTGCCGTATTTCAAACCATAATGGCCGGCGATTCTACCGGTGCTGCTGTGCCCGCCGAAAACGGCGTCCACATCTGGGCCTTGCAGGCAGCCGGCCCTGACCATGCGCTCCGCACCGCCATTGCCTTCTTCGTCGGGCTGGAAGAAGAACTTTACGTTGCCGCAAAGCGCATCGCGGTGCGCCGAAAGAATTTTGGCAGCGCCCATCAGCGACGCGGTATGCAAATCATGCCCGCAGGCGTGCATAACGCCCGCGTTTTTCGAGGCGAAGGGGAGGCCGGTTTCCTCTTGAATCGGAAGTGCGTCGATGTCGGCGCGAAGGCCGATGGTCTTGCCCGGCTTACCGCCGTAAAGGATGCCGAGAACGCCCGTTTCGGTGCAGGGGCGAACTTCAATGCCCAACTCCTCCAAATACTTTTTGATGAGCGCGGTGGTACGCACCTCGCAGCTACCGAGTTCAGGATGGGCATGAATGTCGCGGCGGAGGGCAACAAGCTCTTCCTGCAGGGCTTTTGCTTCGCGCAACAGAGTTTCCGGATCGAGTGCCATGAGCAGATACCAACTTTCTGAAAAATGAAAAGCGGGAAGTCAGCGATGCATGCCTTCCATTTTTGCACCGCAGGAGGGGCAGAATTTTGCGCCGGGTTCAAGCGGCGCGCCGCATTGCGGGCAGAAGTTTGTGCGGGACGGTGCGGCATTGGCCGGGGCGGCTTCCGGCGTGGAGAATTCCTCTGCGGGGGCTTCCGATGCAAAGGCTTCGTTCGGCACAGTAGGAGCGTTTTTCGCCTTGTTCAGAAGCACGACGGCTACCACGAGCAGCACGAGGCCGATACCCGCCATAACGAGCCCGATGAGGGCGGAACCTCCGGGTTTGCTGTCCGGAACGATCATATAGGGCAGAACGTGCGAAACGATTTCCGCGGAATCGGTCGTGCCGAAGAAATCGGACTCAACACACCAATCCACAAAGCTGCCGTTTTGGTAGAATTCTCCGGTTTCGCACCAGTCATAAAGAATCTTTTCAATGCTGGAAGGCAGAGAACGGATCTTTGCATCCTCAAGGTAAAGCTCCGTGTAGACGGCGGGCAGACTTTCATCCCAGGTTTCCTCGTAAATCTGGTTCAGCGTGTCGTAATAGCGCCCGGTTGCCTCAAGCGTCACGAAATAATCGATATAGCCTTCCTCCGTTACGAGCGGGATCAGGTAATAAAGCTTATCGCTATCGTCTGAAAGGCGAATACCGTAATTCGTCGTGTATTCTTCGGCAAACACCTCAAAAACGAATTCCACCCGGCCTTCCACATAGGGCTTGCCGGAAAGCTCGGCTTCAGTGAGCTGGTTAAAATCCCGTGTGCCTTCAGTCTCATACTTTTTCAGATCGCTTTGCACGCCGATAAAAGCCATAAGCCCGATGCCAAGCAGCACGACACCCAAAATGAGCAGCGCGATCCCCCGAGACTTTCGCCTGTTTACATTTGAATTCATTGAATTACCCCCCTACGATGAGACAAATCACGCATCAATCATACCATATGCACGCGGAGCCGGCAAACACGATTTTGCAGAAAAATGCCGAAGAGACCGTTTTTGCGCGAAATAGGCGTTGCCACTTTTCACAGGGTTTGCTACAATAAATCGGATAAGAAACAAGCGCGGCGGCCGATATGCGCCGCCTATTGCGGAGGTAATTGTTGTTATGAAGCTTGAACGCCTTGTGGGGGACCGGTTTAAAGAGCGCCCGTCCGATTGCGTGATCGACAGCCACGCGCTGATGCTGCGCGGAGGCTACATGAAATATGTTGCCAACGGCATTTTTTCTTCGTATATGCCGCTTCGGCGCATCACGCGCAAAATCGAGGCCATCATCCGCGAGGAGATGGATGCCATCGACGGCCAGGAAGTGCAGTTCCCGGTGGTGATGCCCGCTTCCCTGTGGGAGGAATCCGGCCGGTATCAGAGCGTCGGCAGTGAGCTGATGCGCCTTTCGGACCGCAACGGCAGCCCGCTTGTGCTTGGCATGACGCACGAGGAAGCGGCCGTGCAGCTTGTGCGCGAATATGGCCAAAGCTATTCCAAGTATCCTTTCATGATCTACCAGATCCAGACCAAGTTCCGCGATGAGGCACGCCCGCGCGCCGGCCTGATCCGCGTGCGTGAGTTCACGATGAAGGACGCCTATTCCTTCCATACCTCACAGGAGGATCTGGAGCAATACTATGCCCGCTGCTATCACGCATACGAGCGCATTTTTGCGCGCGCCGGCATCCCGGAAACCGTGGCCGTCCTGTCCGATTCGGGTATGATGGGCGGCAGCGTTTCCCATGAATACATGCTCCTTACCCCTGTGGGCGAGGACACCATCGTCACCTGCCCGGAATGCGGTTGGCGGGCGAACATGGAAGCGGCGGAAAGCATCATTGAAAACAAAAAGGATGCGGAGGACGCTCCGCTCACACCCGTACACACGCCCGGTCAACAGACCATCGAGGACGTTTGCACGTTCCTGAAGCTGCCGGTGGAACAATCCTGCAAGGCGGTTGTTTATCAGAAAAATGCGACGGACGAATACATCATATTGTTCCTGCGCGGCGATCTGGAAGCAAACGAGACCAAGCTCACGAATTTCCTCGGCGAAGCGATCCACCCGGCAACCATCACGCCGGAAAGCGGCATTGCGGCCGGCTACATCGGGCCGCTCGGCCTGCCCAAGGGCGTGACGGTGCTGTTCGACAGCTCGCTTAAGGGAACGAACAACCTTTGCTGCGGCGCAAACCGCGAGGAATACCATTACACGGGCTTCTGCTTCGAGCGGGATTGCCCCGGTGCTGCGTTCCACGATTTCGCCAAGGTAAAAGAAGGCGGGATCTGCCCCAAGTGCGGCAAGCACACACTCAGCATTTCCCGTGGCATTGAGGTTGGAAATATCTTCCAGCTCGGCACCAAATATACCAAAACCATGGGCATGCAATATCTTGACCAGAACGGCCAGCTGCAATATCCCATCATGGGGTGCTATGGCATCGGCGTTGGCCGGCTTGCAGCCTCCGTATGCGAAGCGCATCACGATGCGTACGGCCCAATTTGGCCGATGTCTATCGCGCCGTGGCAGGTGCATCTTTGCTGCATGCGTGCAGACAATGCCGAAGTGCGCGCATATGCGGATTCACTGTATGAAGCGTTGCAGGCACGCGGGTTGGAGGTCATTTACGACGACCGCTCGGTGAGCGCGGGCGTAATGTTCTCGGATGCGGACCTGCTTGGCGTTCCGGTGCGTGTTGTCGCAAGCCCGCGCAACCTGAAGGAAGGCTGCATCGAACTTTCCACGCGTGACAAGAAGGTTAGCGAAAAGGTGCCTGTGACAGAGGCGGTGGAGCGCATTGCCGCGCTGAGAGACGAGCTTCTCGCGGCATGCAGGGCGGAATGATAAAATGATACGGGCGGTCCGGGCAGCGTGCCTTGGACCGCTTTTTTCGATGGGCTGCACCGGAAAAATGCATGGAGATTTCTTTAACAATGGTTGTAAGCGGGGGAAAGCTCCTTTATAATAAGCTTGGATAATCGGCCGGGCGCATGCGCGGCTGAACTATATTTATTCAAAAAAACGGGAGGGCATTATGATTCAATTTGACCTGATTCGCGCAACGGATCCGCAGGTTGCCGAAGCAATGGAGTTGGAACTCAAGCGCCAGCGCGACCATTTGGAGCTGATTGCTTCCGAAAACTTCGTTTCGGAGGCCGTGATGGCAGCGATGGGCAGCCATTTGACCAACAAATATGCCGAAGGCTATCCCGGCAAACGGTATTACGGCGGCTGTGAGTGCGTGGACATTGTAGAAAACTTGGCCCGTGAACGCGCATGCAGGCTGTTCGGCGCAGAACACGCCAACGTGCAGCCGCATTCCGGCGCACAAGCGAACCTTGCCGTTTATTTTGCGCTCCTGAACTATGGAGACACCGTGCTTGGCATGAATCTGTCCCATGGCGGACACCTGACGCACGGCAGCCCCGTGAACATGTCCGGCAAGTATTATAACTTCGTTGCCTATGGTGTAGATCCCGAAACGGAAATGATCGACTATGATGAAGTGCGCCGCCTTGCCCTTGCGCACAAACCCAAGATGATCGTTGCAGGCGCATCCGCATACCCGCGTGCGATCGACTTTGCAAAACTGCGCGAAATCGCGGATGAAACAGGCGCTCTTTTCATGGTGGATATGGCGCACATCGCAGGCCTTGTCGCGGCGGGGCTGCACATGAACCCCGTCCCCTACGCGGACGTTGTCACCACCACGACGCACAAGACGCTGCGCGGCCCGCGCGGCGGCATGATCCTTTGCAAGGAAGCGCTTGCCAAGCAGATCGACAAGGCGATTTTCCCTGGGACGCAGGGCGGCCCGCTGATGCACACCATCGCTGCGAAAGCTGTTTGCCTGCAGGAAGCTTTGCAGCCGGAATTCAAGGCCTATCAGCAGCAGGTCGTGAAAAACGCCGGAACGCTTGCCAGCGGCCTGATGGCGCATGGCGTAAAGCTCGTTTCCGGCGGCACGGACAACCATCTGATGCTCGTTGATCTCGGTGCGGAAGGCCGCACGGGAAAAGAAGTGGAAGCGCTGCTTGATGCGGCGAACATTACCGCGAACAAGAACACCGTGCCCGGCGAAACGCGCAGCCCCTTCGTCACAAGCGGCATCCGCCTGGGTACGCCTGCCGTCACGAGCCGCGGCCTGAAAGAAGCGGATATGGAACTTGTCGCAGGTTATATCGCCCGCATCATTGCCGAAGGCGAAGCTGCTGTGCAGGAAGTGAAGGAAGGCGTGCTGACACTGACGGAGAAATACCCGCTGTACGAATAAAGCAGGACGAAAATTCATTGCGGGCGGAGGATTGCCTGATATGGGCGGTCCTCCGCTTTGCTTAAAACTGTTGCCGAAAGCAAACTCGCACTTCTTTGCAGCGCTATCGCTTATGCTTAAAGGATCATTTCCTGCCAGAATGCAGAAATATATAAAAACCAATTCAAATCAACTTGCTCGGAATTATTGACAAAGCCTCCGGGCAATGGTATAGTATACCCGAAATCCAACCAAGCTACTTGGGATTGAGGTGAGGGACGTGAAGCTTTCCACGCGCGGGCGTTATGGCTTAAAAGCCATGGTTGATCTTGCGCTTTCCTATGGAAATGGCCCGGTGAGCACTGCTTCGCTTGCAGCGCAGCAGGGCATAAGCGATGCGTACCTGGAACAGCTGATCAGCAGCCTGCGCAAGGCGGGGCTTGTCACCTCCAGCCGTGGCGCACAGGGCGGCTATGCGCTTTCGCGCCCGCCGGAGGAGATCAACGTCGGGGAGATCCTGCGCGTGCTGGAAGGCTCCACCACGGTGATCGACTGCGTGAGTTCCGAGCATGTCAGCTGCGACAATGCATGCTCCTGCTCGGCAAGGCCGCTGTGGCTGAAGCTGCAGGCCAGCATCAATGAAGTGCTTTCCGCAACAAGCCTCAAGGACATGGCGGATGATTACAGAACGCAAACGGAGCGGACGCTCGATAAATAAGGCCGCGCGGCGCGGCACAACGGCGAAAACGAAAGGATGGTTTCAATAGAGAATGAGAAAGGTTTATCTTGACAATGCGGCAACCACCGCGCTTTCCCCCAAGGTGCTTGAGCAGATGATGCCGTATCTTACGACCATTTACGGCAACCCATCCAGCCCGCATTCCTTCGGCCAGGAAGCGCGAAAGGGCGTTGACCATGCGCGCGATCAGGTGGCAAAGGCCCTCAACGCGTTGCCGGAGGAGATCATTTTCACCGGCTGCGGCACAGAAAGCGACAATACGGTGCTCTTCGGCGTTGCGGAGCGTTATGCGAAAAAAGGCAACCACATTATCACGACCAATGTGGAACATCACGCGATCCTGCATACCTGCGAGGCGCTTGAAAAGCGTGGGGTTGAGGTGACCTACCTCCCTGTGGACGAAAACGGCATGGTCACAGCAGAGCAGGTTGCAAACGCCATAACGGACAAGACCATCCTTGTTTCCATCATGTTTGCAAACAATGAGGTTGGCACCATCATGCCCATTGCGGAGATCGGAAAAGTCTGCCGGGAACGCGGTGTTCTGTTCCATACGGACGCGGTGCAGGCTGTCGGCCATGTGCCGATTGATGTAAAGGCCATGAACATCGACATGCTGTCCCTTTCCGCGCACAAGTTCCATGGGCCAAAGGGCGTGGGCGCGCTTTACATGAAGAAGGGAATTCGCCTGCCTTCCTATGTGATGGGGGGCGCGCAGGAACGCAACCGCCGAGCGGGCACGGAAAACGTTGCGGGCATTGTAGGCCTTGGCGCTGCGATTGCGCTTGCCACACAAACCCTTGAAGAAAGTGCAGCGCGCATGACTAAACTTCGGGATAAGCTCATCGCAGGCATTGCACAACGCATTCCGGAGGTGAAGCTCAACGGGCATCCGACGATGCGCCTGCCGAACAATGTGAATTACAGCATCAAATACATCGAAGGCGAGTCCATCCTGTTGATGCTGGATATGAACGGCATCGCAGCCTCGAGCGGATCGGCCTGTACATCCGGCTCGCTTGACCCGTCGCATGTTTTGCTTGCGCTTGGCCTCTCGCACGAGGTTGCGCACGGCTCCGTGCGGCTCACCCTGAGCGATGAAACGACGGAGGAGGATATTGATTACGTTCTGGACGTGCTGCCCAAGGTGGCAGAGCGCCTGCGTGCGATGTCTCCCCTTTACCATGCATAACCAAATTTAAACACGGAGAGTAAGGAGTAAAGCGATGTATACCGAAAAGGTTCTGGATCATTTCAGCCACCCGCGCAACATGGGCGAGGTGCAGGATGCTAACGGCGTGGGCATGGTGGGAAACGCAAAGTGCGGCGATATTATGCAGATGTTCATCAAGGTAAACGATGACGGCATCATTGAGGATTGCGGTTTTAAAACATTCGGGTGCGGTGCGGCGATTGCTACATCCTCCATGGCAACGGAGATGATTAAAGGCAAGTCCATCGACGAGGCGCTTAAGCTGTCGAACGCCGCCGTGGTTGAGGCGCTTGAAGGACTTCCCCCGCAGAAAATCCATTGCTCCGTGCTTGCGGAAGAAGCCGTCAAGAGCGCGATTGAGGACTATTATAAGCGCAAAAACGGGGAAGCTCCGGAGACGGAAAAAACTGCGGAATAAAGAGACTTAAATTCGGAAAAGCAAAAAAGGTCGGGGGCGCTGCCATTGTGTGCCATCCGGCCTTTTTGCATGTTACCACCAGGCGGGGAAACTTATCCAACCGCGCGAATATGTTCTCACGGCAACAAATGCACAATATGTGGCGAGCAATATATGGAGATAAATGGTTGCACGCGCTCCATTTTGGACTTTATTCCGGGTATACGGGTTGGGCGGCAAAAGGAAGGCATTTCGCCAATTTCCCCAAACAGGAGGAAGCAGCAGAAAAAACGCAATCAGGTGAAAAAAGGCGACAACCTCAGGCCAAGTAGGGCGGACGAGTAAAAACAGCAAAAGCCAAAATACGGCAAAAACATCGGAAATATAAAACGTTTTGCGCTTTGCGGTTTTTTCCATAAACTTGCGAATAAGGGAAGGCTTTTCCATTTCTTGCATATCGATTTTCCTCCGATTGGGCGCTGTTCATGAAACTGAACCTTCAGCTGACAAGGGCAAACAAATGTCATAAATCATGATATACTAGGTGCGATTGTTTGTCAATGGAACGGGCGTGACGCCTGTGAATAAAACAAAAGGAAAGGTGGGGCCATCTTGCGAACGATCCGAGAATGCTGTTAACGAATGGTAATATCCGTTAAAGCAGAATAGCGGAGATGAAAGGCAAAAAATATATGCAAATTGGAATAAAAGTGATGATTTTTCTAGGGAAATGCGCTATAATAAAATAGTTTGAAATTAATATGAAAGAACAAAGGAGCATGAAGACATGCAGGGAAAAACATTTTCAATGCAACTGGCGGGCAGAACGCTGACCGTCGAAACAGGTAAATATGCTGAACAGGCCGGCGGATCCGCATTGGTGCGCTGTGGGGATACTGCGGTGCTCGTGTGCGCAACGGTGGCAAAAGCGCCGCGTGACGGTGTGGATTTCCTTCCGCTGAGCGTGGAATTTGAAGAAAAGATGTATTCCGTGGGCAAGATCCCCGGCGGATTCATCAAGCGCGAAGGCCGCCCTTCCGAGCGTGCGATCCTCGCAAGCCGCCTCATTGACAGGCCGCTCCGCCCGCTGTTCCCCAAGGGCTTTTACAACGACATTCAGGTGATTGCCACAGTCCTTTCCGTGGAACCGGATGTGCAGCCCGAAATACTTGCCATGATCGGCTCTTCCATCGCCCTTTCCATCAGCGATGCACCCTTCATGGGCCCCACTGGCGCGGTGAGCGTGGGCTATGTGGACGGTGAATACATCATCAATCCAAACAGCGCCGAGCGCGAAAAGAGCCGCCTGAGCCTGACCGTTGCCGGAACGCGCGATGCGGTCATGATGGTTGAGGCCGGCGCAAACGAGCTGACCGAGGCGGAAATGCTTAAAGCGATCCTGCTTGCCCATGAAACCATCAAGCAAATCGTCTCCTTCATCGAAAGCATTGCCGCTGAAATCGGCAAGCCGAAGATGGAAGTGAACATCTATCAGCCCGATCCCGAGTTCGTTGCACTCGTGCGCGAATACGCAATGGACAAGGTTGAATGGTCGCTTGACACGTTCGACCGCAAGGAGCGCGAGGCCCGTTCTGCAGAGGTCAAGGCCGAGGTGACGGAGCATTTTGCCGAGAACTTCCCGGATTCTGCAAAGGACGTGGATGCGATCCTGTATAACATCACCAAGGAAATCGTCCGCGATAAGATCATTAACCGCGGCATCCGTCCGGATGGCCGCAAGCAGGAGGAAATCCGCCCCATTTGGAGCGAGGTCGGCATCCTTCCGCGCACGCACGGCAGCGCTGTTTTCACCCGGGGGCAGACGCAGGTTATGACCATCGCCACCCTTGGCGCACTCGATGAAGGGCAGACGTTGGATGGAATCAGCGAGGATACCTTCAAACGCTATATGCATCAGTACAACATGCCGCCGTACAGCGTAGGCGAAACGCGCCCGGTGCGCAGCCCCGGCCGCCGCGAGATCGGCCACGGCGCACTGGCGGAGCGCGCGCTTGTCACCATGCTGCCCTCCGAGGAGGAATTCCCGTATGCAATCCGCCTCGTGTCCGAAGTCATCAGCTCGAACGGCTCCACTTCCCAAGCTTCCATCTGCGCGAGCACCATGGCGCTTATGGATGCCGGCGTGCCGATCAAAAAGCCTGTTGCGGGCGTTGCGATGGGCCTCATTAAGGATGTGGACAACGGCAACATCGCGGTTTTGACCGACATTCAGGGCCTTGAAGATTTCCTGGGCGATATGGACTTCAAAGTGGCAGGTACCCGTGAGGGAATCACTGCCATCCAAATGGATATTAAGATCAAGGGCATTGATGAGCAGATCCTCACCCGTGCTCTGGAGCAGGCACGCCGCGGCCGTCTCTTCATCCTTGACAAGATGATGGAGACCATCTCTGCGCCACGCGCTGAGATCAGCCCGTTTGCGCCGCGCGTACTGCAGTTCACCATCCATCCGGATAAGATCCGCGAGGTCATCGGTTCCGGCGGAAAGACCATCAACAAAATCATTGCAGATACCGGCGTGAAGATCGATATCGAGGACGACGGGCGTGTGTTCATCCTCTCGCCCGATGCGGAAGCTTCCGCTGCGGCGAAGAAAATCATCGACAGCATTGTGAAGGACATTGAGGTCGGCGAAGTATTCCTCGGCAAGGTGGTCAACATCCTGCCAATCGGCGCGCAGGTTGAGCTTAAGCCCGGCAAGAAGGGCCTTGTGCACATCAAGAACCTCGACAATAAGTTTGTGGAGCGCGTTGAGGATGTTGTTTCCGTTGGGGACGAAATCCTTGTGCGCGTGATCGACATCAAGCCGGACGGTAAGATTGACCTGACCCGCAAGGGCCTGCTGCCGAACGACAAAAAGAACGACAAATAAAGGCAACAAGGAAAAGCAGGTGCGGGAGGGGGAATTCCCCCTCCCGCACAGCGTTCCGTTTCATAATTCTCCCACAAGGTGAATACCATAAACCGAGAGCACGGACATGCGGGGGAGGAAACCATGAAGATGCGGAAACGAAGCGGAGCGCTTGTGAACCTTTTGCTGATTCTTTTGATCGCGGCGCTTTATTTTGCCACCAGCCGGCCCGATGCTGCGGCTGCGGTGGCTCAGCTTTATTATGCGCCTGCTTACCGTGGCCGCGCTGAGGATGCCATTGCGCTGCAGTTCGCCGTTTCATGGGAGGCTGCATCGCTTGATTCCATTTTGGATGCGCTTGCTGCGCATGGGGCGAAAGCCACGTTTGCCGTCAGCGGAGCTTGGGCGGAAAACAACGCGGCGCTGCTGCTTCGTATGGCTGCGGACGGGCATGAGATTGCCACCATGGGGAATGACCCTTCCCTTGATGGAAAGCTGTCCGAGGTGCAGCGCGACGTTGCCGTTTCGCTGGATAAAATTGAAGCTGCCTGCGGCGTGCGCCCTTTGCTTTATTATTCCGGCGCGCGCAATGTGACCGTTTCTGCACGCGCGGCAAAGAAGCTTGGCCTTACGCACGTTCTGTCTACGTTGGATTTGCGCTGTGCGGCCGGCAGTGCGGAAGAAATAAAACAGCGCGGATTGAATGACCCGATTGAAGGAAGCATACTACTGATGCAGCCAACGGCCGCCGCTGCGGAGGCTCTGCCCGGGCTGCTCAACGGATTTAAAGGGAAAGGATTGGAAGCCGTGCGCGTAGGCGATGTGCTCGGCTTAGGGTAAACAATGGTTTTTCGTGACAAGTTGGAAAACGGCATCCGCGTAATCGGCGAGCCGATGGAGCATTACCGTTCCGTTTCAATGGGCGTGTGGATCGACGCCGGCTCCGTTTGCGAAAGCGGAGCGGAGGCCGGCGCATCTCACTTCATTGAACATATGCTGTTCAAGGGAACTGAGCGGCGCACTGCGGCCCAAATCGCTGCGGAGATGGATGCAATCGGCGGCAATCTGAACGCGTTTACCGCGAAGGAATGCACCTGCTTTTACGCCAAGGTTTTGGACGAGCATCTGCCCCGCGCAGCGGACATGCTTTCCGACCTGGTGCGCAATTCAAAATTTGACGAAGCCGACATCGAACGTGAAAAAGGCGTGGTTTGCGAGGAAATTCTTATGACGGAGGATTCTCCGGAGGATGTAGCGCATGAAACGCTCTGCTCGCTGCTTTATGAGAACACGCCGCTTGCAAACCCCATTTTGGGCACGCAGGAAAGTGTGCGCGCTTTTACGCGCGAAACGCTCATGGATTATATGGGCCGGCACTATATGCCGAACAATATCGTGATTTCCTGCGCCGGGCATTTTGAACGGCAAAGGCTGATGGATGAGCTGAACCGGCGTTTTTCGGGCGGCGGACTTGGCGAGCGCAGTGCGCGCAAGGTGAGTGCGCTTACGGGAGGGCATCGGTTCCGCGCGGTGGAAAAGGATATTGAGCAGGTGCATATCTGCCTTGGGTTTCCCGGCTTCGCCTTGGATGAGGATGGGCAATATGCGTTGTTTGTGCTCAATAACGCGTTGGGCGGCAGCATGAGCTCCCGTCTGTTCCAAACCATTCGTGAGGCGCGCGGGTTGGCGTATTCGGTTTATTCCTATCCCTCTTCTTATACGCAGACGGGCTATTTTGCCTTATATGCAGGCACCGGCGAGAGCACGGCGGAGCAGGTAACGTCCCTGATTCTGGAAGAGCTTGAAAAGCTCCGGCGCGATGGCCTTACAGAAGAGGAATTCACCCGCAGCAAGGAGCAGCTCAAGGGAAGCTACATGCTCGGGCAGGAAAGCACCTCGGCACGCAACAATGCCATCGGAAAAATGGAACTTCTGCGCGGCAAAGTGTATTCCGAAGAAGAGATCATGCGGCGGATTGAGGGCATCACCATGGAGGATGTGCAGGCGATCCTCCCCAGGGTGCTTGATGCAAATGAGATGTGTGCTTCGGCTGTGGGGCGTATGGGAAGCCTTTCGGATAAGCTGGATAGGATGCTGCAAACCGGAAACGCCTGATGCACAGAAAGCAAAAAATGAAAAATTCGGAAAAGATTTGCGGACGCTCTTTCAAAAGCGTCCGCAACGCTGTAAAATAGATGGGATAATTTAGATATAACAACATTGCGGAGGAGACATGGCGAGGCGCAGAGGGGTACGCTTTACTGGAAAATTTTATATGCTGCTTGCACTCATGCTCGTCGCTGTGACCGTGGCGGTCGTGCTTTTGCTTTCAGATTCGGGCGGCGGCACGCTCGAGACGGGCACGATGCGGATGGAGCTTGCAGTTAAGGGCATTGTGATTCGCGATGAAATGAGCGTTACCGTGGATAAATACGACAAGGTGATGTTCCAGGCGGCCGAAGGCGCGGAAAGCTATGAAGGCATGCCCATAGCGCGGGTATTCAAGTGGGGATACAGCGATGACATGATGCAATCCCTCATCACCGTGGAGACACAGATTTACGAGGCGCAGACGGCGCTGCTTTCCGGGGTTGAGAATGCAGATCTTGCGAATATTGAGCTGCAGATTGCCCAAAAACGGTTGGCCATCCGCACACGCTTGCTTGGCGGGGAAGGCGACCTTTTAACGTTGGAAAACGAGCTTACATCACTGTTGGCGCAGCGCAAGGAGTATCTGCGCAATACCGTGCAGCCCACAGAAGCGCTGAGCGCGCTCTATGCTGCCGAACAGACAAAGCAGGAGCAACTTGCGTCCTATGTTACGGAAGTGACGGCTTCCGGCGCAGGGGCCGTCAGCTTCTATTTCGACGGATATGAGCAGGCACTCAATTATGACAAGCTTGGCATGCTCAACCCTGAGCTCATTTCAAATGCCTTGAAAAATACAGCGAACATGGCGGGGGGCAGCGCGGAGAACCTGCTTTACCGCCTCGTAAACCCCAACCGTTGGCATGTTGCCTTCCTGACGGGGAAGAACGAGCCGCTGCGCACGCTTGCAGGCGCACAATACACAGTTCAGTTTGAGGGGGTGCCAGACAAGCTGTTTACCGCTGCGGCGCTTGAAGCGGCGGTTTACGATGGCGAGGTAGTTAATCTGCTTGAATTTACAGAGCCGATCGGCTCGCTTTTGAATGCACGCACCGTAAACGCTACGGTTTCCATGGAAGCAAGCGGACTTCTGGTGCCGTTGGATGCTGTTGCCATGCATGACGGTGCGGCATACATCATGCTGCGCACGGGCGGTGAGGAACATGAGGTTGCGGTAAACGTCCTTGCAAAGGATGAAGAAAATGCGCTAATTCAGACGAAGGACGCTGCGAATCCAATCGCGGCGGGGCAGAGGTATGTGAAGCCATGAGCATTCGGGAGAATTATTTGACAATTCGCGAAAACATGGAAAAAGCGGCCGCAATGGCCGGGCGGGATGTGAATACGGTCAAGCTGATTGCCGTTACGAAATTCGTGGAAGAAGCGCGCATTTCAGAGGCGCTTGACTGCGGTGTGACGGCCGTGGGAGAAAACCGCGTGCAGGAGCTCACGGGAAAATTGGAATTCTTTCGCGCACGCGGCGCAGAGGTGAATTTAATTGGACAATTGCAGACAAATAAGGTAAAATATATCATCGGGAAGGTCGATATGATCCAGTCCGTGGATCGCTTGGCGCTCGCGCAGGAAATTGACCGCCTGGCAGCACGCGCGGACGTGGTGCAGGATGTGATGATTGAAGTCAACATCGGCGGCGAGGCGCAAAAAGGCGGCATCGGGCCGGACGAGCTTCCTGAGTTTTTAGAGATGATTTCCGCCATGAACGGCATCCGCGTGAGGGGGCTGATGTGCATCCCGCCAGCGGTGGGCGAAGACGGGGCACGCCCTTACTTTGCAAAGATGCGGACGCTGTTTGAAACGCTTGGCAGCAATCAGCTTCCGAACGTCTCAATGGAGCAGCTTTCCATGGGCATGAGCGGGGATTATATGGCGGCGATCGCCGAAGGCGCCACGATGATCCGCGTGGGCACAGCCCTGTTTGGGGCCAGGCAATACGCTGCGGCGAGAACGTAAACAGAGATCAGTTCTCCGCAAATTTCGGGTCAAGCGGTATTTCTCCAAGCGCCAATTAAAAATAATTTTTGGAGGAATATTAAAAATGGCAGGATTGTTGAACAAGTTCCTCGATTACATCGGAATTGAGGAGACGGATGCAGAGGACGAATACATGGATGATCTCTATGAAGAGGATTCCAGGGATGCTGACAACGTTGTGAGCATCGGCAACCGCGGCCGCAGCAAGTCCGCGGCAGCGAACAGCAACGTCGTCAACCTTCCCTCGGCGGCGCAGCAGAAGATGATTGTGTATCATCCCATCAGCTATGAGGATACACAAAACATCATCGATAATCTCAAGAGCCGCAAGCCTGTGATCGTGAATATGGAGGATCTTGAACTTGACTGCGCACAGCGCATCCTTGATTTCATGGCAGGCGCGATTTACGCCCTCAACGGAACAATCTACAAAATTTCCCGCGGCATCTTCGTCGTAGCTCCCACCAACTATGACGTGATCGGCAACGATGAGAACGATAACGACGGCCTCATCTGAGCAAGAAGCGAAGCAAGCGCCGTATCCTGCGTGGATACGGCGTTTGCTGCAAAAAAGAAGGCGAATTTGCGCCGGAAGCCGTAGGGCAAAAGTTGGGCAGAAAATGGAGGAACAGCATGATTAAGGCGGAGGAAATCATCAACAAGCAGTTCAGCCGTGCGTTTTGGGGATATGACATCGGCGAAGTGGACACGTTTTTGGATGAAATCGTGCGTGCAAACGAACGGGCCGAGCAGGAACTGGAAATCGCACAGCTGCGCATTCGGATGCTTCTTGAGGAATTGGAGCATTATACCGGAAAACGTGAGGATGCCAAGGAGGCAACCGGACAGAAAGCGGAAACAACCGCTCCAAAACCCGTGGAAACCGATGAGAAAAAGGAGAATGCAGAGGAGAAAAATACGATGAGCGAAACTGTAACAATCCGCTATGTTGCGCCGGAGGATCTCGATGCTGTTACGATGGTGGAGGCAACGTGCTTTCCGGAGGCAGAGGCTGCTACGCGGGAGCGCATCGAAGCGCGCATTCAAACGTTCCCCAAAAACTTCTGGGTCGCGGAAGTGGATGGGCGCGTAATCGGTTTCATCAATGGCATGGCATGTGAGCGGCGCACCATTGTGGATGACATGTTTGAGTTTGCAACCATGCATGATGACAAGGGTGCGTGGCAGAGCGTGATGAGCATTGGCGTGTTGCCGGAATATCAAAAGCACGGCATTGCCGCGCGGCTGATGAACACGCTCATCGACGATGCCAGGTCTGCTGGGCGCAAGGGCTGCACGCTCACCTGCAAAGACCGCCTGATTCACTATTATGCGAAGTTCGGCTATCAGGATGAAGGCGTTTCCGCATCTGAGCACGGCGGAGCGGTTTGGTATGATATGGTGTTGGAGTTCTGATCAATGCCTGCTTAAGAAGAAGAGCCTCCTGCTTTTTGCAAATTGAAAGCCCTTTCCAAAGGGCTTTTTCTTATGCCTACATTTCATAAAAAACGCAGCCTATGCAAACACTACCCGTAAAACCAACTAAGGGAGGAAAAAACAATGCTCAAAAGGCGGAGATATATGCTGACGGCGGCGATTGTCCTGCTGCTGGTGCTCTTTGGCGTGCTGCTTTATGATTCGCTCAGCGGAATGCGCACGGGGCCGAGTGCGAACGGTACGTATTTTGTAATGCGGGAGGCGGAACGAAATGAACGAGATGCCATACAATAAGCTGCCGCGTGTGGACTTGCATGGCGGCGCGGGAAGCGAGGGGCCAATGGACCGGGAAACGCGCTACAAGGGGAGCAAACTGATTCAAAATTCGGACAAGGAGGAGTGAAGCAAATGGGGGGGAAAAGGCAAAAAACGGCGCAGGAGCAGCGCTATCAACAGCGAGTTAACGAGAAGATGCCGCGCAGCAAAACAGTTTCGCAATGCGTGCGCGCATTCATCGCAGGCGGGCTGATTTGCTGTATCGGGCAGGCGGTACGCGTCTTTGGCGAGACGACGCTACATTTGGATGCGGAAGGCGTAGCCGCACTTACAGCCATTGTTATGGTGTTTTTGGGCGCAACACTCACCGGCCTTGGTGTGTACGACAAAATCGGAACATGGGCCGGAGCAGGCTCTATTGTGCCGATTACAGGCTTTGCAAACTCAATCGTATCTCCTGCAATGGAGTTTAAGCGGGAAGGACTCATCCTTGGCACGGCGGCAAAAATGTTTACCATCGCGGGGCCGGTGCTTGTTTATGGCATAGGAGCCTCGGTCATCGTTGGGCTTATTGCATGCCTGCTGGCAAAATGAAGGAGTACACCGCATGAAACAAAAACGTTTAGGAAGACAGACCGTTGTATTTGATGCCCCCCCGCGCATTGTAGCGGGTGCAACGATCGTGGGAGATATGGAGGGCGCAGGGCCCCTTGGCGGATACTTCGATTTGATTTTGGAGGATGATACCTGGGGCGAGGATACTTGGGAGAAGGCGGAACGCAAGATGTTTGAACAGGCAGTCCGCCGCGCATTGGAACGCTGCGCCATGCAGCCTGCCGAGATCGATTTGCTTTTGGGGGGCGATTTGCTCAACCAGATTATTACGGCAAACTTTGCGGCGCGTGAATTGGCAATCCCATTCCTGGGGCTGTACGGTGCATGTTCCACCATGGCGGAATCCCTTTTGCTTGGCAGCATGCTCATTGATGGTGGGTATGCTGGGCATGTCGCCTGCGCGGCCACAAGCCATTTCAGCACGGCAGAGCGCCAGTACCGTTTCCCGCTGGAGATGGGCGGCCAAACCACACCCACTGCACAGCGCACGGTAACCGGCGCGGGATCAAGCCTGCTCGTAGAAGCAGGCTATGCGGGCGGCGCTCAATTCAGGCATATTTTTGTGACAGGCGGCACCATTGGCCGGGTCGTGGACCTTGGAATTACGGATGCGAACAACATGGGTGCAGCAATGGCGCCTGCGGCAGCGGATACACTGGCCGCACACCTGCGCGAGCAGAGCCGTGCGGTTTCGGATTACGACATGATTGTGACGGGGGACCTCGGCAGCTTCGGAAGCGAAATGTTCAACGAACTTTGCCGGGACAAGGGGATTGATCTCAGCGACCGGCACCGGGATTGCGGGAACATGATTTTTGATCCCGCGCAGAAAGTGGACTGTGGCGGCAGCGGATGCGGCTGTTCCGCCGTTACGCTCAATGCGTTTTTGTTAAGGCGCATGGAAGAGGGAGATTTCACGCGCATGCTCTTTATGGCAACCGGTGCGCTCATGAGCCCGACAGCCGGCATGCAGGGGGACAGCATCCCGGGAATTGCGCATGCGGTAGTAATTGAAAGAAGGTGAAAAAGTGGACTGGATGGACTTTTTTTGGGCGTTTGTGATCGGCGGTGCAATCTGCGTCGTTGGGCAGCTTCTCATGAGCTTGACGCGGCTTACGCCTGCACGCATCCTTGTGCTGTTCGTGACCCTCGGCGTGGTGCTCACGGCGTTTGGGCTTTATGAGCCGCTCGTGGAGCTTGCGGGTGCGGGCGCAACGGTACCACTAACGGGGTTCGGGTATGCACTCGGCAAAGGCGCGATGGAAGGCGCGATGGAAAACGGTGTAATCGGAGCGTTCACCGGGGGCATTACAGCCACGGCGGGCGGCGTAGCGGCGGCGATCGTATTTGGATATCTGAATGCAGTAATCTTTACACCAAGAACAAAAAAGTAAACGAAAAGTATATATGTTTATAATAAAGTGGACAAATACAAAATAAGTTGGTATACTGTGCGTATAAAAATCAGAAGAGGAGAATGCGCATGGAGAAGCAACTTTGGGAACATGAAATCATAGAGATCGCGCAGGGATATGTACGGGAGGGAACGGCATATGTTTGCCTCCTCTGCGGAGCAGCGTTTGAAGCAGGACGGGTCTACGAAATGGAGGGCGGCCTGCTTTACGATGCGCAAGGCGCAGCCAAGCGGCATGTGACGCAAGCGCATGGCACGGTGGCGGATTGGCTTTTGGAGCAGAAGCCGGCGCTCACCGGGCTTACGGAACTGCAGCAGCAGCTTTTAAAACATATTTCAGCGGGGCGTGCGGATGCTGAAATTGCAAAGCATGCAGGAATTGCGCCTTCCACCATGCGCAGCCATCGCTTTAAATTGCGGGAAAAGGAAAAGCAGGCAACGCTCTACCTTGCTTTGATGCATTCGCTTGCGGAAAAAACGGAAAAAAGGATCGGCGCCACCGCACAGGGGATGCTTGATCCGGTACATCCCGCAGCCACCATGGTGGACGACCGCTATGGAATTACCGCTGCCGAGCGTGAAAAAACGGTAAAAACATATTTCGATGAAACCGGCGCGCTCAGGCAGATTCCGGTGAAGGAAAAGAAAAAAATCATTGTTTTGCGTGAAATCATGAAAAACTTCAGGGCAGAAAAGGCATATTCCGAAAAGGAAATCAACCGCGTGCTCGGGCGCATCCACCCGGATTACGCGACGCTGCGGCGGGCGCTCATCGAATATGGGTTCATGGACCGCACGCCGGACGGCAGTGTTTACCGGGCGGCGGGAAATTAGAACAGCTCGTCCAGCAGGATATAATAGCGGATCTTTTCCCAATCCGGTGTGATGCCGAGCGCGCCGAACAGAAGCTCCGGGGAAAAGCCGGGAACGGGCGCGCTGCCGTAATGCCCGCTGAGGTTATGATGCAGACTCCGGTAGCAGAGCGCGATGTCCTGATACGGATCGGCGAGGCCGCCGCGCCCCCAATCGAGAAAGCCGGTGATCCTGCCATCTTGGACGAAAACATTTGGCAGGCAGTAATCCCCATGGGAGAGAGAGGGCGTTTCCGCCGGACGGTTGGCTTTGAGCCACGCGAGCAGGGCGGCAGGGCTTTGGAAGCCGCCCGGTCCGTAGGTCCCCGGTTCGGCATTTTCCATATCGCAGAGGCCGGCGGCGACGCGCGCTTCCGCCAGACGCAGCTTTTCCGTTAACATGGCGCTGTGCGGACAGGCGGAAACATCTACATGCCAGAGCATTTGCAGCCCCTCCGCGAGCAGCGCCGCGAGCGCGGCGGGATCCTGAAGGAGCGGTTTTGCGCAGACCATCTCGCCGGGGAGCCGCGTCATGAGCAGATAGCTGCGGCCGTTTCCCATTTCGGCAGCAAGGATGCGCGGGACGGGGAGACGGCCTTGCAGATAGCGGAGCATCGCATGCTCACGGCATGCCTCCTCGGAAACCGGTTCGATCTTTAGAACCATATCCTCAAAACAAAGCACCGCTGCGCCGGACATGCCGACCGCGTCTAGTTCATATGCTTTTCCTTGGATCAGCGCTGCGATATGCGGTGGCAAAGAGCTCATCCATACAACCTCCATTGTGCGGTTATGTTTCCGGGGAGAGGATGACGATCACGAGTTCCGGCCGGTTGAACACGCGCGGCAACTCATTGCGGCAAAGGCCGCGGCCCACAACAAGGGTTGTGCTGCCAAGCGCATAGGCACCGCCTGCATATTGTGGAAACCAGCCTTGGCAGGGGGCAAACAGGCCGTTCACGAGGCCGGGGATGCGCACTTGACCACCGTGCGCATGGCCGGAAACCACAAGGTCGAACCCGCTTCCCCGATAGATATCCACAAGCTCCGGCCTGTGCGAGAGCAGCACAGAGTAAGCACCGCTTTTTGCTGCAGCTTCCCCGCAGGCTTTAAGTTGCGCCAGCCATTCGGCGGGAACATCATAGCCACCATAAGCGGAATAGCCGCCCCAAAACTCCGGGTCATCTACGCCGGCGATACAAAGTTCCTGTCCGTTTATAACAAGCGGGGCTGCTTCACCTTCCAGCACTGTGACGCCACAGCCGGAAATCATGGCTTTGATTGCACTGTACCGGCCGGACCAGTATTCGTGGTTGCCGCTAACATAGAAACAGGGGCACTGCGGGCTGAGCGCTTCAAACAGAAACCGCACCGGTTCCTCGGAAAGCCAATCGTCCACAATGTCGCCAACAAAAAGCACTGCATCCGGCGACTCCTGCAGGATGGCGGCAATCAGCTCATCCTGGCTTTCCCCGTAAAGCGTGCTGTGCAAATCAGCGACAATGGCAAGGCGCACGGGGCTGCCCAGCTTTTCGGTGGAAAGCACATAACGCTGCACGGAAAGCTTTTGTGAGAGCGCAAACGCAGAAAATACCAACACAGCGGCCAGAACCGCCGCAATCAGGAACATTGTTTTCTTTTTGCCCTTCCTTTGCATCATTTTTCCATACTTAATCCTGCTGGGGGCGCGACCTCAGAACAACGAAAGCTGTTTTCCGCTGCGCTTGTTTTCATATTCCCGTAAATAGGTGAATACCATACCGGGTTCATGTAAAATTCCATGCTCTGTACAGATGTTGTCAAAAATGCGCATCAGGCGTGCATTGTTCGGGCTTCCTACTTCGTAGCTCAGGCCATAGGTGCGCTCATATTTTTGCCGCAGGCCGGGGAAGTGCGCGTCCAGCTTGCGATAAAAGTATTCCCGGTTGCCGTCCCTGAGCGTGAGGCCCATACCAAAGCAGAGAATGCCACGCACGCCTGCATCAATGCAATAGCTCAATATCCCGCGCAGATTTTCTTCCGTGTCATTTAAAAAGGGCAGGATGGGCGAGAGCCACACAACAGTTGGGATGCCGGCCTTTTGAAGCGCCAGCAGCGCTTCAAAGCGTTCATGCGTAGTGCTTACGTTGGGTTCAATGATGCGGCAGAGCGCTTCATCAAATGTTGTAAGCGTCATCTGAACAACGCATTTGCTTTTTTCATTGATGCTGCGAAGCAGATCCAGATCCCGGAGAACGCGTGCAGATTTTGTCTGAATGGCAAGGCCGAAGCCATGGCGCTCGATGATTGAAAGGCATTGCCGGGTCAAAGCGAGCGTTTCCGGGAAAGGAAGGTAAGGGTCGCTCATCGCGCCGGTGCCGATCATGCAGGGCTTACGCTTTGCGCGCAGCGCCGCTTCAAGCAGTTCCGGCGCATTGCGCTTTACCTCAACATCCTCAAAGATATGATCCATTCCGTAGCACAGGCTGCGTGAATCACAATAGATGCACCCGTGGGTGCATCCACGAAACAGGTTCATTCCATTTTGGGCGGAAAGGATTCCGCGCGCAGCTTTAAAATGCATGGAAGTTCCCCGCTAAATACGCCCGGCAAGCCGGTAATAAACGATGGCGCAAGTTTCACGCAGGTAATTGTTCGGGCTGAGCCAAGCAACGTCATCCGCGCCGAATCCTTCGGCTTCAATGCCCAACGAACGGGCAATACGCTCCGAACGGAACACATGAAAGCGTGTTGTTACGAACACGAGCTTTGCATCCGGACCAACTGCATCATCGATCAGCGCCTTGGAAAAAAGGAAGTTCTCCAAAGTGCTCATGGATTTGTCCTCCATGAGGATGCGGCTTTCTTCAATCCCGCGTGCAGCGAGGTAACGCTGCATTGCCTCCGCCTCGGAAATGTCTTCCCCCGCACCTTGTCCACCGGAAACAACAACATAGGCTTTCGGGTTTTCCTCCAAATAGGCGAGCGCTGCGTCCAGCCTGCGCGCAAGCGTAAGCGAAACACGCTCTCCACGCACGCCGCAGCCAAGCACGATTACCGCATCCGCGCCTGCAGGCGGCGATGCATGCCCTTCCCGGTAAATCAGGCAGGAACATATTGCTACAAGCGTAAAAAAGGCAGTATATGCGGCGACCAAAGCCCACTTAATCCATGCGCCAAGTACGGTGGAGCTGAAGAACGCTGTAACCGGCCTGAAAAGGATGCCTATGAGCAGCAGCGGCGCGCCAAGGATCAGCGGGAGCACCGTGCCGAAATTCATGTTGGAATATGCGGAAACGACGAGGGTGTCACCAACGCCCAATGCTCCGAGCAGGATGAAAAGGGTACGCAGCATCAAACTCCGCCTCCTTTTTCTTTTTCGGGCAGCGATTCACAGAACGCCGGAGAATTAAGCGGCACGGCCTTCTTCGGTATGTGGTTTGCCCCGTATACGCCTGCGAGCACAAGAACGGTAGCAACGCCCTGCGCAAATGAAAACGGCTCGTTTAAGAAAACAACACCGGCTACAACGGAGACGACTGTGGTAAGCACGGCGAAGGAAGCGGTGCGGGTTGCACCGATCTCTGAAATGCTGTAATTGCGCAGCATGGTGGCGATTACGGAGCAGGCGACGGAAAGGTAAAGCAGCGAAATAAGAAAATCATGATTCGTAAACGGAAGTATGATGAACTCCCGAAACGTGCCTGCTGCAGCGTGTTCGACCACTGCGAATACGGTGAACACAAGGGCGCCCGCCGCGGACATAATGAAGGTCTTTTCGGTGCTGGTGTAGGCAGCGGCTTTACGCGAATAGATCACATACAGCCCGGCGCTGGATATGGTGATGAAAAGCAACAGGTATCCGATGGGGTTGAGCGAGGCGGAAAGCCCTTTGATCAACACCATGATGAAAATGCCCGCAACGGAGAGTACGATGCTTAGCGTCTGCCGCCTGGTGGGAGGCTCCTTAAGCATGAGTGCGCTTAAAATCACCGTAACGATGGGGATGCATGCGATGACGATACCGCTTTCGGTGGCAGTGGTCAGCGCAATGCCCCAGGTTTCCACGATGTAATAAAGGATGGGTTGAAAAAGGGCGATCAAAAGCAGCGGCTTGAGGGGCTTGCCGCGCAGATTGATTTTTAAAAGCCCGAAAAGGACACAGATGCACATGCCGAAAAATGCGAACAGGAAACGCCAGGAAAGCAGGGTAAAGGTAGAAACTTCATTCACACTCTGTTTCACGAAAATGAAACTGAGCCCGAAAAGAAGGGAGGACATCATGGCACAGGCCATTGCAACGGACGATTTGACGGCTGTATGTTTCATGGTTTACTTTATTACCTGTATCTTTCGTTTGGGGAAGGCCGGGGGACGCAGCAACAACTGGAGAGGGGCTTATTGGGCGCCCTCTTCCGTGCGCATTGCTTCAAGGGTTTCCATGTTTTCAAGCGGCACGGCATTTTTCGGCATACGGTTTGCGCCATACACTCCGGCAAGCACCAGGACGGTTCCAGCGCCCTGCCATATGGAAAAGCTTTCGCGCAGGAACAGAACGCCCGCAACCACGGAAACAATGGTGGTAAGCGCTGCAAACGAAGCGGAGCGCGTTGCACCGATGATGGAAATGCCATAATTGCACAGCACAAACGCGACAACGGAACAACCCACGGAAAGATAGAGCAGGGAGAACAGAAAATCGCGGTTTACAAACGGAAGAAGCACGAATTCGCGCAGCGTGCCCGCAGTTCCATGCTCAACGAGCGCGCAAAGCGTGAACACGAGCGCGCCCATTGCAGACATGATGAACGTCTTTTCGGTGCTCGTGTAGGCCGCGGCCTTGCGTGAGAAAATCACAAACAGGCTGTCGCTGAACATGGCGACCACAAGCAGCAGGTATCCCAGCGGGTTGAGCGAGGCGGAGAGCCCTTTGACAAGCACGATAATGAGCACGCCCAAAACGGAAACAATGATGCTGATGGTTTGCAGCTTTGTGGGCGGTTCCTTCAGGATGCTGCCGCTTAAAATCAATGTTACAATCGGAACGCAGGCCATAACGGTACCGCTTTCGGAAGAAGTGGTCAGCGCGATGCCCCAGGTTTCGCCGAGGTAATAGATCAGCGGTTGGAATATGGCGATAAGCAGAAGGGGCTTTAAATCCTTGCCGCGCAGGTTGAGCTTAAACAATCCCAGCAGCGCACAGAGGCACATGGCGAAGAACGCGAACAGGAAACGCCAGGAAAGCAACGTGAAAGCGGAAACATTGTTTACGCTTTGCTTTACGAACATGAAACTCAGCCCAAACAGAAGCGAGGAGGCCGTGGCGGAAACCATGCCAAGCACTTGTTTTGAAGTATCCTTTTTCATATATAACAGTATAGCACAGTTTTGCCCGAAAGCGTATGAATTGTGTGAAAACTGTGAGGCTTTGGCGCACAAACGTTGTCAAGCTGTGCGCTGCGTGGTAAAATCAAACTGTTGCACTCTGTGGGTGCGGCGTGAATACAGAGGAAAGGCAGAAAAAATGGGCTTTATCGATAAACTGCTCGGCAATACGAGCGAAAGCAGAGTCAAAAAGCTGATGCCGCAGGTGCGCCGGATCAATGAGCTGGAACCGGAACTGCATGCGCTTTCGGATGAGGCGCTGCGCGCAAAGACCATGGAATTCAAGGAGCGGCTCGGCGCGGGCGAAACGTTGGATGGCCTTTTGCCGGAGGCCTTTGCGGTTGTGCGCGAGGCAGCACAGCGCACCATCGGGCAAAGACATTTCGATGTGCAGCTTTTGGGCGGTATTGTGCTGCACCAGGGTCGCATTGCGGAAATGAAAACCGGTGAAGGAAAAACCATCACCGAAACGCTTCCTGCATATCTGAACGCGCTCACGGGCCACGGCGTTCACATCGTTACTGTGAACGATTACCTTGCAAAGCGCGATGCGCAGTGGATGGGGAAAATCTATCGCTTCCTTGGCCTCACGGTAGGCTGCATCGTGCATGAACTTGACAACGATGCGCGCCGCAAGGCATATGCCTGCGACATTACGTACGGAACAAATAACGAGTTCGGCTTCGACTATCTGCGCGATAACATGGTGGTCTATAAGGAGCAGATGGTGCAGCGCGAGTTGAACTATGCCATTGTGGACGAGGTGGACTCCATCCTCATCGATGAGGCGCGCACGCCGCTTATCATCTCGGGCCAGGGCGAAAAATCCACCGACCTTTATGTGAAGGCGGATCGCTTTGTGCGCAGGCTTGAACGCGGCGCAAACATTGAAAAGCTTTCAAAAACCGAGATCCTTATGGGCGAGGAGCAGCCGGAGAGCGGCGATTACATGGCCGACATCAAGGCGCGCACCGTGGCGCTGACCCAACAGGGCCTTCGCAAGGCGGAACAGTTTTTCGGCATTGACGATATTTCGGACAGCGAGAACACGGAGCTTAACCACCACATCCTGCAGGCGCTCAAGGCGCACGCGCTGTTCCAGCGCGATAAGGATTATGTCGTGCAGGATGGGCAGGTGCTCATCGTGGACGAATTCACCGGCCGCCTCATGCTTGGCAGGCGTTACAGCGACGGGCTGCATCAGGCACTCGAAGCCAAAGAGAATGTGAAGGTGGAGCGGGAAAACAAAACGCTTGCGACCATTACGTTCCAAAACTATTTCCGCATGTTCAAAAAGCTCGCGGGCATGACGGGAACGGCGAAAACCGAGGAGGCGGAGTTCCAGTCCATCTACGATCTCGACGTTGTGGAAATCCCCACCAACAAGCCGCTCGCACGCAAGGATTATAACGACGTGGTGTATACCACCGAGGCAGGTAAGTTCAAGGCGGTTGTGGAGGAAATTGCATCCGTAAACAAAACGGGGCAGCCGATCCTGGTGGGTACGATCTCCGTGGAAAAGAGCGAGCTTGTGAGCGCAATGCTTTCCCGACGCGGCATCAAGCACGAGGTGCTCAATGCGAAAATGCATGCAAAAGAAGCGGAGATTGTCGCACAGGCGGGCAAATTTGGCAACGTGACCATCGCCACGAACATGGCGGGTCGCGGTACGGATATCCTGCTCGGCGGCAACCCGGAATTTCTTGCCCGGCGCGAATTGCGCCAAAACGGCATTGACGAGGCGCTCATCGAGGAAGCGACAGGCCACGCGGAAACGGAGGATGCGGACGTGCTTGCCGCGCGCCAGGCATATAACGAAGCCTATGCGAAGCATAAGAAAGTTACGGATGCGGAGCATGACCGCGTGGTTGCCGTGGGCGGACTGCACATTATCGGTACAGAGCGCCACGAGTCCCGCCGCATTGACAACCAGCTGCGCGGCCGTGCAGGCCGCCAGGGCGATCCCGGCTCCACGCGTTTCTATGTATCCCTGCAGGATGAACTGATGCTTCGCTTTGGCGGCGAGCGCATCAAGGACATCATGAGCCGCCTTTCACCGGATGACGACATCCCCATTGAAATGGGTATCCTGACCAAACAGATTGAGGGCGCGCAGAAGCGTGTGGAAACGCACAACTTTGACATCCGCAAGAACGTGCTGCAATACGATGACGTGATGAACAAGCAGCGCGAGATCATTTATGGCCAGCGGCGGCGCGTGCTCATGGGTGAGGACATCCACGATTCTATTGAGGAAATGCTGCATGAAACGGTGGAAGCACGCCTTGCGCTTTGCGCACCGCCCGCCTCCAAGCCGGATGCGTGGGATCTGCAGGGGCTGTATACGGAGCTTCAGCAGATTACCGGTGAAGATTATACCGGCCAGCTCCACGGCATTTCGTCCCGGGAGGAGCTCGCCGAAAAAGCGCAGGAGCTCGTGCAGCAAACGTATGACAAGCGGGAACGCGATATCGCGGCCGCAGGTGCGAACATGCGCGAGGTTGAGCGTGTGATGCTGCTGCGCGCGGTGGATTCACACTGGATGGATCATATTGATGCGATGGATCAACTCCGCCAGGGCATCGGCCTGCAGGCCATTGCGCAGAAGGATCCCGTGGTGGCCTACCGCAACGCGGGATTTGATATGTTTGACGAGATGGTTGTCGGCATCCGGGAACGCACGGTGCGCACCCTGTTCCATGTTTCCGTACGCACTGCGCCGCAGAAGCGCGAACAGCTCGCAAAGCCTGTGGAAACATCGGGCGATACGAAGCCGCAGCCCAAGCGTGCGGACAAAAAACCCGGCCGGAATGACCCCTGCCCCTGCGGCAGTGGGAAAAAGTACAAAAACTGCTGCGGGCGCAGCGAATAGCGCGGGCAGCAGGTTGAAAATCAAGGGAAACCCGAAAAATAAAGAAGGCTGTCAACGAGCAAAATTAAGCCGTAAACCTCAAAAAAATTAATGATAAAGGAAGTGAGAAAAGTGATCCAGCTCGATGAGTACAGGCAGCAGCTTGCCGCCACGTTGGAAACACTGAAAAAGGCAGGTGAATCCCTTTGACCTCGCCAAGTTAGGCGAAGAAAAAGGGAAGTTGGAAGAACAGATGGGCGCGGAAGGCTTTTGGGAGGATGTGGAGAACGCCAACAAGGTCAACCAGCGCATGAAGGTTGTGTCCGCCAAACTTGAAAAGTATGACAAGCTCGCCCGCAGGGCGGACGACTTGGAAACCTTGATCGAAATGGCGGACGAGGAGAATGACGAAAGCCTGCTTGAAGAGATCGGCGCGGAATACGATGCGCTTACGGAAGCGGTTGAGGCGCTTAAACTGGAAACGCTGCTCAAGGGGCCGTACGATGCGCAGAACGCTGTGCTTTCCCTTCATGCAGGTGCGGGCGGAACCGAGGCGCAGGACTGGGTATCCTTGCTTTACCGCATGTACACCCGCTATTGTGAAAAGCACGGCTTTGCCGTGAAGGTGATCGACCTGCTGGATGGCGAAGAGGCCGGCATCAAAAGCGTTACCTTTGAGGTGGATGGTGACAATGCCTATGGATACCTGAAGGCGGAAAAAGGCGTGCACCGCCTTGTGCGCATTTCGCCATTCGATTCTTCCGGCAGGCGGCATACGTCGTTTGCGTCGCTTGATGTCACCCCCATTTTTGACGACGACAGCAATGATATTGAGATCGACCCGGATGATCTGCGTATCGACACTTACCGCTCCGGCGGCGCAGGCGGCCAAAACGTGAACAAGGTGAGTTCTGCCATCCGCATCACGCATTTGCCCACAGGCATCGTTGTGCAATGCCAGAACGAACGCAGCCAGCTTCAGAACAAGGAAATGGCAATGCGCATTCTGCGCGGCAAGCTCCTCGAACTGCAGGAGCGTGAGCGCATGGAGCAGATGGCAGAGATCAAGGGCGAAATGAAGAAGATCGAATGGGGCAGCCAGATCCGCTCCTACGTCTTCCAGCCTTACACGCTTGTAAAGGATCACCGCACGAACGTGGAAAACGGCAACATTCAGGCTGTGATGGATGGCGAGCTCGATCCGTTCATCCATGCATATTTGGTACAATCATAATGAAGTGAGTGAGCGGGGCGCGGCCAAAAGGCCGCGCCCCGAAATTATATAATATATGAATTAATTAACATACCGTAAACTTGAAAGCCGGATAATTGACGGGAATTTTTTTTAAAAGGTTATAATATTAGTGAAGGAAATATTTAGTAAAGCAAATATTTGAAAGGGAGGGGAGATGGCGAAAGAATACTGTATAGCCGGCATGGATTCGTATTCCGGACGGACGAGCCATGAGAAAAACCAGAGACGGCTATGATAAGACGATTAAGTTCTACAACTTAGAGAGTAGCAAATATTACTATTTCGGTTGGGATAAGACCAAGAACAATACCATATCAGGTGATGTTTATGTTCACAATACAAACTGGCTGTATTGAAGTAAGCAGGGAAAGGCTGAACGGAAAAGCTGCAAACAGTGCTTGGCGGGCCGCTCTTGTGGTAATGATGAGCATGTTGACAATTGCCTGCAGCCCGTCGCCGCTTCAAGAGAAGTTGGAGATGACTGGTGAGCAGCTCCGTGATTTGGAGAAATATCTCCTCGCAGAAACCGGAATCGTGCTGGTTGATGCGGTTCCTTCCGAGAACCCCATTGTGGAAGATATCGGAGAAGGCTTTCTTGCGTACGATGTTCAAACGGATGGCGGCCAAACCTGCCTGCTGATTATTGACGATGAAAACAAGAGCCTTGTGGCAATCCTGGATGAAAACGACTCTATGATCAATGGCCTGATCGATCAGGGCGTTTTGCCAACGTATTTTGCAGAGCGCTATGATTGAGTTCAAAGAATAATACATTGGAACACATAAAAACGCGGCATTTTTTGATGCCGCACTTTTATCCTTTACAAATACCGGGGATGGGTATATAATCACAACATGAAATATACCCTTATGGGGTATTGTGCGATAAAGGAAAGGAGGCGCCTATGGAACGGAGGGAAGCGGCTGTTAAACCGGAAAAGGAGCAGTGCCATTGCCGGGAAAAGCACACGCCGCGCAGCGAGGAAGCGCAGCGGCAGCTGCAAAACCGCTTGAACCGCATGATCGGCCAACTCAACGGCATGAAAAAGATGTTGGATGAAAACCGCTATTGCGGCGACATTCTCATCCAGATTGCAGCGGTGGAGCGTGCTTTGCAAAGCTTTGGGTATATTATTTTAAAGGACCACATGGAAACCTGCGTCGTGGAAGGCGTGAAGAACGGTGACCTTGCGGTCGTGGATGAAGCGGTGGAACTGATGAAGAAGCTCAAATAAAGGGGACGGTGAAATGAGAACGGAAAAATTCAGCGTGACTGGCATGACATGCGCCGCATGTGAAGCGAATGTGACCCGGAGCGTGAAAAAACTCAACGGCGTTTCAGAAGTGACAGTCAGCCTGTTGGCGAACCAGATGCGCGTCAGGTTCGATGAAAATACGGTAGACACAGCGGAGATCCTCCGCGCAGTCGCGGATGCGGGGTATGGCGCTGCGCTGCTTGGGCAAAGCAAGAAGCAGCAGGAAAGCGGCTTCCGCGGCGAATGGCAGCGCCGGCAAGAGGAGGCGCTGCAAAACCAACGGGGCATGAAACGGCGGCTTGTGATTTCCATTGCTTTGCTTGTTCCGCTTATGTATGTTGCGATGGGGGAGATGCTGGGCTTGCCGGTTCCCGCCTTTTTGAGCGGCACGGAAAATGCGCTGATCTCAGCGTTTACACAGTTCCTGATCGCCCTGCCGGTTTTGTTTGTTAACAGGAAGTTCTTTACGTCCGGCTTTCATGCGCTTCTGAAGCGTGCGCCGAACATGGATTCGCTTGTTTCAGTTGGTTCAGGAGCATCCATGTTATACGGCATTTTTGCGATCTACCGCATGGCGCATGGCTTTGGCCATGGCGATATGCAGGCTGTGCACCAATATGCACACTCGCTTTATTTTGAATCGGCAGCGATGATCCTTACACTCGTTACCGTTGGAAAATATCTGGAAGCGCGCTCAAAATCCAAAACCTCTGATGCGCTTGGAAAACTTGTGAACCTTGCGCCAAAAACGGCGGCTGTAATCCGGGATGGCATGGAACAGATCATTCCGTCCGAGCAGGTCGTTGCCGGAGATATCGTTGTGATTAAGCCGGGGCAGAGCATTCCGGTGGATGGCGTGGTCACCGAAGGGTATGGCTATGTTGATCAGGCCGCCATCACAGGGGAAAGCATCCCGGTGGAGAAAGGCGCTGGCGATACCGTCATCTCTGCAACGATCAACAAAAACGGGACATTTCGCTTCCGCGCCTCGCGTGTGGGAGAAGACACCACGCTTGCCCGGATCATCCGTCTGGTGGATGAAGCCGGCAGCACCAAAGCGCCGATCGCACGGCTTGCGGACAAGATCAGCGGCGTGTTCGTGCCGGTGGTGATGGGCATCGCCGTGCTTGCAGGCGCTGTATGGATGTTCGCCGGGGAAAGCTTTGAATTTGCGCTCAATTGTGCGGTTTCGGTGCTTGTGATCTCCTGCCCGTGTGCGCTCGGCCTTGCAACGCCGGTCGCAATTATGGTTGGCACGGGAAAGGCAGCGGAATACGGGATCCTGATAAAATCGGCGGAAAGCCTGGAAAATTTACATACGGTGGACACCGTCGTTTTGGATAAGACGGGAACCATCACCTCCGGCCATCCGGCAGTCACGGATATAATTGTTCTTGCTTCGGGCGTGGCGGAGCGCGAATTCCTTGCAGAAGCTGCATGCGCAGAATCCGGCAGCGAACATCCGTTGGCGGCTGCTGTGGTGGAGAAGGCAAAGGACGAGGGCATCTTGTATGACGCGCCGGATCGGTTTGAGATGGTTGCCGGGCGCGGCGTGCGTGCTGAAGCGGCAGGAAAAACGATTCTTGCGGGCAACGCTGCGTTCCTGCGTGAGCAGGGCATTTCCGGCGTGGACAGCGATGCCGTGCGCAAGGCGGTTGAGCGCCTTGCCGCAGCGGGCAAAACACCACTTCTGTTTGCACGGTGCGGTACGGTAAGCGGCGTGATTGCTGTGGCGGATACCATTCGTGAAACGAGCCGCGCGGCAATCCGGCAATTTCAGGCAATGGGTCTTCAGGTAGTGATGCTCACTGGGGATAATCGCCTGACGGCACAAGCCATCCGCGAGGAGCTTGGTATCGCGGAAGCGATCTCGGATGTGCTGCCCACGGACAAAGAAGCGTGCGTCCGCGCGTTGCAAGAAAAGGGGCATAAGGTTGCCATGGTGGGCGACGGCGTGAACGATGCGCCGGCGCTGATGCGCGCGGATATCGGCATTGCAATTGGCGCGGGAACGGACATCGCGATTGACTCTGCGGATGTCGTGCTGATGAAGGACTCCCTGCTTGATGTGGCAACGGCTATCCGCCTGAGCCGCGCCGTTGTGCGCAATATCCGCATGAACCTGTTCTGGGCGTTTTTCTATAACGTACTGGGCATCCCGGTTGCGGCGGGCGCGCTGTATCCGGCCTTCAAATTGCTGCTGAGTCCCATGATCGGTTCGGCGGCAATGAGCCTTAGCTCCCTCTGCGTTGTTACAAACGCGCTGCGGCTGCGCCTGTTTAAGGATGAAGGAACTGAGAAGAGCGAGCAATTGCCGTGCGAAGGAAGGTGCCCGATAGCGGAAGAAAAAGACAGGAATAGCTTTAGTGAAAAAACGAAAGGAGAAAAAAACATGAAAAAAACATTGACAGTGGAAGGCATGATGTGCGCACATTGTGAGGCACATGTGAAAAAAGCGCTTGCGGCCGTGGAAGGCGTGGCGGAGGTTGCAGTGGACCTACAGAGCAAGAAGGCGACGGTTACCCTTACAAAAGATGTTTCGGACAAGTCGCTTATGGACGCTGTAGCCGAAGCGGGCTATACCCCGGTTGATTGCATAGCAAAATAGCTGAAGATCGAAATAGCGCAGGCCGCCGTGGCTTTTCAAAGAGACGGGGCGGCCTGCCGCACCTATTGACAAGAATCGGAATGAGAGATAATATAGTGTTTGGAAATTGAATATTGTTTGATAGCGTAACAGTAACAGCTTGATCGTTTGATCGATTGTTTGAAAAGGGAATACGGTGAGAATCCGTAACAGCCCCCGCTACTGTAATACGGACGGACGCCAATGACGCCACTGGGAGCAACCCCGGGAAGGCAGGCGTGCCGGAAGAAGTTAAGTCAGGAGACCTGCTGGTTCGCTTTGCAATCACTTTCGGTGGGAAAGTAAGAAGCAGCCGCTGCGAATCAGCAGCGTGCCTTTTCTGTGTTTTTTGCCGGCAGTGGAGTTTATCCTCTGTCGTTTTTTATTGGCAAAAACCGTTTCCTTAAAAACCGCCCATGGCATATCAGGCGGCATGCTGCCTGCTTTGGGAGAGGAATGCGCCGGATGTGGTTGACGAACAAATGCGTTTCCACAGAAATGGACAGAAAGGGAATGGAATGAATCATGAAAGCAAGAATCTACAAAATCACAGCGTTGCTGCTTGCGCTCCTGATGGCGCTTGCGCTTACTGCCTGCGGGCAGGGCACCCCTGTACAGAGTGAACCGACGGAAGCGCCGGCCGAGCCTCCTGCTGAAACGCCCACCGCTCCGGAAGCTACGCTGGAGCCCACGGACGATGATGTGGACGGCGAGCTGATTCTCGACCACGAAGAACAATTGCAGTATGCTTCACAATTCACGCTTACGCATTACAAGGGCGGCTACAAGAAGTTTACAGTGGCAAACCATGAGGATAGAGAGTTCCTGCTTGTACCGGAGGGCAAGAGCGTACCGGAAGGGCTCGCGGAAAACGTGGTTGTGCTGCAGCAGCCGCTGAACAAAATCTGCATGTGCAGCACGGGCATGGTTTCCCTGATCGACGCAATCGGCGGCCTTGACAGCGTTGCAACCGTGGGCACCGATGTGAGCGGCTGGTATATCGACAACGTAATTGGACGGCTTGAGGCTGGAACGATTCAGTACTCCGGCAATTATAAGGAGCCCGATTTTGAGATGCTTACAGCGGAAGGAATTCAGCTCGAAGTCGATACGACCATGCTCAGCAGCTATCCAGAGGTTATGGAAAAATATGACGAGCTGGGAATCCCTTACTTTATAGAGTCCTCATCCAAAGAAGGCCATCCGCTTGGCCGCGTAGAATGGGTCAAGCTTTTCGGCGCAATTCTGGGCCTTGAGGAGGAAGCAAACGCTTACTTTGGCGAACAGGCGGCAAAGGTTGATGCAGTCACTTCAACCGAAAAATGCGGCAAGACGGTTGCTATGTTTTATATCAGCTCAAGCTCTGATAAGGTTTATGCGCGCAATGGCGGCGATTATATGGCCGCGATGATTGGCATGGCGGGCGGCGAATATATCATGGCAGACGTTGAGCCGGAAAAGAGCGGGAATACCTCCACAACCTTTGAGGATGTCTATGCGCGCTGTATCGATGCGGATTACCTGTTCTATGTGAACTTTGCGCTGAAGTTCAGCTCAATTGAGGAACTGGTTGCATACAACTCACTTTTCGGCGATTTTAAAGCCGTCAAGGAAGGCAACGTTTATATAACTGCCCCCAACTTCACACAGTCCACTGCGGCAATTGCAGGGATCATCGAGGATATGCACACCGTTCTCAACGACCCTGCCGTTGAAACGACGGATAGTTTGATTAAGCTCAAGTGACGGCGCGCTGTGCGGCGGCAAATGCCGCCGCACACGCCTTTAACGAGGCAGCCCGGCGAAGCGAACCGGAAACCTGCTGCACGCGAATGCAGAGGAGCCGTTGGAAAACAGAGCGGCTACGGGCATGAATTGGTTCACAACACGTAAAAATGCAGGGGGAAGCGGGCGTTGCCGGTGCGGGAGTACTTGTATGAACCCCCGATACAATGGAAAAGGAAAAACAAAATGCAGGAACAAACAACTGAGCTGTTTTGCAGGCCGGATACCGCGGCAAAAGAGGCGCCAACGCTTGCTGCAACCGTACCGCGCATTCTTTTTACAGGCGTTTCAAGCGGCTGCGGCAAGACGACAGTGACCTGTGCGGTGCTGCAGGCGCTTGTAAATCGTGGGCTGCGGCTGCATGCGTTCAAGTGCGGGCCAGACTATATTGATCCCATGTTCCACGAGCGTGTGATCGGCGCAGCAGGCTCCAATTTGGATCTGTTTTTTTATGACCCGGATACGGTGCGCTATCTGCTTGCCGGAAATGCGGCGGAGGCGGATGTTTCCGTTCTTGAGGGCGTGATGGGATATTACGACGGCAGAGGCATCAAGACGTTGGAGAAAAGCACCTATGAGCTCGCGCGGGAAACGGAAACCCCGGCGATCCTCATTGTGAATGGGCGCGGCATGGCATTTTCCGTCACCGCCCTGATCCGCGGGTTTCTTTCTGCTGTACGGGAAAGCGGCATCCGCGGGGTGATCCTCAACAACGTAAGCGCGCCCACCTATGCGCTGTTAAAAGAGGCAATTCTGGAGCAATTTGGCGGCGCGGTACAGCCGCTTGGATTTTTGCCGCCCATGAAGGAATGCGCGTTTGAAAGCAGGCATCTCGGGCTTGTGACGGCGGGAGAGATTGCAGATATTAAGGCGAAATTAAACCGGCTTGCCGAACAGGCTGAGCGGAGCATTGACTTGGATAGGCTGCTTGCACTTGCTGAGAAAAGCGCGCCCGTCCACTATGTGCCGGTGCCGGTCCGCAAGTTCGAGACGCCGGTGCGCATTGCGTTTGCAATGGACCGCGCGTTCTGCTTTTATTACCGGGACAACCTTGAATTACTGCGGCAAATGGGGGCGGAGCTTTGTTCGTTCAGCCCGCTTTTGGATGCGGCATTACCCCCGTGCGACGCGCTTTATTTAGGCGGAGGGTATCCGGAGCTTTATCTGGAACAACTCTCTGGGAATGTTGCCATGCGCCGCGCTGTCCGAACCGCTCTTGCGGATGGAATGCCGTGCATTGCGGAATGCGGTGGGTTCATGTACCTCACGGAAGCGATTGAAGGGCGGCCTATGGTGGGGGCGCTGCCCGGCACATGCAAAAATCAGGGAAAGCTGGTTCGCTTCGGCTATATAACGCTTACAGCAAAACATGACAACATGCTCTGCCGTGCAGGAGAGCAGATCAACGCGCATGAGTTTCATCATTATGACGCAGCGGTTCCCGGGGATGCATTCTCCGCGCGCAAGAGCCGCGGAGCATTATGGGACTGCGCTTTTGCCACGGAACGGCTTTATGCAGGATATCCGCATCTTCCCTTTTATGCGAACCTGCATTTTGCGGAGAACTTCTACGCGGCGGCAGCCGCTTATCGGCTGGAAAAGGAGAAATAATATGGTTCATTTTATCGGGGCGGGGAGCGGAGCTGCCGACCTGATCACCGTGCGCGGTGCAAGGCTTCTCAAAGAGGCAGACGTCGTTATTTATGCGGGTTCTTTGGTCAACCCGGAACTCTTGGCGTATGCCTCGGAAGGGGCGGAAATCCACAACAGCGCCGCGATGACGCTCGAAGAAGTTATGGCCGTTATCCGCGCGGCGGAGACGGCGGGAAAAACCACTGTGCGCCTGCATACAGGCGATTCAAGCATCTATGGCGCGGTGCGGGAGCAGTTTGACTTGCTTGAAGCCTGCGGAATCGAATACGATGTATGCCCGGGCGTAAGCTCGTTTTGCGGGGCTGCGGCCGCATTGAAGACGGAATACACGCTGCCCGGAATTTCACAGACCGTGATTATCTCGCGCGCAGCGGGAAGGACACCGGTGCCTGAGCGGGAATCCATCCGTTCACTGGCCGTCCATGGGGCTACAATGATCCTCTTTTTGAGCATGGGGGTGATTGACAGCCTCCAGGCAGAACTGATCGAAGGCGGCGTTGCGCCCGAGATGCCTGCCGCGATCGTTTATAAGGCGACATGGCCGGATGAACGCATATATCGCTGTACGGCCGGCACTTTAGCTGCGACGGCAAAGGAGAACAAGGTGACGAAGACTGCGCTCGTCATTGTCGGCGGCTTCCTTGGGCATGAATACGACCGGTCCAAGCTCTACAGCCCGGATTTCTCCACGGAGTTCAGGAGCGCAAAGCTATGAAGCGCGCCGCGATACTTTCGTTCAGCAGGCAAGGAGGAGAAACGGCGCGCCGCATCGCATTCCTCCTTAAGCGTGAATACGATTGCGGGCTGTTTGCGCCTGAAAAGCACGCAGACGCGGGGATTGCGCCCATCGCAGGAAGCCTCTGCACGCTGGCCGGTCGGCTCATGAAGGAAATGGATGCGCTCGTTTTTGTTGGTGCATGTGGAATCGCGGTGCGTGCAATCGCTCCGCATATCCGCAGCAAAACGGAGGATCCAGCCGTCATTTGTGTGGACGAACGGGGAAGATTCTCCATCTCCCTTCTTTCGGGGCACATCGGAGGTGGAAACCGCTTGGCAAATGCCATTGCAGCGGGCATTGGCGCAACCCCTGTCATCACCACGGCAACGGATGTAAACGGAAGGTTTGCAGTGGATGCATGGGCGGCGGAGCAGGGATTTGTGCTTGGCAGCATGGCGGCTGCAAAGGACATCGCAGCCACGATTCTGGAACGGGATGTGCCCATTTGTGCGGACGAGCCCATGCGCGGCACGCTTCCGGCAGGGCTATATCCGGGGGTGGAAGGGGATGTTGGGATTTCGGTTTCCGTGCGGACAAAGAAACCGTTTTCGGAGACGCTTTCGGTCATCCCCCGTGCGCTTACGCTCGGCCTTGGATGCAGGCGCGGCACGGCAAAAGAAGCGATTGAGCAAACCGTTTTTGAGGTGTTTAAAGAAAACGGATTGGATTTGCGCGCCGTGCGTGAAGCAGCTTCCATTGACCTGAAAGCGGACGAACCGGGGCTGCTGGCTTTTTGTGAACAGCTGGGCATTTCGGTTTTGTTCTACGCAGCTGAAACGCTTGCAGCTGTCCGGGGCAGCTTTACGCCTTCTGCTTTTGTGCAGGAGGTAACAGGGGTAGATAACGTGTGCGAACGCAGTGCAGCGGCGGGCGGCGGGAAGCTCATCGTAAAAAAGACCGCGCGCCGCGGTGTGACCGTGGCCGTTGCAGAAACAGCTTGGGAGGTAAATTTTGAATAAAGAACTATATGTAGTCGGCATTGGCCCTGGCGCTTATGACGAGATGACGCTGCGCGCATGCAATGCGCTTAAAAACAGCGAGCTGATCGTGGGATACAGCGCATATGTTGACCTGATCCGGCCATATTTTCCAGATAAAGAATTTTATGCAACTCCAATGCGCGGGGAAACGGCGCGCTGCCGGTATGCGCTTGAAATGGCGGCATCGGGCAAGCGCACAGCCGTTGTGTGCAGCGGGGATGCGGGCGTATACGGAATGGCCGGGCTCATTTACGAATTGCGCGGCGAATCGGAGACGCCGGAAATCGTGGTGGTGGGCGGCCTTACTGCGGCCTGCACGGGCGCGGCGCTTCTTGGCGCGCCGCTGACGCATGACTTTGCGCTCATCAGCCTGAGCGATTTGCTTACCGAATGGGAAACCATAGAAAAACGGCTTGACCGCGCAGCGGAAGCGGGGCTTTCTATCGTACTGTATAACCCGGCCAGCAAGAAGCGGAGAGACCATCTCCGCCGCGCATGTGAGGTTATACTGCGCCATGCGGAACCTCTGCGCGTGTGCGGCGTTGCATGCAACATTGGGAGGGAGGGCGAACATGTTGCGGTGATGACGCTTGCGCAGCTTTGCAGCTACGAAGCGGATATGGCTACAACCATTTTCATTGGTAACCCACAAACAAAAACAATCGGCGGGAGGATGGTCACGCCAAGAGGGTACCGCGATGTTTGATCTCTGTTTATTCGCAGGAACCACTGAAGGGCGGAGGCTTGTGGAGTTTTTGCGGGAAACGCCGCTTTCTGTTTATGTTTCGGTTGCAACGGAATACGGGGAGACGCTCGTTCCACAGGGCAGCAACATCACGGTGCATGCGGGTCGGCTTGACCGTGCGCAAATGGCGGCGCTCTTTGCGCGCGAACGGTTCGCTCTCGTGGTGGACGCAACGCACCCCTTTGCGGCGGAGGCAACCGGGAATATTGCGTCTGCCGCAGGCGAAACCGGCATTGAAGTCGTTCGGCTTGTGCGGGAAGAAGAAGGCGCGGTGGCTGAGGCGACCTATGCCGCGTCCATTGCGGAGGCGGCGGAACGCCTCAAAGGCACGGAAGGGAACATCCTTTTGACGACCGGCAGCAAGGAGCTTTTGCCGTTTACGAAAGTTCCGAATTACCGTGAACGGCTCTATGCGCGGGTGCTGCCCATGCAGAGCTCTCTCGCCGCCTGTGAAGCGGCGGGTATTCCGCCCGCGCACATCATCGCGATGCAAGGACCATTCGGCGAAGAACTCAACCGTGCGATCATTCGCATGACGCAAGCAAAGCACCTTGTTACCAAGGATTCCGGCCCAAGCGGCGGCTTTGCCGAAAAGATTACGGCAGCGCGCAGGGAAGGCGCCTCCGTGCTCATCATCGGCCGGCCGCCAGAGCAGGGCGGCATGCGCTTTACGGAGCTTGTGCAACACCTTGCTTCCCGGTTTGGAATATCCGTTTCGCCGCGCGTAAGCGTTATCGGGCTTGGAATGGGAAACCCGGAATTGCTTACGGGAGAAGCAAAAACCGCGCTTGCAGCGGCGGAATGCGTGATCGGCGCGAAGCGGATGGTGGAAGCGACAGCTGGGGGCAGGCCTTTCCTTGCCAGCATGGACCATGCGGAAATTGCCGGGTTTATTCACGCCCACCCGGAATATCGTGAGATTGCGGTTGTCATGTCCGGCGACACCGGCTTTTACAGCGGAGCGAAGAAGTTGATTCCACTGCTCGCGGAGTTCGCTCCGCGCATATATCCCGGCATCAGTTCTCTGCAATACCTTTGTGCAAGGCTCAAAACCGCATGGGATGATGTAAAGGTGCTGTCACTCCACGGAAGGGGAGGCAGCGCAGTCCCGGCAGTTTTGGAACATCGAAAGGTGTTTGCGCTCGTGGGCGGCGCAGGCGGTGCGCAGCGCGTATGCGAGGAGCTTTCCGAGGCGGGGCTTGGCCATGTGTCTGTGACCGTTGGAGAACGGCTGTCCTATCCCGACGAAAGGATTACAGAAGGAACGGCGGAAGAACTGAGCTCCCGTGCATTCGACCCGCTTTGCGTACTGCTTGTCCGAAACAAAAATGCGCGGCCGCCGTGCAGGACGGCCTGCCTTCCGGATGAGGCATTTTTGCGCTGGACCGGGGAAGGATCAACCGTGCCTATGACTAAAGCTGAGGTCCGTGCGGTTTCCATTGCAAAGCTGATGCTGGAGCCGGATTCTGTGGCTTACGACATCGGGGCGGGCACGGGTTCCGTTTCTGTCGAAATGGCCGGCATCTGCACGCATGGGCACGTATACGCCGTTGAGTGCAAACCGGAAGCCGCCGCGCTTGCAGAACGCAACAGAAAACGTTTTGGGCTTTCTAACCTCACGGTTGTGGAAGGCGCCGCGCCGGAAGCGTGCGCGCCGCTGCCGCCGCCTACGCACGCATTTATCGGCGGCACATCCGGCAATATGCGCGAGGTGCTTGAAATGCTTCTTGCCAAGAATCCGGCCGTGCGCATCGTTATCAATTTGATTGCGCTCGAATCCATTGCGGAAGCCATGCGCTGCATCGAAACGTTCGGGTTCGGGCATACGGAAGTGGTGCAGGTGAGCGTTGCAAAGGCAAAAAAGCTTGGCCGCTATCACTTAATGAACGGCCAAAACCCAATTATGATCATTACGTGCGAAAAGGATACGGCGGGGCCGGGACAAATACAAACGGAGGAAACGGAAAAATGAAAACGGAATTGGAACGCATTGCACCGATGGAGATTGAACAGCGCAGCTTCGAGATGATTACCGCAGAATTGCCGCACCCGGTGGACGATGCGCTTGCGCCCATCATCAAGCGCGTCATCCACACAACGGCGGACTTTGAATATGCGGATACGCTTTGTTTTTCCGAAGGCGTTTTGGACAAAGCGCTTGCAGCCATCCGCGGCGGAGCAACCATTGTGACGGATACAACCATGGCGCAAGCCGGAATTAACAAGCGCGAGCTTGCAAAGCATGGCGGCTGTGTACGCTGCTTCATCGCGGATGAGGATGTGGCAGAAGCGGCAAAGCTTCACGGAACAACGCGCTCTATAGAATCCATGGAAAAAGCGGCCGCAATTGAAGGCCCTGTCATCTTTGCCATCGGAAATGCCCCTACCGCACTGGCGCAGCTTTATGATATGATTCAGGAGAAGCGCATCGCGCCCGCACTCGTTATTGGCGTGCCAGTAGGCTTTGTGAATGTGGTGCAGGCAAAGGAACGCATCATGCAGGCAGATGTACCATATATCGTGGCGCGCGGCCGCAAGGGCGGCAGCAATGTTGCGGCGGCAATCTGCAACGCGCTGATCTATATGCTTGGGCGGGAATGATGCTGGAACTGTATGTGGAACAGGGCGGAAGACGTCTGCGCTGCGGGTATACAACAGGTGCTTGCGCTGCGGCTGCCGCGAAGGCGGCCGCAGAACTGTTGCTGTCCGGCTGCGCACCACAAACCGTGTCCATCAACACGCCAAAGGGCGTGCCGCTCACGCTTGACGTGCTCAAGCCGAGCCTTGTCGGAGGGCGGGCAACCTGCGCGATTCAGAAGGACAGCGGGGATGATCCGGATGTTACAAACGGTGTTCTGGTGTATGCCGCAGTGGAAAAACGATCTTCCGGAATCGAAATTGATGGGGGAGAAGGTGTGGGCCGTGTCACGAAGCCCGGGCTTAACCAACCTGTGGGCGCAGCGGCGATTAATGCGGTGCCCCGCACCATGATCCGGGAGGCCTGCTGTGAAATTGCTGCTGCGCATGGATATGCAGGTGGGTTTTCCATCGTGATTTCCATCCCGGCAGGCGTGGAGCTTGCAAAGCGCACATTCAACCCGCGCCTCGGTATTGCGGAAGGCATTTCCGTAATTGGCACGACGGGAATCGTGGAACCAATGAGCAATGCCGCGCTTATAAACACCATCCAGCTGGAGCTCAGCGTGCTTGCTGCCGGAGGGCAAAAGGCGGCGCTTCTCACGCCCGGCAATTATGGGGAGGATTTCGCGCGCGATGTGCTTGGCCTCGATACGGCACAACAGGTGACATGCAGCAATTTCATTGGCGAGGCTTTGGATGCCGCCGTGCGCAGCGGGTTTCAAAAGATTCTCCTGATCGGCCATATCGGAAAGCTTGTTAAGCTCGGCATCGGCATGATGAACACGCATTCCGCTTATGGGGACGGCCGGATGGAGACGCTTGCCGCTTGCGCGCTTGAAGCCGGAGCGGAACTTCCGGCACTCCGCGCGGTGCTTGGATGTGTGTCAACCGATGCAGCGCTTGCTGTGCTGCAGGAAACGGGCATGCTCGCAGGGACGATGGCAGTGCTCGGCGGGCGCATTGATGCGGCGCTCAACCGCCGCGTGCCGGAAGGGGGGGAAGCCGGCTTTGTCTGCTTTACAAATGCGCCGGGACTGCGCGGCGTGCTGGCAAAGAGCGAAAACGCAGATGAACTGATGGGGCTATGGAAAACATGACGGAATGGATTTTGTGCGCAACTGGCGCGCTTGCGCTCGGTTTTTTGGTGGATCTTCTTGTGGGAGATCCGCACGGTTGGCCGCATTTGATTCGCGGCTTTGGCTTTTTGATTGCAGCGTTGGAGCGGGTGCTTTACCCTATGAAAAACAAACGGGCAGGCGGCACACTTTTGGTTGTGGTGGTACTTTTACTCTCCGCAGGGCTCCCTGCCTTGCTGCTCTTCTTCGTATGGCGCGTTTCGCCATGGCTATATATTGTGATTGAAACGGTCTTCTGCTGGCAAATCCTTGCGACCAAAAGCCTCCGGGATGAGAGCCGGGCCGTATACGCTAAGCTTGCATCGGGTGACTTGCCGGGAGCGCGCAAAGCAGTTTCCATGATCGTTGGGCGTGATACGGATGCGCTTGATGCGGCGGGGGTGACACGCGCCGCCGTGGAAACCGTTGCAGAAAATGCATCGGACGGCGTAGCCGCACCGCTTTTTTACATGCTGCTTGGCGGAGCGGTGCTCGGCTGTCTTTATAAAGCGGCAAATACCATGGATTCCATGGTGGGCTACAAAAATGAACGATATCTTGATTTTGGCCGGACTGCGGCCAGGCTTGACGATGCGCTTAACTTCATACCGGCGCGCCTCTGCGCGTGGGTCATGATTTTCGCTGCACGGCTTTGCGGGATGGATGCCGGAAACGCTTTGCGCATCTACCGGCGCGATAAGCGCAACCATGCGAGCCCAAATTCGGCGCATACGGAGGCTGCAATGGCAGGTGCGCTCCGCGTGCGCCTTGCAGGGGATGCATATTACTTTGGAAAGCTCTGCAAAAAGCCGTATATTGGGGATGCGCAGCGCCCCATCGAGGCGGCGGATATCCTGCGCGCACACAAGCTCCTTTATGTTACGGCATACCTGCTGCTTATGCTCGCGCTTGCGTTCAGGGGGATTTTGTATGCTGCGATATGAACATGGCGGCGATGTATACGGCAATGCGGATGCCGCGCTTGACTTTTCCGTTAACGTCAACCCACTCGGCATGCCGGACGGTGTAAAACATGCGCTGATTTCCCATGCAGCGGAGTATGCGCGCTATCCCGATCCCAAATGCCGCGTGCTTTGTGCGGCGCTTGCGGATCGGCATGGCCTCATGCCGGAGCAGGTGCTTTGCGGCAACGGCGCGGCAGACCTTATTTTTCGGATCGCGGCATGTTTCCGGCCTAAGCGGGCGCTTGTGCCTGCGCCGGCGTTTTCAGAATATGAGCGCGCGGTCACAGCATTCGGCGGTATCATGCAGGAGCATTTGCTTTCCGAGGCAAACGGTTTTGCGCTGACGGAGGAGTTCCTTAAGGACATCACGCCGGAAACCGAGCTTGTGTTCCTTTGCACGCCGAACAACCCAACCGGGCGGCTGATTGATCCTGATCTCATCCGCAACATTGCAGAGGCATGCCGGAAAAACGGAGCCATTTTGGTGCTGGATGAATGTTTCATTGGTTTCACGGAAGGCAAGTCCATGGTGCAGGAGCTGGACAACTATCCGAATTTGATCATACTTTCTGCGTTTACAAAGCTTTACGCCATGGCTGGACTTCGGCTGGGATATCTGCTTGCGGGGGACGCTGCGCTGCTTGCGCGCATCGCAGCGTTTGGAGCACCCTGGAGCGTTTCCGGCCCCGCGCAGGCGGCAGGGCGCGCCGCCCTTGCAGAGCGGGGCTGGGAGGAGCGTACGCGCCGGCTTATCGCCGCGGAGCGAGGCTATTTGCAAAAAACGCTGCCGGCATACGGGGTAGATGCATTTCCGAGCGACGCAAACTTCCTGCTGCTCAAATGCGCGACGCCGCTTTATGCCCCGCTGCGCGCGCGGGGCGTGCTTGTGCGGGATTGCAGCAATTTTACCGGTTTGGATACGCGATTTATCCGTGTGGGCGTTCAAACACATGAAAACAATCAGGCGCTCGTGCGCGCCGTTTCGGAGGTGCTCAATGGCTAAGGCAATCATGGTGCAGGGGACGATGTCCAACGCGGGGAAAAGTCTCGTCTGCGCAGGGCTGTGCCGCGTGTTCCGGCAGGACGGATACCGCGTAGCTCCATTTAAAAGCCAGAACATGGCGCTCAACTCCTTTATCACAAGGGATGGGCTGGAAATGGGGCGTGCGCAGGTAGTGCAGGCGGAAGCCGCGCAGGTGGAACCGGATGTCCGCATGAACCCAATCCTGCTGAAACCGGTCACAAATGTAGGCTCTCAGGTGATCGTAAACGGGGAGGTGCGCGGCAACATGTGCGCTGCCGAATACTTTGCGATGAAGAGAACCCTTGTGCCGGAGATCCTTGCGGCATACCGTTCGCTTGCGCTGGAGAACGATATAATCGTCATTGAGGGAGCGGGCAGCCCGGCTGAGATTAACCTGCATGAAAACGATATTGTAAATATGGGCATGGCGAAGATGGCAAAAGCGCCCGTACTGCTTGTGGGGGATATCGACCGCGGCGGCGTGTTTGCGCAGCTTTATGGGACAATCGCCCTTCTCGAGGAAGATGAGCGCGCTATGATAAAGGCGACCATTGTTAACAAATTCCGCGGGGATGTGGCGCTGCTCCGCCCGGGCCTTACAATGCTGGAATCGCTTACCGGAAAACCGGTTGCAGGCGTATTGCCCATGCTTGATGTGGATATTGAGGATGAGGACAGCCTTGCCGCGCGGCTTGAGCGCAGGAAGGGAGATGCAGCGCTGGATATTGCGGTCATTCGCCTGCCGCACATTTCCAACTTTACGGATTTTGCAGCGCTTGAGGCTACGCCGGGCGTTGGAGTGCGCTATGTGCGCGAGGCTTCTGCCCTGAGCACGCCGGATCTGGTGATCCTGCCCGGAACAAAAAGCACGATTGCAGATCTCCGCTGGCTCCGCCAAAGCGGGCTTGAAGCGGCGGTTAAAAAGCTTGCCGCGCGCGGTGTGGCAGTCATCGGAATTTGCGGCGGATACCAGATGCTCGGCATGCGCATTTCGGATGCCGAAGGGGCAGAAGGCGGCGGTGAGGTCGGCGGAATGGGCCTTTTGCCGGTTGAAACGGAATTTGCAAACGAAAAGCACCGCACGCGCATGCGGGGCACAGCGCTTGAAACCGGCGGCATATTGGCTCCGCTTTCAGGAGCGCAGCTCGAAGGATATGAGATCCATATGGGCCGCACGTTGCTTTCTGAGAATGCGAAGCCGCTCATGCGCCTTGAAAACGGCATGCCGGACGGCTGCCAGAAAGGCAATGTTTACGGCAGCTATCTGCACGGTTTTTTCGATTCAGAGGGCTGCAGAGAGGCAATTCTGGGCGCGCTTGCCGCGCAAAAAGGCGTATCGCTTCAGGCCGAACCGTTTGACTTGAAAGCATACAAGGAGCGGCAGTATACCCTGCTTGCAAAGAGGGTGCGTGAGAATATTGATATGAATATGATTTACAGCATTTTGGATGCAGGCGTTTGAACGAAGCTTGCATCGCCTGCAAAAAACCTCCTGCCGTGCTTCTGCGGCAGGAGGTTTTTTGCAATTGAGGATAAGCCGATACAGCGGCTACCGCTTTAAACGCATACGGGAAGCGGAAGATTCACGAATTGCGATCCGATTTGTACAGCAAAAAACGCACGGCGGCCGATTTCCGGGAGGACAAACAAGTTCCGGCAAAAACGGGCATAGTCTGATACACCGACATTAGAGGAGGCAATCGACATGTTTGATTTCATTTTTCAGCTTTTCAAAGACATCTTCTTTTTTGCAGGATATGTTGGGACGAACGGCTCTTTCCCGGAACCGCTTTCGCAGGAAGAGGAGCGCGCATGTCTCCTGCGCCTTGCGCAAGGCGATGCGTCTGCCCGCACGACGCTGATTGAACACAATCTGCGCCTTGTTGCGCACATTGCAAAAAAATACGCGGGCCCGCGGCGCGATCAGGATGATCTGATTTCCATCGGCACGGTAGGGCTAATCAAAGCCGTTTCCACATTTGATCCGGAAAAGAACAGCACGCTTGCAACCTATGCGGCACGATGCATCGAAAATGAAATCCTCATGTCGCTGCGGGCAGAAAAAAAGCAGAACGGCGAGGTTTCATTGAGCGACCCAATCGGCGTAGACGGAGACGGCAATGAAATCTCCCTTGCAGACATCCTCGGTTCCGATCCCGATCAGGTGCAGCGGGATGTGGAGAGCCGCATTGCATCCGAACAGGTGCGGTGTGCGGTGGACGCGGCACTTTCCGGACGGGAACGAACGGTAATTAAGCTGCGCTATGGCCTCATTGGAGGGCGCTGCATGCCGCAGCGTGAAGTGGCGGCGCTTCTGGGGATTTCCCGCAGTTATGTATCGCGGTTGGAAAAGAAAGCAATTGGAAAGCTCAATGCGCACTTGGGGCAAGGAGAATCTATGCTGCGGCAGAGAAATTGAGGTTTGCGATCCCGCAAAGGCCGCCCTTACGGGGTTGTTAAGGGGCCGCAGCCCCTTAAGCGCATTCCGGCTCTGACGGCATGTACGTCAGAACGGATGAAACCAGAGAGGGTTTCGTACTTTGCAGGTTTTGCCGCCCGGGAGCGAACGCGAGAGGCAGAACCTGCGAAAACTCGAAAAAGTGGCTTACAGCCACTTTTTCGACAGCCAAAGGCCGTCCTTACAGGGCGGCCTTTGCCATACGGGCTTACAGGTGTTGCATTACGGAAAAAAGACGCTGCTGCTGCTCCGGTGTGAGCATTGGCGCAAGGCGTGCCGCAACTTCTTGAAGCGCTTTGTCGTCAAACGCGCCGGCGGCACGGTATTGCCGCAGTTCCTGCAACAGTTCGTTGTCGTTTTTGCCGCTATAATGTTCCACGGCGTTTTGCATCGAACCAAGCGCATTCGGATTCAACTGCCCAAGCATCTCCGCATATCCGGAGCTGTCCTGCGAAGGCTGTTGCGTTTCCGGCTTCTCTTGATAATCGCGTATGCTGCGTTTCATGCGTTGTATCAGCTCCCTTCATGCCATATATATGCGCGCGGAGTGCAGTGGGATACGATGGGTTCAAAACAGAAGCGATTTGCATATAGTATCATAGCGGGGAAGAACCGCGAAGGGAGAGTTAACCATGCAAAGAACGCCGCAAAATATGATGCCGCCGCGCGGCAGGCAGCAGCAAAACCAGAATACGGGGCGGCCGCAGGGAGGCGGACAGAGCATTCCTGCATCGCCCGCCCTTACCATGGCGCGGCGCATTCGGAATGAACAGGGGCAGGAACGCGCAAAGCAATACCTGGTGGCGATGGAACCCTTTCTTGCGCCGGCAGAGCGCGCGCATATCGCAGAGCAGCTTGGCGTGCCGCTTCCGGCGCGTCCCGTACAGCAGCCAGCGCCCGGGCCAAGTCCGGCGCCGCCGTTTGGCCAGCAGCCGCCGCAGCAGGCCCCATTTTCCGGAATGCCTTTCGGCCAGGCAGGCGGAATGCCATTTATGGGGAAAGGCGGAATGAACAACCCGCTGCAAATGGTGCAAATGCTCTCAGGACTTGGCGGGATGGGGAAAAAGGCTGGAGCGCCGGCCGGAAACGGTATGGGAGATCCCATGATGCTTGCGCAAATGTTGGGCTCCATGATGGGGAAAAAATGATTGACACGGTTTGGCAAATGTGATACCGTAAACAGGCTCACGAAACAATTCCACAGGAAATTCCATGCTCTTTTTACGCCTGGATGGGCGCACGAATAAAGAATTTGCAAGCATGCGCACTTGGCTGCCGCGTGCTTTGCTATGCACTTCTCACGGGCAGGCTTCAATTATTAGCACAGAGGAGGAAACCATGATCGAACTGAGTCACATCAGCAAAACGTTCCGCGTGGCACGGCGCAATGCCGGGCTTTCAGAGGCGTTTCGTGCGCTGTTTCACAAGGAATATACGCTTGTGCATGCGCTCGCGGATGTGTCCTTCCGCATCGGAGCGGGGGAAATGGTGGGGTACATCGGCCCAAACGGAGCAGGGAAAAGCAGCACCATCAAAGTGATGAGCGGCGTCCTTACACCGGACGGCGGAAGCTGCACCATCAATGGCCGAACACCCTGGAAAGAGCGAAAAGCGCATGTGAAGGAAATTGGCGTTGTGTTTGGCCAACGTTCTCAGCTTTGGTGGGATGTGCCGGTGATCGACTCCTTCGAGCTGCTTCGGGATATTTATGCGGTGGAAGATGCATCTTACCGGCGCAATCTGGAGGAGATGACGGAGCTTTTAAACCTTTCCGAACTGCTGCGCACGCCCGCCCGCCAACTGAGCCTGGGCCAACGGATGCGCTGCGAGCTTGCGGCCTCCCTCTTACATGATCCGAAAATCCTGTTTCTGGACGAGCCTACCATCGGCCTTGACGCAGCATCCAAGGTAGCTGTGAGAGAATTTATCCGCCGCATCAACGCCGAACGAAAGACGACGGTTATTCTTACGACGCATGACATGCAGGACATCGAGGCCATTGCGGAGCGCATCCTGCTCATTGGCCGCGGACGAATCCTGTTGGATGGTTCACTTGGAGAACTGCAAAAACGTCACTCGCGCGTGAAGCGCATCGCTGTGGATTATGCAGGCGGGCGCTTCCAACCGTGTGAGGGGCTGACCCTGCAAAGCGGGGACGAGGGGCACGCCGTGTTTGCGGCGGATACGGGCGTGATCTCCGTTTCAGAGGCGATTGCACACCTTGCAAAGAGCGCGAACATTACGGACCTTTCCGTTACGGGCGCCACAGCGGAGGAACTCGTTCTGTCCCTCTATGAGGAGTTCCAGATATGAAAAAGTACTGGAGCTTTTTCCGCATGCGGTTCCTCGGGAGCCTGCAATACCGTGCAGCGGCTTGGGCGGGCATCGCAACGCAGTTTGCATGGGGATTCATGAAGCTTCTGATGTACCGTGCGTTCTATGAAGCGGGTCCGGCTGCATTCCCGATGGAGTTTTCCCAGCTGGCAACGTATATTTGGCTGCAGCAGGCATTTTTGATGCTGTTCAATACATGGCGCTATGACAATGATATTTTCGAGAGCATTACAACGGGCGGCGTGGCGTATGAACTTTCGCGTCCCGTGCCGGTATATTCGATGTGGTTTGTAAAGTGTATTGCTTCCCGCGTTGCAAGCACGGCGCTTCGTTGCCTGCCGGTGCTCGTTGTAGCGTTTTTGCTGCCTGCGCCCTATCGCCTGAACACGCCGGAAAGCGCCGGCGTGTTCCTGGTTTTTCTGCTTTCGCTTGCAGCGGCAAGCGCCCTCGTCATGGCGCTGCAGATGCTCGTTTATATTGCAACGTTTTATACGCTTTCCCCGTTGGGGGTACGCATCGTCGTGACGGTGCTTTCCGATTTTCTGATGGGGCAGTTGATTCCACTGCAATTTTTTCCGGAAGCGTTCCGCAAGGTTGTGGAACTAACGCCGTTTGCAGCAATGCAGAACCTGCCGCTCCAAATCTATTGCGGCACAGTGGCGGGCAGTGCTCTTACGCAGGCGCTCGCCCTGCAGGGGTTCTGGCTCATTGCGCTTGTGGGATGCGGTGTACTCTGGATGCGCCGCTCGCTCCGCCGCGTGGTCGTGCAGGGAGGTTAAAATGAAAGAAACTTTGAAGCTTTACGGCAAATATTTTTCAATTCATCTGCGCAGCCAGATGGAATACAAAGCGTCGTTTATCATGACGACGATCGGCCAGTTCCTTGTTTCGTTTTCCGCGCTTCTGACCATCCGCTTCATGTTCCTGCGCTTTTATGAAGTGGATGGGTTTACCTTCCCGGAGGTGCTTTTGTGCTTCGCAGTGGTGCTTATGGCGTTTTCTCTTGCGGAATGTTTTGCGCGCGGATTTGATACGTTTGCATCCGTGCTCGGGAACGGCACATTCGACCGCATCCTTGTGCGCCCGCGCGGTGCGGTGTTTCAGGTGATCGCAACCAAGATTGACCTTTCGCGCCTTGGACGGTTGTTGCAGGCGATCCTTGTTTTCTGCTATGCGCTGCCGCAAAGCGGCGTAAGCTGGACGGCGAATAAGATCCTGACGCTCACGCTGATGGTTGCCGTAGGGGTCATCGTATTCACGTGCCTGTTCGTGATTTATGCTGCGATTTGCTTCTTCACAACGGAGGGGCTGGAGTTTATGAACATCTTCACAGATGGCGGACGGGAATTCGGTATGTACCCGTTTTCCATCTATGGCAGGGAGGTGCTGCGTTTTTTCACCTATTGCGTGCCGCTTGCGTTGTTCCAGTATTACCCGCTTTTGTACCTGACGGGGCGCATGGAAAACCGGTTTTACATGCTTGCGCCGTTGCTCGGGCTCCTGTTCATGCTGCCGACCGCTTTGCTTTGGCGCATCGGCATGCGGCATTATAAATCCACCGGTTCCTGAACGCTTGCGCCTGTACGGTTTTGCGTATTATAATATAAAAGGAAAATTGGGAAATTATGTGCGGAGGTGCGACAATGCGCGAAAGCAGGGCGAAAAAGGCGGAAAGGGTCACAACGGTGCTCCGGCTCTTGAAGGAAACCTATCCGGATGCGAAACCGGAACTGGATTTCAACTCGCCGTTTGAACTCCTCATTGCAACCATGCTCTCCGCCCAATGTACGGACAAGCAGGTGAACAAGACCACGGCGGTGTTGTTTCCCAAATACGGGACGCCGGAAGCGTTTGCTGCGCTGACGGAGGATGAGCTTGCGCCTTACATCAAGGGCTGCGGACTATACAAAACCAAGGGGAAGAACATCATCGCCGCAAGCCGCATTTTGCTTGCGGAATATGGCGGAGAGGTGCCCAACGACCGCGATGCGCTCACAAAGCTGCCGGGGGTGGGACGGAAAACGGCCAACGTCGTTGTTTCCAATGCTTTTGGTACGCCTGCGATTGCGGTGGATACGCACGTGTTCCGCGTGGCGAACCGCATTGGTCTTGCGGATGCAAAGGATGTGCTGCACACGGAGGAACAGCTCATGCAGAACATTCCGAAGGAGGAATGGTCCATCGCACATCACTGGCTGATTTTCCACGGCAGGCGTTGCTGCAGTGCGCGCAACCCAAAGTGTGAAGGCTGCAGCGTGCGGGAATACTGCATGGAGAACCTGAAAAATCAGAAAAAGCAGAAACAAGAGGGCAAATAAATGCAATTTGTGGATAAAGCGAAAATCATAATCAAGGCGGGGGACGGCGGCGACGGCTGCGCGTCCTTCCACCGGGAAAAATTTGTCATGCGTGGCGGGCCGGACGGCGGCGACGGCGGGCGCGGCGGCAGCGTCGTGTTTCTGGCTGATCCGAACATGAGCACGTTGCTCGATTTCCGTTTCGCGCGGCATTACCGTGCGGCGGGCGGCGAGAACGGGCGCGCACGCATGTCCAGCGGCAAAAATGGCGAAGACCTTGTGATCCACGTGCCGGTGGGCACGCTCGTGCGGGATGTGGAAAGCGGACGCATTGTTGCGGACATGAACAAACCAAACCGCACGCGCATCGTGCTCCACGGTGGGCGCGGCGGACGCGGGAACGCACGTTTTGCAACGCCTACACGGCAATCCCCGCGCTTTGCACAGCCCGGACAGAAAACGTTGGAACACGAGGTTGAACTTGAGCTTAAAACGATCGCGGATGTTGGCCTTGTCGGCCTGCCGAACGTGGGGAAATCCACGATCCTTTCCGTGTTGACGAGCGCCAAGCCAAAGATCGCAAATTACCACTTCACTACGCTTACGCCAAACCTCGGCGTGGTGAAACGGTATGACAGAACCTTCGTTCTTGCAGACATTCCGGGCCTCATTGAGGGCGCGGCGGAGGGTGCGGGCCTTGGCCACGACTTCCTCCGGCATGTGGAACGCACGCGCATGCTCGTGCATGTGGTGGACATTTCCGGCTGCGAAGGCCGCGACCCGATGGAGGATTATCTTTCCATCCGTTCGGAACTCAGGCAATACAGCGAACGGCTTGCGGAACTGCCGCAGCTTGTTGCAGCAAACAAAATGGACCTGACCGGAGCGGAGGACAATTTGGAGCTGTTCCGTGAGGAGCTTGCGGAGGATGGGAGCAACGTACAGGTTTTTCCGGTTTCCGCAGCGACGGCCAGCGGGTTCGATGCGTTGTTGGACGCAATCGTAAAAACGCTTGCAATCCTGCCGCCGGCCTATGAATTTGAAGAAGAGGATATGGCGGAAACGCACCGCTATGAGCCGGGCTTTTCCATTGAGCGGGATGGGGAGGTGTTCGTTGTCACAGGCGGAAGCGTTGAGTATCTTCTCGATACTACCTATGCAGAGGACGAAGGTTCCATGCGCCGCTTCCAGCAGTTCCTCATCAAGGAAGGCATCATCGACGCCTTGCGCGCGGCGGGCGCAACGGAGGAAAGCACCGTGCGCATGGGCGAATGGGAATTTGACTTTGTAGAATAAACGGAAACGGAGAGAAAGAGAACCCTATGATTACAAGCAAACAACGCGCAGCGCTCCGCGGCATGGCGAATACGATGCAGCCGCTTTACCAGATCGGCAAAGAAGGCGTTACGCCCGCCGTGACCGCACAGCTTGACGATGCGCTTGAAGCGCGCGAACTGATTAAAATTACCGTGCTGGAAACGGCGGATGTTACTGCAAAAGAGGCCATTGAGATCCTCGCAGGCCGTCTTCAGGCAGAGCCGGTGCAGTGCATCGGCCGCAAGATCGTGCTTTACCGCCGCGCAAAGGAAAATCCGAAAATCGAGCTTTAAACCGTTGTGCCGCTGGGGTCGCCCGCAGGCGCAAGGGTGTTAAGCCACCAGGCCAACGCGCCAAAACTCAGACAGGCGGCCGAGAGCAAGCGATAATACAACGTGTATTTTACGCAAAAAGAAAGTGCGAACAATGCAAGAGCCACCAAAACATAGCGGCGCACCCGGCCTTCGGCAAACGGGGCGGAGGCGGCTTTTCGGCGCCGGACTTTCTCTCCCTGCGCGGCGGAAAGGATCGCTTTGTCCACCGCTTTGTCATCCGGCAGGAAGTTCGCGGCGGAACCGCTTGCAAGCAGGTCGTCCGGCGTAACAAACGAGAGGGCGACGCCGTCGTACCGCCGCGCGAGTGCTGCGGCTTCGGGAGAGACGGGCGCGGCGGAGAAAATGACCGCGGCAGTGAGCATGCGCCGCTGTGCAGCGCGGTGTGCGCGCAGCACGGTATCCTCGCTGACCGGCAGGGCGGATTGGACGGTATAGACCAGACAATCATCCGCAAACTGGGAACGTCTGCCTTCGAGAAAGGCCTTTACAACGGCGAGGAATTCTTCCTTCGGCAGAATCAAAAGCCGTTCGCGAAACAGGCGCTCTGAAATACGCTTCCGCTCTTTTTGAATGAAACGTTCCAGACGCAGGCTTTTGAACAGCTCAACGGCCACGCTGATGGTCGCGAGCGCTGTGAGGGAAAGCACTGCCGCCATAACGGTGTTGTCAATGAGCGTGGTGAACCAGAGATAGCAGGCGGCAAGCGTAATGACGCGCAGCGCGAGAAAATCCACGGCGCGCGCAACGAAGCTCCGGCCATGATAAAACCTGCGTTTATAATAGCGCAGAAGAAGCGTTTGCGTTTTCATAGAAGCACCTCGCCTTCCTTTTTGTGCGGCATAAAGGCGCCGCATAGGAATAGTTTGGCACAAATGTATGGAAAATATACACAGATGCGCAAACGTCTGCAAGAGACGGAGGCCGAAAGAAGGAAAAGCATGAAACTGGGGCTGTTCGGGGGAAGTTTTAATCCCATTCACAATGGGCATATCGACATGGCGCGCCGCGTGAAGGAGCAGTTTGCCCTTGACGGCGTGTTGTTCATGGTAGCCAAGGAGCCGCCGCACAAAGAACTTGCGGGCGATGTGGATGCAGTATCACGCCTTGCAATGGCACAGGCTGCCCTTGTCGGAGAAAACGGGCTTTCTGCATCCGGGTTGGAGCTTTCCCGCCCCGGTAAAAGCTACACGGTAGACACGGTTCGCACGCTCCTCGCGGAGAACCCGGGCGCGGAGATCAGCCTGATCGTGGGGGAGGACATGCTGCGGAACCTTCCGGCGTGGCGCGAGGCGGAAACCCTTCTCGGGCTTGTGCGGGTGATTGCGGTTTCGCGGCCAGGCGTTGAAGGCAGCCTGGCGGACGCTGCGGAAACGCTGCGGATACGCTTTGGAGCGCGCGTGGCGCTGGCTTCATTCACAGGGCAGGATGTTTCTTCCACGATGGTGCGCGCACACGTGGAGCAGGCATTGCCCATTGATGTGCTGGTACCGCTTGCCGTAGAACGCCAAATTTATGAAAACGCTTTTTATCAGAATGAATCTGTGGCGCAAAAGCAGGAAAAGCTTCGCGCTTCGTTGAATAAAAAACGGTATGAGCACAGCATCGGCACGATGCGATGCGCCATCTCGCTTGCGGCACGATGGGATGTCAACGGCGCACAGGCGCGTTTGGCAGGACTCCTGCATGATTGTGCAAAGCTCCCGCCCGAGAGCCTGCTTGCGCTTGCGGCCCAGCACGCACTTCCTGTGGATGAATTTGAACGGGAAGTTCCCGGCCTTTTGCATGATAGGCTCGGCGCCATCATTGCACGGGATGAATACGGTGTGCAGGATACGGACGTTCTTGAGGCGATCCGCTGCCATCAGCTTTGCAGGGCGCACATGACGGGGCTGGACAAGATTGTTTACTTGGCGGATAAAATCGAACCAACGCGTGATTACCCGGGAGTTGACGTGCTGCGCTCGCTTGCGCAGGAGGATCTGGACCACGCGGTGCTTGCCTGCATGGACAGCGTACATGCACATTTGGTGCGAGAAGGCAAACGCATTAAGCCGGAAGGAGAAGCGGCAAGGGTGGCGTTTCAAAAGGAACTTATGGAACGAAACAGGCAAAAGGCCTGACAACGGATGCATACAGCGAACAAAGAAAAAATGGAGGTAACAAATTGAAGGAAACCGAAATCAGGGAACAGGTGCTCGCATTGTGTGAGGTGCTCGACAACAAAAAAGCGCTTGATATTCTTGCGGTGAATGTAGCGGACAAAACGATCATTGCAGATTGGTTTATTATTGCAAGCGGCCGCTCTACCACGCAGGTGAAGGCGCTTTGCGACGAGTTGGAAGAAAAGGCGGCGGAGCGCGGCCTCATCGCGCGCCGCAAGGAAGGCTATCAGGAAGGCCGTTGGATCGTAGTCGATTTTGGAACCATTCTGGTACATTTGTTCCACCCGGAAGAACGGGAGTATTATAATTTGGAACGCCTTTGGGTGGATGACCCACAGCATTGCATAAACTACTCCGGAGAGCACGCGGAGTAAGCGCTTAGAGAAAGACATAATAAATGCTCCCGCAGCTACGGGAGCATTTATGTGTATACAGTGTTTTGCAGATTTGACTACCGCCGTGTGTAATTGGAACGATATGCCCTGCGTTTGCGGGCGATGCGCCTGCGCCTGCGCTTTGTGGCGATGACCTTGGCCACAACCACAAGAAGCAACAGCACTACTACAAGAACGAGCCAGAACACGAGGGAACTGCCGCCTTTTTCATCGCCGTCACCGCCGGGCACGCCCGTGATGAGGGGACTTGCACTTGGATGGGGCGTGGCATCCGCGGGAGCAGCCGAAACCGCCTGGCTTGCGACCAGATCCACGGAAAAGAGCGTTGCACTTTCGTATTGGTAGGCAACCGTGCCGATCACTTCGCCCTCCGCGATCGGCGCTTCCAATTTGCGTGTGAGCGCGGTCTGCGCGGTGATGCCGGCTGAATTGCTCTTGATTGCGGCAAGCTTTTCTTTGGTATCGGTAATGACTGCGCCCGAAAGGTCAGCACGCGCTGTGAGCTCTGCAAGATCCGAACCGGCGACCGGGAAGGTAAAATCGGTTTCAAGGCCAAGGCCTGAAGCATCGAGCGCGCCATAGTTATCAAAGCCCCAATCGAAAAGCTTCGCAGAGTTCACGAAACGGGGGTTCCGTCCTGAACTTCCCTGCGGATCACCAAAAAGCACGGCGATGAGTTCTACGCCATCCTTTTTCGCAGACGCGACAAGACAGCGGCCTGCCTGATCCGTGTCGCCGGTCTTTACACCGGTCGCATAGCGGTATTCAAAATTTTCTGTTTCATCCGGCTTGGTATAAAGAAGCTTGTTGGTGTTGCCGAGCTGGTAACCGTCGGAATCCTTGTTGGTGGGCGGCACATCATAGTATGGGGTGGAAACAATTTTGCAAAACTCTTCATTTTGCAGCGCATACCGCGTCAAAAGAGCCATGTCGTAAGCAGTTGAATAATGATCGTCGTTATGCAGCCCGTTGGATTTGACAAAATGCGTACCGGTCATGCCAAGCGCCGCAGCTTTCTGGTTCATCAGTTCCGCAAAGGCGCTTTCGCTGCCGGAGACATGCTCCGCAATGGCCTTTGCCGCATCGTTGCCGGAAACGAGCATCATGCCGTAAAGCAGGGAACGCAGGGAAAGCTCCTCCCGGCGAACAATGCCCATGGTGGAGCCGCGGGTTTCCACGGTATCGCCAACCGTGACCATCACATCGAGATCCGGGCAGGATTCAATGGCGAGAATGCAGGTCATGATTTTGGTTGTGCTTGCGGGAAACGCACGGTCACGGCCGCCCTTTTCATACAGAACCGTACCGGAAGAAGCTTCCATCAGCACGACATGAGGGGTGGAGATATCATCAGGGTGAAACGAGTCGGCCAGCGCCGCGGTGGGCAACAGAGAAAGCGCGACGAAAAACGCCAGCAGGCAGGCAACGGTTTTTTTCAAGTCAACAAGTCCTTTCCGGGAAGATAGCGCCATGCCCGGAAACGCATGGCGACAATAATAACTAAGTATAACAAAAATCGGGGGGATTTGTACAGTGCTAACGCTGACATTTTGGAGTGTCATTCCATTGAGCGGGCATTTCTTTCCAAAAGGTTTAAAAAGGTTGTCAGCAAACGCGGTTTCAAACAGCGGGAAGTATGTTATAATTACGTTATAATGATATTAATTTCGGAGAGCGAAGGATAACCGCTTTCATAAACGGAGGAGGACGCCATGGCCAAACGCATTTTGCTCGTCGACGATGAACCGCTGATCCTCAAGGGGCTGAAGTTTTCTTTGGAGCAGGACGGCTATGAAACCGATACCGCGGCCGACGGCGAGGAGGCGCTCGCAAAAATGCGGAACGGGGGCTATGATATTGTTCTTCTGGATGTCATGCTGCCCAAGCTTTCCGGCATCGAAGTATGCCAGAACATCCGGGAAACAAGCAATGTGCCCATCATTATGCTCACTGCAAAGGGCGAGGACATGGACAAGATCCTTGGCCTTGAATATGGTGCGGACGATTACATGACAAAGCCGTTTAACATCCTTGAGGTGAAAGCACGCATCAAAAGTATTCTTCGGCGCACGGGCGCTGCACCGGAAGCGCCAAAGCTGGAATTGACCGTGCGCGACATCACCATCAACATCGGAAACCGCAGCGTGGTCGCCCATGGCGAGCCGGTAAACCTTACGGTAAAAGAATTTGACCTGTTGCAGCTCTTTATGAACAATCCGGGCAAGGTATATAGCCGGGATGAGCTGCTTGAAACCATTTGGGGATTCGACTATCTGGGGGATGTGCGCACCGTGGATGTGCATATCCGGCGCCTGCGCGAAAAGATTGAAAAGGATTCCACCAAGCCCGCCTATATCATGACCAAATGGGGAGTTGGATATTACTTTGCGCAATAGGGTTCTTGGCTCCATCCGCAGCCGAATGGTTGCAATTTATCTTTTGGTGACAACGGTTGCACTCTTTGCGATCAGCTTTGTGATCTCGGGGCTTGTGGAATCGTTTTTGGTGACCCAGCGCACGGAAACGCAATCCGAGGAAACGATGCGCCTTGCGTTGGAGCTTGCACCAAAGCTTGACCCTTCTGACACGAACGCGCTTTATGATTTAATTGTTGAGCGAGCGCAGACAATGAACGGCAGAATTCTTGTTCTGGATGTTGACGCCGTGGTGCGCGCCGATTCAGCTTCCTATCAAAATGGGTTCCAGCTGCCTTACCGTGAGGTGCGGGATGTGCTTGTTGCGGGCAAACAATCTTCTTATGGGTTTCATAAAATTGACCGGACGGATGATGCGGAGAACAATATTTGGACGCGCGCCGAGCAGACGGTTTGGGCGGTCTATTATACTGCGCCCATTACGTTGGATGGGTTTTATGTTGGAGCCGTGCTGTTTTCAACGCTGCTGCAAGACGTAGAGGACGCCGTGAACAGCATCATTACGAAAATTACCGTCGCCTTTTTAGGGGTGGTGCTGGTGATGGCCGGATTGAGCTTTGCAATGTCCAATGTGGTTACAAAGCCGATTCTGGAGCTGACGAACGCAATCCGCCGCATGGGAAAACAGGGGGGGGGCGTGCGCGTGGAGGTACACGGCACCGATGAAACGGTGGAGCTTGGGCGTGCCTTCAACAGAATGAGCGAGCAAATCGAAGCGCATGACCGCGTGCGCGACGAATTTGTTTCCAACGCTTCACACGAACTGAAAACGCCGCTTTCCACCATGAAACTGCTTTCTGAATCCATCCTTTATGAGGAAAACCCGGATCCTGCGCTGATGAAAGAGTTCTTTCAGGACGTAAACCATGAAGTAGACAGGCTTTCGCGCGTAATCACGGATCTTTTGCGCTTGGTACAGATCGATGAAACGGAAAGCAAGGTGCAGGCTGTGCCGGTACGGTTGGATGCCGTGGCGCACCGCGTACTGGATCGCCTGCAGCCGCTTGCCGACAAGAAGGGGATTGCGCTGCGTGCCGCGCTGCAGGAGGCGACGGTTGCCGGCGACGCAATGCGCCTTGAGCAGGTGGCTACGAATCTGATTGAAAATGCGCTGAAATATACCGATGAAGGGCATGTGGAGGTTCGTGTGCTTACCTCAGGTGAGGAAGCGCTGCTTCGCATAGCGGACACCGGAATCGGCATTCCCGAAGAGGCGCAGACGCATGTGTTTGAACGGTTTTACCGCGTGGATAAAGCGCGTTCGCGCGGAACGGGCGGAACAGGACTTGGCCTTGCCATTGTGGAACGGGTTGTGGCATTGTACAACGGCTATGTCGAGGTGGAAAGCAAGCTGGGCGAGGGAAGCACATTCACGGTGCATCTCCCGCTTTGCCGCACGGACGCGGCGGAGAAAGGAGGAACAGCATGAGAAGCCGCAGGAAAAGGAACTTTGCGGCGCTGCTCGCAATGCTGCTGCTCCTTTGCGGGTGTACCAGCCTGAAAAGCATTCAGGAGGACAGCGTGCGGGAAGATCTTCCGCAGATTGACCCGGAAGCAGGAACGACAAGAACCATTACCGCCACGCTGTATTACAGGCTTTCCAGCGAACCATACCTTGTGGCGATCCGGCACAGCCTTACGGTGCGTTCTAACGAAAGCGCTGAGGATGCGATTGTACGCACCCTGCTTAGCGGCGTACCGCCGCTTGCTGAAAATGTAAGCAATGCATTTGCGGATGGCACAGAAGCACTGGAGATTGCACGTGACGGGAGCATCTTGTACGTTACGCTTTCGGAAGAATACCTTGATGATTCGGCGCTGCGCGAAGTAAAAGAAGAATCCTCTCAATTGCTTGCACGCGAGGAAATTACGGAGGCGGAATATAATGCCCGCATTGCGGCGGCAAAAGAGGAGCTCTATGTAGACAGACGCGCGGGATTATATGCAATCGTCAACTCAATTACGGCGTATGCGCCGGATATCCGCGTCATGCTTTTGGTCAACCGAAAGGGAACTGCGGCAGAGCGCCTGCGCTATGATGAGCTTGGAATTGAGGATATGGGAGGCGCGGTTTCCAGCCTGCTTGAGCCCATGAAATTTCAGGAAGATGTGCTGGCTACCCCCGCAAGCATTGTAGAGTGCATCCTGCGGCACATGAAAGCCGGTGAGTTGGATGAAATTTACGGGCTTTTTGCGGAAATGGAGAGCGGAGAAGGGCAAAAACCGGCTTACGCAGAATTTGAAACGGCGCTCAATGCCGTTGGCCGCGTCACGGACTATGCGGTCTACGATTACACTGTTGGCCAAAATGCCAATTATGCAAGCGTGGAGGCGGAGATTGAGCTTACGGATGGGGAGAGCCACGCGCGGCGGATTATACGCACGCGGCTGCAATTGAAAAATGAGGGGGAAATATACCGGGTTGGATATTATGCTTTCCTGGATGCATTAGGAGAAAAGGCATGAGAAGGATCAAAGTCTGCGCCTGCTTGTTGGCGCTGCTCATTTTTGCCGCGGCGCTTGGCGGATGTACAGCCACGAATGAGATTCCTCCCGCCATCATTTTAAGCGACCGCATGCCGCCGGAACGTGGGGAAGCTGCGAACAAGAGCTCATTTGAGGCGGAATTGTACTTCCTGTCTCAGGACGAAAAAAGCCTTAAAGTGCAAAAGCGCGAGGTGTTTTATGACACGCAGACCAGCCGTGCCGAGGCGGCGCTCAATGCGCTGATCGCCGGGCCGGACGTGGACAGGCCGGATCTTAAAAGGAGCGTTTCCGCGCTGTCCCGGCTAAACCGGGTAGAGCTATGCGGAGAAGTCTGCAACGTCTATTTTGAAGTTGATAAGTTTATCCCGAGCGCTACGGAGTGGCTCAAAACGCGCGCTGCCGTTGCAGCCACGGTGGCTGCTGCCGAGGGGGTCGATACGGTTAACGTTTACTTTTATGAACAGGAACTTGGATATCTGGGGTATACGCTTGGAAGCATGTCTCCGCTGGAAGAAGAACTTCCTATATATCTAAGAAACATGGAGCGGACGTATAAGGCGCTTTATAAGGCTGAAAGCGGTACGGCCATCACGGAGGATACACAGTATGTCACGCAGATGGCAACGCTCTACTTTGCAAATGCGGAAGGCGCGCTGCTTACGGCACGCAACGCGGAAGTAAGCTATCCTGAAGGAAGCACAAAGTCCGAAATAGCGAAGCTGCTTATTGAACGGCTTGCCGGCGGAGACGCGCAAGGCAGCCTTGAACCGGTTTTGCCTGTTGACTTCAAACTCCTTTCCGACCCAAAGGTGATATACAGTGGAAAGACGGAAAGCGGAGTGGAGGATACGGAGAGCGATTGCATCATCGAACTGGTAATTGAACAACCGGATGCGGCCAACTATGATGAAGCGATTATGTGCGGCGCGCTGACGCTGACCATAACCGGATTCATTCCAAACGTGAACGGAGTTCGGATTTGTATCGGCGAAGAAGCGCAGCCGGCCGCGCCAGTGAATCAGAAGGATGAGGAACAAGCCGGAGGTACAGCAGCGGAGACGGAAAACATCAATATCCTGCAAACGCTCGGAAGGGATGTGCTTCGCCGCGTAGATTTTACCGATCAGATAGGGCATGAAATCACCCTCTACTATCCGGATGCAGACGGAGCCGTACTGTATGGGGTCAAGCGGATCATCCCGCAGGCTGCGGCGTACAATCCGCATGCACGGCTGCAGGAACTGCTCGGCGGCGTTGCCGATCCCGGCGTTGCCTATCCGCTGTTTACGGCGGAGGATGTGAAGGATGTTTACTTGAGCGGGAATGTTGCGGTGATCGATTGGGCGGAAGGGTTCGCGCAGAAGCTGCGTGCTTTTCTGGATGGAGATTCTTCTATGGCACCGTCAAGACGCGAAAGCATGTTCATTTACGGCGTGGTGAATACTTTGACCGACATGCCCATGATCTCCAGCGTTTGGATGCTTGAAAACGGAGAGAAGCTGGACACGGTTGGGCAGATCTATTTGGGCAATGCGCTTGTGCGCAACCCGGGGTTGATCGTGGAGGAGTAAAGCGCATGGAAGGATTTGAGTTTGAAACGGAAAACAGGATCGTGGTTGGAATGTCCGGCGGCGTGGATTCCTCTGTTGCTGCCCTGCTGCTGAAACAGCAGGGATATGACGTAGTCGGCGTATTCATGAAAAACTGGGAAGAAACGGACGAGGATGGCGTCTGCACGGCAACGGCGGATTATGAGGATGTGCGCCGCGTCAGCGAGCAGATCGGGATTCCGTATTATACGGTCAACTTTGCCAAAGAATACAGAGAACGGGTATTTTCTTATTTTTTAGAGGAATACCGCGCGGGGCGCACGCCCAATCCGGATGTGCTTTGCAATTGTGAAATCAAGTTCAAAGCCTTTTTGGATTTTGCTTTGCGCACCGGAGCTTCCGCCCTTGCAACGGGGCACTATGCCCGCCTCAGGCGGGAAGGGAATGCTGTGCGCCTTTTGCGCGCGGCCGATGCGGGCAAGGATCAAACCTATTTTCTTGCAGGATTGACGCAGGCACAGCTCGCCCGGGCGATGTTCCCGGTGGGGGGACTGCAAAAAAAGGAACTTCGGACCATTGCTGCGGAAGCCGGGCTTGCAACGGCGCTGAAAAAGGATTCAACGGGAATCTGCTTCATTGGAGAACGCAACTTTAAACGCTTTTTGATGCAGTATCTGCCTGCACAGCCGGGTGAAATCGTGACGCTTTCCGGGAAGGTGATCGGCAGGCATGACGGGCTCATGTATTATACGCTCGGACAACGCCGCGGGCTTGGAATCGGCGGACAACGCGAGGGGAGCGGAGAAAGTTGGTTCGTGATCGGGAAAGACCTTGCGCGCAACCTGCTCATCGTGCAGCAGGGAGAGCATGAAGAACTGTTTTCGCTGGGGCTGCATGCCCCCAAAATGCATTTCATCGCAGGGGAAGCGCCGGCGCGTACCTTTGAATGTACGGCGAAGTTCCGGTATCGCCAGCCGGATCAGGCTGTGCGGGTCACGATGGACAGGGAAGGCTGCACGATTGACTTTTTGCAGCCGCAGCGTGCCGTAACACCCGGCCAGTGGGCGGTGCTTTACGACGGGGAGGTATGCTTGGGCGGAGGCCCCATCGGGGAAACGAGGCCGCTCAAAGAGATCAGGCTGGGCGGCCAAAAGCAAAGCAGAAATTAAGGGAAGAGAATGATGAAAAAACTATATTATAACGGAACAGTGCTGACGATGGATGCGCCGCTTTATGCAGAGGCAGTTTGTACGGAAAACGGAAGAATCTGCGGCGTAGGGAAAACGGAAACGCTGCTTAGCTGCTGTGCGGGGAAGGAGACCGAAAAAATCGACCTTGCGGGGCGGACGCTCATGCCTGCATTCCTTGATGCACACAGCCATTTTTCCGCTGTCGCAAATGCGCAGCTTCAGGCTCCTTTGGATGAAGCATACAGCTTTTCCGATATTGAGGAGCGCATTCGTGCTTTTATCAGCGAAAACCATGTGAAACCGGGCGAATGGGTCATTGCAAAGGGATACGATCACAACCAGCTTGCCGAAAAAAAACATCCGGAGGCGAAAATCCTGGATATCGCGTCGCCCGAGAACCCGCTTGTGATTCAGCACAAGTCGGGGCATATGGGCGTATTTAACACACGGGCGCTGGAGATGCTTGGAATCACATCCGAAACGGAATCCCCAGCAGGCGGGCTGATCGAAAAAACGGCGGATGGACAGCCAACCGGATATATGGAAGAAACGGCATTTGTTTCCAACCTGCAAAGAACACCGATGCCGGATTTTTCCGCGTTGCTTGCCGCATATGAAACGGCACAGCGGAAGTACGCTTCCTACGGGATCACCACGGTTCAGGAAGGCTTTCTAGCAGAACAGCTTGCGCCGCTGTATCACGGGCTGTTGGAGAAGAAGCGGCTTTGGCTTGATGTTGTCGGTTATGCGGATGCAGCAAGCGGCGATGCGCTCCTACATGAATTCCCCAAAGCTGTAAAACAGTACGACCGGCATTTCAAGCTTGGCGGATATAAAATGTTTCTGGATGGTTCACCCCAGGGGCGCACAGCCTGGATGCGCACTCCTTACCGTGATGCCCCGGATTATTTCGGTTATGGAACGCTTTCGGATGCGAAGGTACGGGAGTTTATTCGCCTTGCTTGTGCGCAACAAATGCAGATCCTTGCACACTGCAACGGAGATGCCGCCGCCGGACAGTATATCGATGCTGTTGCGGAGCTGGAGAGGCAAAAAATGGACGTCGCGGCATTGCGGCCGGTTATCATCCATGCGCAGCTTCTCGGGCGGGATCAGCTTCCACGCGTGCGTGCCGCCGGACTGTTTCCTTCTTTTTTTGTCGCGCATGTCTATCATTGGGGCGATGTGCATATTGAGAATTTCGGGCGCGCACGAGCAGACGAGATCAGCCCGGCTGCATCGGCTTTGGGGGAGGGAATGCAGTTTACCTTCCATCAGGATGCCCCGGTGATCGAGCCGGATATGATCGAAACCGTTTGGTGTGCTGTAAACAGGAAAACGAAGGCGGGAGAGACGCTCGGGGCGAGCGAACGGATCAGCACGCTCGAAGCACTCCGCGCAGTTACGCGAAACGCGGCCTACCAATACTTTGAAGAAGACGAAAAGGGGAGCATCCGAAACGGAAAACGGGCGGACTTCGTGATTCTTGACAGGGATCCATTAAAAACGGATCCTGTGAAGCTGCGGGAGGTTCGCGTGCTTGAGACGATCAAGGATGGAAATACGATTTATAAGGCATAAGAAAAAAGGCAGCCGCGGCGTTAAATGCCGGGCTGCCGAAGGAGCATGTCAAAAATTGGACGATATCGTGAGGGATCGCCGCTGGTGTGAAACTCCACGTCGCCAGGCGCCCCCGCATCGCTTGCCATGTTGTGTTCTTTAAGAACGCGCGCAAGTTGGTGCGCGGTTGCCTCATTGCCATCGAATAATTTGCAGGCACCGGAAAAATGCATCGTTGCATAACGGCGGATGGCATTGCGGATAAAAATGTAATGGGTGCAGCCGAGCACAATTCCGTCGATTTGCATAGTATGGTAAGCAGAAAGGTAAGCGTCAAGCAGATCATCGAACGCATCCTCTGCAAAAATACCCTGTTCAATGCGCTCGACAAGACCCGGGCAGGGAATATTGACGATGCGGGAAGGGTCGGGCATGCGCGCCTGCAAATCAAGATACCGCTGTAAACGGGTTGTGGCCCGCGTGGCCATCATGAGAATCTTGCCATATCCCGGCTGCATGCATGCGGGCTTGATGGCGGGTTCAACGCTGACTACGGGAACATCAAGCTCGTTGCGGATCCGTTCGATGCAAGTTGCCGTTGCCGTATTGCAGGCAATAAGAATTGCTTTGACGCCTTGATCCGCAAGGGTATGCGCACAGCGCAGCGTAAGCTCGGTGATTTCCGCTTCTGTACGATCCCCATAGGGAGCATTGCGGTTGTCTCCATAATATATAAATTTTTCATGAGGCAGAACGCGAATGGCTTCACGCAGCACACTTACCCCGCCAAGGCCGGAATCAAATACGCCGATTGAACTTTCCATGGTAGCAACAAACCTCCATCTGCCGCGCGAAAAAGGCGCAGAGCTGACCCGTGTTTTTACGTTGTAGATTATACGCGGAAAGGGGTAAGGATGCAAACAGAAGATTTTTCGTCAGAATTTTCAAAAAAGGGATTGACATAGTAAGAGTAGTCTGATAATATAAACAAGCTGTCGCGTGCGGCGCGGGAAACGGGCCGGGAGAGGCAGAGAGAGAGCACCTTGAAAACTATATAGTGCAGAAGATAGAAGAAGAACGCAATGTAATTTGAGGGAGCCTTGGCACGGGGAAGAGCCGTGCGAAGGGTCTAAGGATAACTTGGAGCCAAGCAAAGAAGAAATGAGCGAGCGTTGAAAGACGCTTGAAGAGGATTTAAACTCAAGAGTTTGATCCTGGCTCAGGACGAACGCTGGCGGCGTGCCTAACACATGCAAGTCGAACGGAGATACTGAATTTCGGTTTAGTATTTTAGTGGCGCACGGGTGAGTAACGCGTGAACAACTTGACCTTCAGAGGGGGATAACAGCGAGAAATCGGTGCTAATACCGCATGAGACCACAATTCCACATGGAGAAGGGGTCAAAGGAGGAATCCGCTGAAGGAGAGGTTCGCGTCCCATTAGGTAGTTGGCGGGATAACAGCCCACCAAGCCGACGATGGGTAGCCGAGCTGAGAGGCTGATCGGCCACACTGGAACTGAGACACGGTCCAGACTCCTACGGGAGGCAGCAGTGGGGAATATTGGGCAATGGGCGCAAGCCTGACCCAGCAACGCCGCGTGAGGGAAGAAGGTTTTCGGATTGTAAACCTCTGTCGCAGAAGACGAAGGAAGTGACGGTATTCTGTGAGGAAGCCCCGGCTAACTACGTGCCAGCAGCCGCGGTAATACGTAGGGGGCGAGCGTTGTCCGGAATTACTGGGCGTAAAGGGTGCGTAGGCGGTTAATTAAGTTGGATGTGAAATTCCCGGGCTTAACTTGGGAGCTGCATTCAAAACTGGTTAACTAGAGTTCAGGAGAGGGAAGCGGAATTCCTAGTGTAGCGGTGAAATGCGTAGATATTAGGAGGAACACCAGT